>JGI24158J21664_10012298_pt1 | contig 11347 bp, 7 predicted proteins | sample Ectturendosymbi3_FD_21664 | JGI IMG/M metagenome (IMG submission 21664)
ACCTGTAACTGACCGCGTGGTGGAAATGCAAACCGGGTTTTAATCCGATAAGCAAATATTCACGTCCGCTTCACTTGAACATCATTTGATGACCGTGAAAATCCTACTATCACAGCAAAACATATCCACAGATGACAACTTGCTAACTCATTCTGCTCTTCTGCGTACCATACCCCCTCTTACCCCGTTTTAACAAAACCAAACAAAAACAAGTATCCCAGCAGGTGCGCTTTCTCCAGTGAATATCGTAACAAGACGAGTTGAAACCGATAACGTGCGCTTGCAGGTGAGAGACGAATCGTCCTTTCACGGCCTGATGTTGCTTGCTATTCAGTTCGAGTTGATCAGAAACGTACTGGAATTTCTCTTTCAAATTCTCAAAAGCAGCATCAACAGTTGTTTCGAGCTACTGCATTTTGTCGTGAACTAGGCGCTGTGGACGGGTGTTTGTAAAACATTTCGGTTGTTCAAAGTTGGGCACGTGTGCTACGTTCTGCAACGGTCACAGTGAGCGTTCAGGCCTGTTTTGCTAGTTGTCGGTAACATCAAGCACACGCGATGTTAAGTTTTGTAGAAAGATTTATCTGCGCAACGTTTTCTCACCTATGCTCTGTTCAAAATTTTAACATCACCACTATCCAATCTTTTGAAAACTTTGTTTGCAAAAAGCCACGCTGAAGGTTTAGCAGTCAACTCTTTTGCATCACTTTGCCTTCGCACACACCCACTTCTAACCTTTATCATGAGCTTGAAGTGTAACTTGATTCTTTTTTGTTTTTTCTAAAATCATTTGGGTAAGCAAAACGCACGACGGTTAAAAAGATGCGTTAGTTACGACCGGTAAGTTTTCCATCATGAGACTGCCGGTTTCACATATTGTCGTATACCAGGGGTGTGCAACCTTTATTACTGAAAGGTCAAACGCAGTTAAACAGATTAGACCGCGGTCCGCGCCTTCGTTTCGCACAGGCTGTCTAGTACTAGTGACCGGCATAAAAATCCACTTTGTTGTATTGCATTTGGCCCGCGGGCCGCAGGTTGCACACCCCTGTCTTATACTATAGTTGATGCAAGTACAGTACGCCAACTACATCAAACAGGTAAATTACATCATAAATAATTTCCTATCACATCACAAGAAGAGATATTTGTTTCGTTTTATTGATGATAACAACTAACAAGTGATAGAGTTAGTTTTCACTTATTTTGCATTGGCAGTTCATTAAAGTTATTTTCTCCTAAGTAGTACATCATTGGTTTAGATTGGTTAGGTTTTGAAATAGAGCTGCTCAAGGGGCTCATTAGCAACTGGCTCGAAAAAGCACGCATCTGACTAAATGCTTGCTGATATTAAAGGGCCCATCTGGATGTTTTGGGGGGAGCCCAACAGCCTTTCACACGGCTCTGACGCGAATGTATCTCAGAGGCTGTTTAAGTGTGGCTTAGAATCAAGGGCAGTTTACCTCAATTTTTTAACACCATTGCGTGCGGCTCACAATCAAGGGCAGCTAACAGTCGAGCACATACGAACAGCAAATATCTTAATTCTTGCTTCCCAGCGATCCTACAAAACATTATATTTGGTAACATCTTCATATTACGCCAGCGTGCAACCAATACTCAGTCGTACTCGGAATTTTCTTTCTTCTCCGAGGTATTGCGTTGACCGCCATGTATGCACAAATTTGGTCTTAATGTCACATAATTTAACATGACTCAACCTCTATAGCTCGTTATTTCGATACTCAATAATCCCGTAACCCAGGTTACAGCAGGGGCGGATCCAACCAGTAAAGTTAGTGGTGGCGATTTCAGTAATATTTGGTAGTCAAGTCTCATTGCGGTCTGCCAGAGAGATGAAGCATACTTCACAACACTGCTATGACAAAACAGTTGATGGCAAAATAGCCTTATATAGCGAATGCTGTTTTTCGAATGGTACAAAGTCATGATGAATAAAGTTACTTGCGCAGGTTTCAGGGACGGTGATCACCCTAATCGCCCCCCCCCCTGGATCCGCCCCTGAGTTACAGGTCAACAAACTTCATTCACCATAACATGAGCACTGGTAAGATGGTAAGTTGTTGTCAGTGGCGTGCAGAGGTCTGGTGATGCCCGGGGCGATTTGCTTGATTGTATGCCCCCTACCAAATTCTAGTTTTGAACAGTGGCGTACGGCGGTCATTGTTACTGGATATACGCTCTTTGTGACGTCACAATATGACGACATATTCGCGTTTTCCAAGCCAGCATTTGGCGAAGTGTGTTGATACAATATGCATATTATGCTACACGCCCTCTCCTTACTCGTTGTTATACAATGTGTCACTGTAATGACCATAATTATCAGCGCTCAAAGTTGGAGCCCAGAACGAAATAGACCACTCAACGCTACGACAGAGCAGAACCGTCGCCAGAAAATCAATAAGGGGGCTTTACGTTTGTCCGGGTGGCCTTGACGTTCGTGCAGGGGGACTTGACATTTAAATTTGACAAAAATTCCACTAGTTTGTAGTGTTTCGTGTTTCAATTTGGGGGGCTTGGAGCTTTGTTTGGGAGGCTAAGCCCACCAACCCCCCGTGGCGACGGGACTGAAACAGAGCAGTTCATAACTCCAGAAATATCGGGCAACGCGTTAAAACAAGGAAGTATAACACATTCAGTGACACGTCAGCCCTGTTAACAACTGCAAACTCAGTGGCGCAGCCAGAATTAGACCGAAGAGGCCATGCCCCTCCCGAAACAAACTTTCTAAGATTCTTACTGGTGCTTTGTATCATGTTTCAACTGTTAGAAAGGCGTCAGTGACTGAAGTCGTAATTGGCTGGTCCCTCACGAGCAAAATTCTTGACTGCGCCACTGCCAAAAACATAAGGCAGCGCATTAAAATAGTGGAGTAAAACACACTCAACACTATGACAGGGCAGTTCACAACTGCAAAAACATCAGGCTGCGCGAATGTCTCATTGAATAGCAGTCGAGCAGAGAAGGTATGCGGCAGGGGCGGATCCAGGCGGGGGCTATTGGGGCAATCGCCCCCGCTAAAACCGAAATTTGATTTTGTATTGATTTGTACAATTCGGAAGACAGCACTCGCGATATGTGGTCATTTTGTCGTCCATTGTTTCAGTGAACACGTAATGAGACTTGACTACTAACATTACTGAAATCACCCCCACTAACCTTAATGGCTGGATCCGCCTCTGGTATACGGCTAGGATGGTGGTCACCCAAGGTTGACAGTTTGAAACTTGCTAAGCTACACAAGAATTGAGAATGCGCTTACAGTACGCAAGGAAACTTTTATTTTTTATTATGTGGCTGTGACATGTACAACTACTAGGGGAACAGAACAGATATGCGCTTGTGTGAGCCGTTATGATCAATCCGCCCGTCCCGTAACAGGGTGCATGATGGGACACTTCCCCCCTACTTTTTGAAAGGGGGAGCAACGGGGCACAGGTGCCCTTAAACTACAGTATCATAAGTAATTTAATGATTTACCAAGATCGACTTGAATTAAATTTATTACAGCTATTCGCGCACACATAAAATTCAGAATGGTTTTCTACACTTTCTGTTAACATTTTTAAAATCAACATTGTTGCTGAACATGTAAATGCGAAAAGAATAACTATTATGGGTGCTTTTGTACACTGAACTCAAACAAGTAGTTTTGAACTCGTGGTATGTCAAAACCATGGGCGACCGCAGGGGGAGAACGAGCATTTGCCCCCCTTGGAAATTGGGACTAAGACTAAGAATCAAAATTTCACGGAAAACCTGACATCAGCAACTCAATTCCATTTAATTGACTTGATTATTGCAATGACAGTTCATTTGCCGGTATGGCACTCACACTGCGCTTGAGCGAGCTTCACTGTTCTGGTGTCATGCAGTGGTGAACTTGCAGGTCGCTCATTTGTCGGCAGAGGCAGGTTGCGAAACTTGCGAGCGGATTGTTCTACTGTGGGTCTTTGTTGCGTAACAATAACAAGGCAACAAATTTTCTGATGTTCACTTCAAGTTACGATAGTAGGCGTTTTGCCGCTTGTGACTTTTGAACGCAGACATCTTGGCAGGTAATGCAGCGAGACAGTGACTGCTGATAGCGGTAAGCAGGGAGGCCAGAGATCGGGGATATTGCCCCCCTGACCATTCATAAGGGGAGCAACAGGGCGGTGTCTTTTTCACAACAGAATCATAGATAATTTCATGGCATATCAAGATGGAATCGAAACACATTTTCCATAGTTTCTTTTATTATTTTTAGGTCAACACTGCTGTTTAACAGAAGCAACCATAATTGGTAACGCTTTTTTTGTTTTTATTTAAGTTTCCATTGCCCTCAACAACCTTTTTTCTTCCCCCCTGCCCTACTGCTGTTCCGGCGTCCCTGCTGCCAATTAACGACGAAGCTCGAAATGATGCACATTTGCAAGCACAGATGTGCGGCTGTATTAGCGCACACCCAAGTTCGCCACAGCATAAAAAGAAACGAGAAACTACTGATGCATTAAAATGTCAGCTAAATCAAGCAAGGTGAAATAGGAAGGTTTTGAAATTTGGATCAGAAAATCAATTAAACGTCCATATTATCTTTCAAGCCTTTTTTGTGACTTTCACTTGATCGCACGATCTGGAAAAAGGTCACGTCACTATCAGCTTGATTGGGTGTGCGCCGCACACCTACAATATAGGTCTTTGGTATTGAAGAATGTGAGAATTACTGGCATTTGAATACGTAAAAAATTGTGTTGACAAAAAAGCTAGTTTCGAAAAATTATATCTATGCAGCATGTGTTAGTAACCATACAATAGGAAAAATCATCTAGTTACAAAATTTTGATTTTTGCAATTTCACTCTTTGGATGTCCCCCTGCCTTGGATGCCCGGCGCCGTCGCCCCGTTCGCCTCCCCTTCTACACGCCACTGGCTGTTGTGTTTTGAAGGGATGTCGGTGGAGAAACAAGAATACAAGGAAAGCCAAAGTATCTGAAACACCTGTTAAAATCAAAAAGCTTTATTATCTTGAAACACATGGATTGCATGAGGATGAGTTGGATGATTTCGGTTTGTGTATGGATGACATGTGTGACGTTGAAATGTGGGCAGTTGTTGATAGCAGTTTTTGTGTTTGAATGAGGGGTCTAATACTTTTGTGAATGCTGAGTACGTGCTAAAAACTATAAAATTGCTGAAATGAGTCTGCTTTTAAACGTAACAGTCTAGTAGGGCTACAGTGGGGTTGCGGAAGTTGTGGTGAGGGTATGATCTCTGGGAAACATTGGCAGTAAGAATGTTTATAGATGGTTTCAGTTGTTTGAGATTCCAATTGTTCCAGGCGAGTGTTGGACAAGAATGGTGGCGAAAGCATTTTGGTAGCAATGCTTCCGAAGTAATATATGATATGGAGTCGGGAAACACTTCACTCTATGGAAAAAACATCGCGATCGAAGTTCCACCATGGGCTGGGTACTACGCTTTCAGCAGACAAGGTATCCCCTAGTTTTATTGCTTCTACAATGCAATTCTGAAACACACAAAAGATATAAGTGAATTGGCACACATGAAATTTTCCTGTGACAATTTCTTTTCAATTGTGACTGGGAAAGTTGTGATTTATGTGATGCTTGTCCGCGTGATTGGCATTATCGAACATTTTTAGATTAAAATGTTGAGTGTAATTGCCATTTGTAGCAGTAACTGTACCTAATCGTTGGGAATGGCAAATAACAAAGGAGTTATTGTGTTCAGTTTATATTCAGATCGATCACACTGGCACTCAAATGATCCACAGTTGATCGCTGAGGCTTTGTTTTCCTACGGAATCGTTTTAAGTTTTTCACGGGTCTGCTACATTCTGGAAGTCAACGAAAAATTTGGTCCACTGCAGATATCCTTAGCGAGGTAATTGTTACTTCGATTAACAATTTTCTATGGCGTATTCGGAAAATTAGCGTATCCTTTTACAATGTCAATTGTCTTGAGATACAGTAATTTGTATACTCAACAGCTTTTTAGTAAATAACAGCTCTGTACTCAATAACAATTTTTTGTCGTTACACGTGCAAAGTGTGAAATTCCGTAATTTGAAACAACAACACAAGGGAATTTATTTTTATAAAAATAAAGTTTTGTATTGAAAGAAGCCAAAGACAACTATCGCAGTGCATTGCAACTTTTTACTGCCTCCATCTGTCTTGAGATTTTAAGTGAATCCATCAAAAACAGACTTTCCGATTCAATTTGTTTTCTGAATACTTTTTTTGATTCACAATGGTCGCAAAATAAAAAAAACTTGTCACCCACAATATATTCATCTTTTGCAGGACAGTCACGGACATAATGAAGTGGTGCGGCATTTTCTTTATAATTTTCGGAGCGTTCATGCTTGGTCTTTTCAATCTTTACGCAAGTTACCGCGTACCCGAAGCTAAAAAACACAAGTCTTTCACCACGTAAGATTTGCAAACTTATGCATGAAATCAAATAGTTGTTCTAATTGCTCACGTTGTCGAGTTTCACTTAATGAAAAGTTATCTGTTTCCGTTCAACAGCAAATATTAAGTGTTACTCTTTGTATCAGCGTCATACTTTACTCAACAGTCTCTGATAAGCTTTGTCTTAACGTTCGCTTTGACAACAGTGAAGATCATTTCAACAACACATGATCTTGATGTTTTAAAAGAAGAATGAATAATTAACCTTCTATCACTCACCACAGCAAATTTGAAACGGTTCCCATTTGTTTATTTCTGTGGTCAGTGAAATCAGTTAACTGCAATTTGTGATATATACCTTAAAAATGTGTTCTAACAATATGTAATACATTACATTCGTTCTATGGGCGGCATTGGATCTAAGGAAGAAAGTGTATTTTCCACGGAGGACAATCTTAAGTCTTGACCTTTCAGCAAAAGCACTCCTTTTCTTGACGTCTTCCCTCTATGCTACAACACACTGCAAACATGAAAAGGGTATCTTCTAGAACAGGGGTGGGCAAATAGCGGCCCGCGGGCCACATGTGAACCGCTACAGCGTTTTCAGTGGCCCGCAGAAGTATTCAGGAAAAGCTTCAAATCTGAAAAATCCTCCCACTCATCACAATTAACCTATATTCACACGGCATGCCTTCTGTGCGTTTTTTGGGCGCATGTGTCTGATTTTGAGACGCCACGTCCTTTCAGGCTCGTAGCCAGGTGGGAAGCCCACCCTAGAAAAATCTTCGCCCCCCTGGAAAAATATTTTGGACATTGTTTAAAAGCATTTGACATAGTTTAAAAAATTTGGGTCACTTTCAAAAAACTCTTCGCTTCCCCTGGTGTCCCAAGCTGGTTACGGGCCTGCGTCCTTTACTGGTGCGTCTGGTATGGTCTGCGTTCGAGTAGAACCAATTTCTATATTGACGCATCAGACTCACTGCTCTCGGTTCTGAAAAGAGCGGTGATGGGATGTACTTGTAGACACTGCTTCGTATTGAAGTAAAGAAAAAGATGCAGAACATCCACATAACAATTGCTAATAGTTTGTGGATAACTAAAAACACACTGTATTTGCGAAAGATCAATTTCTCATCTAGTCCAGTGTTTCTCAAAGTGAGCGGAATCGCCCCCTTGGGGGCGATTTTGAATGGCAAGGGGACGAAAAATCCGAAGGGGGCGACAGGGGGGCGAAACAACAGAAAAGGGGCGAAAATGCTCAACCCCTAATCGATCACTGAGTTAACTTCAGTAGCCTAATATTATGACTTGTTAGTTTCTTGCAAAAAAAGTTGTTAGTTTCTTGCAATTGCAAAATTTTACTGTGATATAATAGTTGGAGGTTGTTGATACATCAATTTATCTGTTAAATTTTTACTCTGGATCGTCTATGTGCCCGGTTACAGCGTGGATTATTCAGGGCTGCGGAGCCGTCGTAAAAATCACACAGCTCCGGCTCCGCCTCCGGAGCTGTTGGTTTTCATGAGTGTGACTCTGGTTCCGGAACTCTCTTTTTTCATGGCTCCGGCTTCTGGTCGTTTTCATACATTAATACTTTATTGACTTGGTGTGCCTCAAGTTGAATAGGAAATGACTTAACTCAGGTGCGCAAAACTGAGAGAATACACCAAACCTTTTTGAGTAATTTAATCTCGTATTTTTTTACAAGCAGCGCTGTTACCATGAGGAAATCAGCGAAAAAACAATCAAAAAATCAGACAATTCAGAGAACAGTCACTAGCAGAAACGTAACTCAAGATAACGGTATGGTAATACAAACAATTTCTGGAAAGGCAATCGCTGGTTTTGCCGTCAATGCCTGATGACCTTTTGTTATTTCTTACGACCAGAATCAACGACCAGAAAGAGCGCAAAACAAAGTCGACTCTCATGTGCTCTTTCAAACACGCACACATTTGCATTAACACAAATACGAAGATGTGTTTAAAAGCCCTTTGTTCAAAGAAATAGTATGAGAAGAAATTCACACTTGACTGTTAAAAAAAGTTGAAAACTTCTGATTTCGCAGTGATGAATCGCAAGTAAAGCACAATTTAACACGCAAGGCTTAGGAGAAAATAAGACTGATGGTCACCGTGCTGAAAACAGATTTTTTCCACTGGTGAAAACTTCAAGAAAAGTCCACATTTGTTTACATTGACTTTTATACCCTCCTGATAATGTACTGCTATGCAAAGCAATGCTAGTTTGCTACCAATTATTTACAACTTTCATGTTATGCTACTGCTTGTAAACGTAATGTTTCCCAGTGAACTTTGCCAATAATCTGGGAAACCTTGCTAGTAAGCCTAATGGTTTCTAATAAAAGTTCCTACTTTACAATGGCGTCCGTGCATTTTACGCTTAAATCTGCAATGTTATTGTGTTTAATCTGCAATCCATTGTAGCAACAAATCATGCAAATTTGTGCAATGCAACACTTCGCTCTTCTGAAATATGGACAGTACTACTTTTTTAACAATTTGTGAAGCATAGCACAAAGTTAAATTTATCAATTTGCGTTTGTTTTGAATGCATGTAGTCAGTCATTTCAAGGTTTTGTGCAGTGTACCGCAGCAGGTCTTCTGTAGCCTTATACAACGGTATGGTGTACAAAATTAGTAACACCTTAACAATATGTCACATATGATGTCAGAACTTAAGTAAAGCACAGTCTTGCACTGCAGCACTCCAACGTTATCGCTGACTTTCGGGTGTCTCAATCATCCGTTCAGCCCAGGCCATGCTCAATGAACGCACCGCTTCTTGCGCAAATGTGTGCATACACAGGCGCACTGAACTCGCCGCACCTGTCGCAGGCACACCAGACGCGCACCGCACTAGAATCATGCCGTGTGCACACAGCTTAACGTTAGTGCTGAGGCTAACTTGAGCCCAGATTTGCTTCTGTTTCTATTGAATGGTTCAAAGTATGGCCCTCCGTTAAACGTGGCCTTCTTAAAGTGGCCCCCGAGCCAAATTAATTGCCCACCCCTGTTCTAGAACGTTTTGCTGCTACATGTGTAACCTCAAACAATCGAAAAGAGAGGGATCTACAGCTACAGAGAAAAGTAACTAAATTCCACTAAACAAAATGTGTATGACGAAGGATTGAGTAAACATGTTCAAACCTCGCGGTCTTGGAAGGACTTTTGCAATAAATATTACTGCACGCAGCCAAAAAACACCGCTATATCGCAACAGCAATACCAGAAAAGCGGATGTAAATTTTAAAAGAATGCAATCAGATATACGCTAATTAAAAATCAGATTAAACAATCTTTCAGAAGTAGACCAGAAAATGTGTTTGTTTCTCAATAAGGGATGTTTCGTCTTTTTCCAATAAATCGTCAACGAAGGCAAGGATAGCTCACAGAAATAAAGAAATAGAGAAGCATGCATAAAAACTTATAAAACTCTTTCAAAATAATGCCTTCTGTGACAAAATTGCCTGAGATATCGGTGCTTGGTCTGCAAAGCAAAAGCTGAACACATTGCAGATTTCTAAGCCGCATAATTTTATTCAATGATGTCAGTAGCAAAAAATAGTGTCATGAAAATGTTAGTTACTATTTTAAAGTGCGTGAAAGGAAAAATGCAAGAAAATGAAGAATCACCTAAATTAACAATTCATTTTAAACCATGGTAAGGGAAGGTTGGTAGTTTAACATTCTGACTAAATATCTACGATCAGTAAAGAGGATTCATGAAATCATAAAACAAAACAATTTGGCAACAATTAAGAGGGTACCTCTGGGCATTCTTTTTCGTCATCGGTTTGTTTTGAACATTGAACTTGATTTAGATATTTCTGCTGGCAGTTACCGATTACCATGTTACCCATTGTTCTCAAATCAATCAAAAAATGAAAACAAGCCTAACTGAAAAAACAAGTAGAAGTTTTCATAGCATTGTAAAAAGTTTGAAAATTTCTGGAAAGAAACGAAGAAAAATTGAAAAGAAATTGTTCTTAGAGAAAAAATCCAAGAAATATTAAGAAAATTTTGTAAAAGAGAGAAATTTGAAAAGAGATGATAAAAGTATTTTAAGACATAGGAAATTTTTTAGAACTTTATTTTTCGAGATTTTTCTGAAGAAAAACAGTACCAGCATGCTGAAGAATCATTTACAAGTTTGTAATTTGCCTGAAGGTTTTTGAAAAATATTGTGTCAATTTTTTGTATTTTATTTTTGTCCAATTTATAATCTTGATAAAAAATAGGCGCTGTCACGGAATATTTTATTGGACTGGCGTAACCATTTAGTTAACTAGCGTTTGGTATGAACATATCCCACCTTCTTTTTTGCACACACTAAAACATTAGAAACCAAGAAACTGTTAAAAATAGATTAAAAGGGCAAGGCCAAATTTACATACTGTCCCCAAATCTATACGCACGTGTCATGTTTCAGTTTTTATATCATTCTTGCGTCAAAAATTATTTCGGTAGGCCCGTGGTCAATGGCCTTATACAGGGTGTCTCAAAATAAATGAAACCCATAAAATTGCTGATAAATATGTTGATTTTAACCCTATTTTTTATATTTTTCGGATTTGATAGCAGTTATAAATAAAAATTATTTTTTTAAAACCCCACGGCTTGGTAATTAGAAGAAAAAGTGTTTTGCGTCACGACTTATATACAGACTAAATCTTATAAGACTGTTCAAACACGCTTCCGCATGCATTTTAATTTCAACACTTATCCTGGAAAATCCCAGATATTCCTGTGGTATCGTAACTTTCAAAGCTATGGAACTGTAAACAAACGTAGTAAGAAATCAGAGATGCCATCTAGTGGAAGGAAATTGAGTGCAAGATCTGCAGATAATGTGGAAGCGTCCAGAGTTTCTGTTGGCCGGAG
>JGI24158J21664_10012299_pt1 | contig 11347 bp, 9 predicted proteins | sample Ectturendosymbi3_FD_21664 | JGI IMG/M metagenome (IMG submission 21664)
GAAAACTTCTTCGTGGCTGGCTCGGTTTTTGAAGCGACACAAGGTGGGTGTTGCCAGAGAAGCTTTGGCGACCCAAGCCCGCAACCAAGGGTGGTAACCGTACAACTGTCCCCTCCGAAGCTTTCAAAAAATTCTGAAAGCGCCAAAAACTTCATTGGTTGTTAGGTACAACGAGTAGCAATCATTTTGTTCCCGACGAAATTATCAATTAGTTGCGACCCTGTCGGAGGCGAATGAGATTTCACTTGCGTCCGATGTTGCCTTTCAAGAAATTGATAAAAGCAACTGACTTTTGATGGCAGCAGGTTGCAAGCAGCTTTTATGGCAACAGTTGCACAAATACGTGACAACACTTGACGTAAAAACCTTGGAGAGCAATTTCGAAAACGCAAATAACATCGAAAAATGGCAAGCTTTTCCAATCCCAATGACACTGTCATGTTGATTTCAGGAACAAGAGCACCGAACATCACATCACGCGGTTGCTATAGTTACTCTACCAGCTAAGGCCTGTTGAAGAACTTAAACGGAAAATCAAAGGAAAAGAACAACTGAAAAATGTAAGTACTACGCTCATGTTCATGAGTAAAATTGCAAGTTTTTGCTAAGAACTGTTTTTCTTCAGGCAGAACAGGCATTGTAGATATCTTTTTTCACGCCAACGGATAAAGGACGTTATCTCGGATAGTTGCACTTCCAGGAATACTGTATATACTTTTTCCAAACGCGTAAGCTTCTCGCTTTGTGCTTCTCTGGGGACACCCGTAAGTTCGATTGTCACAAAACCGTCCCGAACGCTTATACTGTTGATCTGAACGCTGATTGCGATTTTAATAAAAGAAACTTATACAACAGATGCAGAACTTTTAACTTGGCAGCAGCACGGCACCAAAAACAAAGATCCTCGGCAGCAGCACGGCACCAGTAATGTTTGTCTGTATTAGACACACGGTTTTCAAGGGCTAGAAGCAGAGACGCGTCTGTGAATGCACTTTTTGCGTGCAGTGTGTCATTTGAAACATCACTGAGCAAGTCCTGCCCACGAGAAGCGCTGTGTTGTCGTGAAATACTAACTCAGCGCCTTGAGCATGTAGCCGCACGTTCAATTCACGTAGTCTTCATCGACTGATGACTCGGACCCAGAGGGGTAACGAGGTTTGATGGTGCCCCCATGTCTGAAACAGGTCTTTGGGAAGCAAATGTGCTGCACTGAAGAAAGTACTTGTGGCATTGTTGGGACTTTTCGTGCCCCCCAAGACGCGACACGTTCGACGTCATTCCCCTGGAGCGAGTTGGCGCGCTTACCAATTGCGGTGACCCTGGCTGACTGCAGACAGGCAGCAGGTAAGATCTTGGAAAGAAGAAATAGTCTCACGATGCACATCGGCAGTGGATTGTTGCACGAGATGTTTGAGACCAGGCCCGCAACCAGTGGGGGAGGCAACCGGGAGATTTCCCACCCGAAATTTTGCAGAAACACGTTTAGTTGTCACGTAAAAAACAAAGTTGCAATCATTAAAAGAAACTCGAAAATAGTATAAGTCATAATCAATTNNCCCNCCCCCCCCGAAAATATCAGCTGGTTGCGGCCCTGTTTGAGACAGCATCCGATAAAGACCAATACCCTTCATTCAAATTTGAAACTGCATGACGTTATGCAACTCTGAACAGAAACCATTTGAAATCATGCGACAAACAAATTCTACTCTCGGCTGTGGACCCATCACCAGGTGCAAAACTTCAGCTGCAGCTTTATTGAACGGTCCTGTCTTCGACATGACGTTGTGCCGAAAACGTCATCGCCAAGAAAAGTCTCGCCTCGATTTCGAGCCTGGGTAGATTTATGCTGACAACAAAAACGGCTGTTTCCTCGAAGCGTTCAAAACGACTTCGTTCGCGTTTTTCGCGTTCTTGCTTGCAAGTGCGGATCGTTTCACGGATGACCGCGCGCGCGTTGCCGGGCAACGATTCCTCGAATGATGCGAACCAGCTTAGCAGTTCGGTCATTCGCAGCAGGGTAGAATCTCGACGAAACAATGTCTTGCATTGTGACCATAACAATGCAGGCGTCACGCCTCGTCGTCGGCGCGCGAGCGGCTGCAGACGCTCGCGACGTCCCTCGTGACCATCCCGGACAGGCAGTGTAACCGAACCAGTCCCGAGTGCGTACCGCTCGCCACCCACGTCAGCGATCCGAGGTTCGGGTTCCAGCGCATCTTGTGGACCGCAGAGACGGGCGGGTGCAGGTAGACTTCATCGGCGAAATCCTCGTTTGTCCTGCGAGCGAACAACGCACGCGCGTAATAACAAAGAATCAATCATTGATTGCACGACAGGTTGAAGGCCAATCTGCATTGAGGAGGAGTTGCCAGGAGTGGCCGCGCACGATACTTTGTTGGTTTTATTGCGCCCAGCAGTTGCCGTGCCGAGCCATGCACGAGGGCAGACTTATCCGACGCAACAAAACAAACAAAGAATCGTGCGCGGCTACTCCTGGCAGCTCCTCCTCAGTGCAGATTGGCCTTGACGAAGAAGCGCGCTTGCCCCGTCTACATAAACTTTTATCTCTACGTGCCACTTGTGCAGGTGCCATTGCCAGGCGTGTCGCACGTCAGCTTGTGTAAGATAAAACAACATTTCTCCGCCCGCTGTACTTTCGGATGGGGGCCAAAGATAAAATACAGCAATACACACTACTGTACTTCATTCGGAGAATGTATTTTTTGTTTTTATTATTGATCGCATGTGATGCGTTAGGTTTATTTAACAATTGGCGGTAGGCGGAAGCCTGAATAATGATTTTTGTGTGGGCGGTTGAGATGAACGCTCTTGCCCAAGGAGCGCTACGGCGAGTCACTCAGTAGCCGTGGATCGAACGCCCAACCTTCCAATTGGGAGGCGGACACTCTACCACTGAGCTAATCGCCTCCCAATGTAGTTTGTTTTTTATCGGAAACCGAATTGATATCAGGTGTAAGGCCACCCAAAAATGTATCACCATAAAAATTCTGAAGGCCGCGGGCCACCACGCGCAGGCCCTGGGGCACAAGAGGCCGGTGGGCCGGACTTTACCCACGCCTGCACTCACCTGGCGCGCTTGTGGGCGATCCGCTGTTCCCAGTCGTGGAGGTCACCGGACATGTTGGTGTCGAGAAAGACAAGTCGGTATTTCGCGTCGCTGGCCTCCCCTGTCCCATGACAAGCACCGCCCTGAGGGAACAGAGAAGAGCGCTGTGACGTAGTCATAATACTAAGACGTAGACGGTTTTACTTTGTGTTGCAGACCGTTCCGAAGCCTCTCGGTACAGCATGAAATTGACGCGTGCGTGATAACAACAGAAAATATCGATGCGGGCCGCAGTGTTGCTGCAAATAATCTCGAGACGATCTCGGGATGAGACCGGAGTTTTACTTTTTGGCAAGTGCTTAAAGTACCCCTACAGGAGACGGCGCAACGTTGATCCGACGTCTTCGACACACTACTGCGATTTGAAGAAACGGATGTAAGAACGGGCAGCTTTTGTGAGCACTATTTTACAACAGCCGATGTCAGTTACTGCAGGGCTGAATTGCAAGCCAACACATCTGGCGTTTGACGTGAAACAAAAGCGCTTGTTTCGTATCATGACTTTTGAATTGTCAGTGCACCATCCTCAAATTTAACTCCTTTCCCGCACGTACTAAACATCACTGTCCAACTGCGAAGATGCCAATCACACTTTTGAACTGCAATTGCGCAAATCGTTCACTGCACGTGGTGGCGTCTCTGAACCTACTGCAATTTTAAAATGCGCTGCAGAAGAAACAGCCATTTCTTTCAGAAGCAGGTTGCCTCGTCTGCCATCCTCCCAAACAAAGTAAAAAAGCATTAACTAAGATTGAATGTAATATTTTCAAAATTTCCTCTCAACCCATTAATTGCAATAGCTTGTAGCAATCGCCAGGAACGTCAACCTGAAATAGTTTGCAAACCAAACGCACACATTGGCAGGGGCGTAACGAGGGGGAACAATGCCCCGGGGCGCCAAGACAGTGGGATCGCCGAAAAGGTACAGAATTTTCGCAAAACCTTTCTTGAGTTCAGCACGTTTCCTTCCGAAAGACCTTAGGTTCGAACACGGGGGCTACAAACTTGTTCCTGGTCCCGAGCGCCATCTAACCTCGGTACACCCCTGTATATTGGACTTAAAAATGGCATAATCACAAATGTTCTGAAATTTGTATATAATGCTGCCACATGAACCGATTAAAAGTCAAGTTTTTAAAAAGCAGTAATTATGTGTTTAATGTCAATACGATTGCCTAAACAGTATGACAACAACTTGTATTTAGCACATAATAGCATAAACGTGGTCAAACATTAGCGGTTGTGTATTCGTATCTCCTGGATTTTTAAAAGGAAATTGGTTTTGGCGCCTGAAAACCAAAACTTGCTTATCGAAAACAATAGAAAAATTCGCCCATAAACTAATGAATATTTCTACGCCAAGATCTTCCATTTCTATCAAAGTTTTTCTGTGTCTGCACGAAAAATTGAGATGCCCAGGTACTGCAATAAAAACAGTAAAAGTGTGCATAATTTTGAATGTGAGGGTTGCCCAAATTTTCTACGCCTCGTGTCCAAGGAAAGTGCAGGTAATTTCCCCTTTAGATTGGAGGAAACAGTGCACTGAAGATATTTTGCTGGTAACGGCAGCAAAACAAACGCGCCTGGAAAACGAATTGATTTGTCGCTGAGAATTCCCTGATGGAATACTTATCGCTCGTGTCATAGCGCCTTTACTGTATGAAACAACGACGGGGGACCAGGCCCGCAACCAGCTTGCTTGGGACACCAGGAGGGCAAAATTTTTTTCTGAGCGGGGCCCAAGCTTTTTAAACTATGTCCAACACATTTTTCCTGGAGGAGTGAACCCCCCTGCGCCCCCTTGGTTACAGGCCTGCTGGGCACACAAGAACCAGGGGTGGGCGCAAAAAAACAAACTTCAACTTGAGGAGAAAAGAGTACAGCACAAGCAAAAAAAACTTTAAAATTGAAACTCACGTTGCGCGTCTCGGTCGCGCCGTCTTCAGCGTTTTCATTCCACAGCGCTAAGGATTGAAAGAGCAACAGTCGCGGCATCTTCTTCAAACTAACAGTGGACCGGTTCCAGTTATTGCACGTGTAGACGAGAGCGTTGCCGGCGAAGTCGCCGCCGACCACGCTGTTCAGCCAGTCGCTGCACGACACAGTGCAGCAGGCCGCCTGCGCGAAGAACAAAGCGTGGTCTGTTGTCCAGGGTCTACGAGAGGGGGGGGGACAAGAAGTATATCGTACCAGGGACCGGTGGGTGCCGGGGGTCGGGAGGGTAAAAGCACGCATGATAAGTTTTTCTGTAATCAGGTCAAAATTGACGGTCGCTTTCTCCAACTGCAGCGCTGGTAGCTATAACCAGTGTTCCCTCTTGATAAATGCGAAATTGCCCATATGGTATTTTTAATGAAAATTTGTCCAAGCTTTTAGCTGAGGGGCCAAAAACTAAGAGGCCCGGTATGTCTTTGTGGCCCCTGGAAACATTTCTCTCAAGAGACCCTGCTGTTATCAACAGGTCTCTCCCATTGGTCAAGGTGATACAAGCGCAGGGAAGGCAGTTATTGAAACAGGAGTTACTTGACAACCATGTAAGGACGACGAAAAGTTTGCCAAATTTTCGTGCTCAAATCGAACCTCTTTTTCATTCATTGCGGTTTGTCATATGGAGGTGAACGACGAAGTGCTTCCCAGTTTTTGTCGCAAATACACATTAATTGCGAAATGAGAAATTATACGACGAAACAACAGTCATTATTGACAACAGAGAATGATGGAACGACAATTCAGAGGTAGAGAGCAGGCCCAGAGGATGCTCGGCAACAGGTGCTCCAGAGACATCTCGCCTTGACTTCTGGTTTAGAATTAGGTTTCACTGACAGGGTCGTCACGAAAATGTATGTTTTATCATCGAACGTCTCTAGAATTGTCCTGTTTCGCAACCGTATTTTCATTAAACATAATATGAACAAATATCGAACAAAAACTTCATTGAAAAAATTCTGGTGGCATTTTCAATGTCACCGAAAAACCTCACCACGGTGTTCAGCATTGTGGGAGGGGCAGCAATTTCTCTTTGAAACTGTAGCACTGATTATTTCCCTTTTACACAAGCACTCAGAAAGGCGTAAAAAGTCTTTTTGCAATTGTTTCGGTCCTGAAAAGCGTTCCGTTGCTAAGACGCTTTCAAACCACACGCAATTCCGCTTTCTCTTCTGCACTGTCAAGTGCTTGCAAAATAGGAGCAAACCACGGGGTCAAGGTTTACGTTGATTGGTCTCAAGCACCCCGTAGCAAAAGATCAGAGAGGGTAACAGTGCGAACAAGACGTTGCAAAAAAGTGCGTTTTGCAAAATCAGCGTTCAACGCATAAAAATCCGAGAGCCGCGAATGTGGTCAGACAATATAAGACCAGCGCTTCATTGCGCAGATTCAACAAGTCGAACGGGCGTTATTCTGCAGTTCCTGCATCTGACTCAAGAAAAGACAATAACTTGGAGACTTCACATTGGTAAAAAGGGAAATCTCGACTGAAACTGAACTCCTGCGTAAAGCTAAAGCTATGACAGCGATCTGTCGCTCGCGGGGCATCTATCGAGAGATGGACTGAACTGAAATTTGAACACGACACAGACATCGCACTTGCAATGTGGCTGGAGCAGGGCCAGCAACCAGGGGAGGAGCAAGCGGGCAATTCCCTCCGGAAATTTTCAACATCATCTTTGGTTGCTAGGTACAACAATGAGTTACGATCACTCTGACCCCCCCACAATAGTACAACAAGTCACAATCATCTTTCCCCGGGTGACANTCCGCCGGTAAAGGGGGGTTTCAGGCGAAAACCCGGGGAGGCGAAGCAAAACTGAAGGAAATAAGTCAAGCCGACGGTCCACGTACCTTGGTGGGGAACAAGTTGGTCATCGGGAAACTGGCCGGTATGGTCAGGAAGAGACAGCCGTGGGAGTGCGGGATCGAGAACGACGAGTCGGTGCTGGCGAAGAGGCCGTTGTAATGCAACGGCCACGATATTTCGAAGGTGATGCTCGACTTCGGGGCCAGGTTGTCCTGTAAGCCGAGTCGCGGCGTTACCGCGAAGTTGCAAAAAGCTCGACAGAGGTGACGGAAACAAAAGCAACGAGTTTCTTCGGCGACGCAAGAACCGCAGTGCGGGGCGAACGCTTCGCGCGAGCATCAGGTTAAAACTTTCGGAATGAAAAAAAAAAGAACTTAATTTAACAGGAAGCGATAAATTGCAACAATCTGATGCGTCGCCAGTAAGATATGAGGAAAACGCTTGAGCCACACAAACGTGAAAATAATGGAAAATAGCCCCACGCACTCGCTTATTTGAGCCCTGATTTTGTGTATTGATGGCGGCACTGTCTAACATCACTGTAGCTACTTGCCGTAAGCAATTCCATGTTTCTGTCGACGAAGGAAAAAATGGCGATACTTACTTTTGCAGTGTTGCTGCTGTTAAAATGTGCGGGACGATGAAGGTACTATTTAAACTTACTCTCAAATCCGCGTCTGTCTTCCGCCTGTCCCACAGCTTCACCAGTCGGTCTGCGCCAGCAGTTGCCAAGAAGTTGCTGTCGAAAGGACACCACGAAATGGAGTTAACCGGCTTTGAGTGAGCCCGAAAACAGTGGAAAGCGAATATAACAGGAGTTCCTGTTTAGAAAGAAAAAAAGTTGGTGTAAAATTAAACTTGCTGCAATGGAGTGCAGCGACACTGGCATTGGCACAAATGCGTTCGATTTGGCGAAACGTTTTGAATGAGTGATGCGCGCGTCACATGAAAAGACATTTGAGGATGTTGTCGATTTCTAAGGTTTCGCGATGGCGGCGAAAAACAGCGGACCCTCCCAAACAAAAGAGGTGACGAAAGGCAAACTAACGTTTTTCATAGTAATAGCTCCGGCTTAGTATACATGAACTGTGACATTGCAGCTGGGATGATTACGAAGTTCGTTTTATTTGTTTATTTTAGTGGTGGGCACATTCGGGTGATGTGGGCACATTCGGGTGATGAGATTGCTGAACTACACCTTCATTTATTTCTCTCACGTTTGCTCAACACTGCCTTAGTATCAAGTTCCGTCACATGTTTTAAAAACTGCCCCAAAAATTTCAGTTTTTTCGCTTTCAAGACGAGACGACGGTTTGTGAACACTCAAACAAACGGTTTCGAAAAGCTTCATAAAAACGTTGTGAGGCTGAGCGAATAAACATTTGATGTTTGTTCATGTTTTTGCTTGCCCAGCGAATGCTACACAGTAAGCATGTTTGATCAAAGGGTTTTTCTCGAATAAATCTTTTCTCACCAATCACAAGGGCATTAAACGCCCTGTTTAAATTTTAAATACATTTAAACAACAAAGTTATACATTTTTACAACAAATGAAATACCCTTGCATGTTTATTTCAATATTACTGGTATTGTGGTTAATCTGTCAGTAAGTATTGGGTTTCACCTCTCTATGTGATGAAAAACCTAAAACGTGAACTGAGTTGTTGGTTATACAGTTCCATGTTTTAAGAATCCGAAAGTATCTGATGTTTAACCAGCCCTCCTTCATGATACCATGCACATTACCGTGTCTTGTTAAGTCGGTTGCCAAAATTAACCACAAGCCACAGCATACTCAAATCTTAAACTTTTTGAAAATCAGCAACGAAAGTAGCAGCTCGTGCGAAGGTAGATACGCGATATTTCCTGCAGCTCACTAACTAAAGATTCTGCAAGCGCAGCAGTTGATTACTTAGCCAAATCGAAAAGTTCTTAAGTTCTTTTTCTAAGCAATCAATATGTTTCCTGGATATTATTACTCCAGGGTCGAGTGTATTAGTTATCGTAGACGTAATGGACTGCGCAAATAGACACGCAGCAGCAAGTCTTGAGAAAATTTTGATCAGCTTTAAAATTAAGCGAAACTGCTTTGCGCCAATGAAAGCAAGCTAATGCACTACTTAACGAATCGTCAAACTGTAACGACGTATTTTCAACATTGATCCAAACGATGCTAATTTTTGCTTTCATTGTACAATTCAATCTATCCTTTCCTATTTACAGCATTAAAAACTTAGTGCATTAACTTGAGCAGTTTCGTAGTGAACTTGTTGACGAGATTTGCAATTTTGGATCCATTTGCCGGGGCGAAACATGAGTTTAGCACCACTTCGACTTTGTTGTCAGTGACCAGCATGTTTGTTACACAACAGGCCACTCGCGCAAGTCTCCTTCGATTTCATTTGAAAAAGTCGACTATCACGGATTTATGTCGTTAGTCAAAACCAGACAGTGTGCTATTTTTGCTCCCTTGTGTTGTTTGCTCTGCCTTCGCCACTTTTCGTTTCCACGTTCGCGCATACCGCTGGCGGGAATAGCCATGTTTTGAGAGACAATCCATTTACCTGTTTATATTATTATCAATTCTACACTGTTACACGTAAATGCCCTTTTTTCAATTTTTGCTCCATCTGATCACAAAAATTATTTATCTTTTTCATGTTGTTGTGAGTCTTTGTTCGATCATTTGTCAGTCTGCTCACTCGCGTTCACATCATTTTCCATGCACAGCGTACAATTGACAATACGCAGCCGAAACCAAAGCTGTTTTTAAATTGCTTCGAAGATGCTGCCCTATGCGTACGTTCTGAGAAAAATGCGTATCCCGACAAAGGCTGAAAACGACTCCTGCGTTGATTATGATACTCATCTCACGAATGATGCGTAGGTTTTGTTCAGGGTTTATATAAAGGTTTGACCTTGGTGACCGTCAAGACATTTTAAGAGACTGCAAGTTCGTAGCTATTTTATCTAAATATCAAGATGTTCGTAAAGCGCCGTTTAAGTGTAATTTGGTGGTGGTCAATGCAGCAAGGTTCCACTGTATTTTGAGAGACCGTTGGAAAATTTCCCAAAAGACCTTCAAAAAACACCCGTTTTGTTAATCAGAGACGAGTCACCTCGGAGACAATCGGATCATCTCGGATACGATCGGGTCACCATAATCCGCGCATTAGCGACCAACCGGACCACAGCTCACCTCGACGATCTTCCGATTTCAAAAAAGTTGACTTGGTGCTGACGTCCCACAGCGCGACGTGACCGGAAGCGTAGCCGCCTGCGACGAATCCGCATCCGTCGTCGAGCGACCACGAGACGGAAAAGCACTGCCCGAACGGAGATTTGCTGCTGCTGCTGCTGGACAACGGCTTCAAAATCGCGGACGGCGTCACGCTGAAGTATATAACACACTGCGCGTTTGCAAAGAGAGCAATCCCTAGCCATCGCCGGTCACATGCTGGCGTGCGGTGCTGAAAAAATAAACTTTGTGCGAGGAACAGAACAGCACGCAATATTCTGACGAACCTTCGATAGTAGAGCAAAATACAATCGCATATGCATATCACTGTTAACAGAAGCATTACACGCACAGAAACAGGCAACGAGTTAAGCAATCTTTTTTTTGTTATTCGTTGGCGGCCCAAGATATCTTAGTCCAATTTTAATAGGCGACCTCTAAATGAAGCTTGTTTCCCAAATCAACTGCATCTTTAGCACCTTTCAATCTGTCCAATTCTGCTTGCTTAGACTGACTTCACACGAAAAACCCACGAAAAACTGCTAGTGAGAGTAAAGGACAGCGACGGGTGAAACTGCCCATGAAATTTTTGTTTTTAAGCAGGTATATGCTAAAAACGTTTTGTAATAAACTTAACAAAGTCTTGCACTGAAGGTGCAAGGAAACGGTTACAACCAAGGAAACACAGACGAGACTTCAATGACGTGCTTACGGAGTGGTTTTAACCAGAATGGCTTTCGAGCACTTCCTACACTGCGTCCACCATGTATTTCAACGTTTTCTGGAAGTGTGCATTGTTTCATGGTTTTTATTAAGCAATGGGTTTCTAAACTTAGCGACTTAAAAAAACACTGGCTACTTTTCGCAATCTGTTTTTAAATATTGGACGCCTTCAAATTACAATCCACAGTTTGTTAGAGCCTGTCAAGTGCACGCCGTCCTGTCAAATCATCAGCGTGGGCGAAGAACTCGACATACGCCGAGCAGCAACTTACTACGTTTTGTGCAACGCTAAGGACATCACGAGCATTCTTCAGTAGCTACTACCTAGTGGACTTTGCTGGCTAGTATCATCCACCTGTCTCGGAAACAGTGGCGTACGCAGAAAATTTTCATGGGGGGGTTTCAAAGTGCCAAAATTTTTCTTTGCACTAAAATCGAAAGTATGATAAGAAAAAATATAAAA
>JGI24158J21664_10012300_pt1 | contig 11347 bp, 6 predicted proteins | sample Ectturendosymbi3_FD_21664 | JGI IMG/M metagenome (IMG submission 21664)
TAAGAGAATATACCAAACTTTTTTGAGTAATTTAATCTGGTAGTTGTTTACAAGCTGCGCTCTTACCATGAGAAAGTCAGCGAAAAACAACAATCACGGATTCAGACGATTCAGAGAAGAGTTACTAGCGAAAATGTGACTCAAGATAACGGTACTCTAAACATATTCTGGAAAGGCAGTCGTTGGTTTTGCCGTCAATGCCTGTGAACCTTTTTTTATTTCTTAATATTAGAATCAAGAAAATGGCTGTTTGGAAAACTATATTTGTGTTCCAGCATTTAAACACAGACCAGTCTCAACTGACCACGTGTTTTCCACTTGTTGCGTGCTGTCCCTGTTGCAGTCTTGGCGATTCCAGCTAGCAGCCCTCCTCATATAAACCATGCAAAGAGGACAAAAGACGTAGCCGATTACCTCTCTCGTGTGTTCTTTCTAACGTGCACACACATTTGCATTAACACAAATGCAAAGATGTGTTTGAAAGCCCTTTGTTCGAAGAAATAGCATGACTTCTAGAACGAAATTCACCTATGAATTTTTTATTATATCTAAAACTTCCACAGATGAAATCTCCAAGAAAAGTCTACGTTTGTTTACATTGATTATTTATTTTTAAAAGTAAATCCATAAACACCTTAGTTATTTTGAAGTCAATTATTTGCTTTATAATCGCAATTCTGGATTCCAAAAATACCACTCCATTACTGTACATCTAATATATTAGAAGTACTCAAACGTCTCGTCTCCAAAGACATTGGTTGCTCATCGAGAGTTGTGTGTTTAGATATTTCTAAAGCTTTTGACAAAGTCATTCTCTCCGTTCTTTTAAATTGCGTCAGCTTAGCCAGACAGGTTCTCCTTGCAAATTACTGCCGTCCTATCTATCAGGTAGGGCTCAATTCGTACGTTTACGAGATTTTTGTTCTGATCATTTACATACATACTGTGGCGTGCCTCAAGTATCCGTACTTGGTCCTCTACGTTTTTAGTATATGTCACTGACATTGGTAAAAACATTATATCCTTCAGATCTGTCAATGTGGTGTTATTAAAAGTGAAGTTCACATATTTCCTAAATGTCCTTCCACCTGTACATCTCGCCAAATGTTGATCACAAATGTTTCTAAGATTCTTGTTGAAGAAAATATATTTTCCCACTCTGAAGTTACTACGCTATATCGCATTGAACTAATCAAAATACTTCTCTTTGGACATCCTGAACTATCTAAAAATCCGTCCTTATGCCTGCTTAAGCAGACGTGCTTGTTTTGTCTAAACACTCACCCTTTTAATATAACCTCACCATCTACCATCCGTGGCGTAACCAGAGGCTTGAGCCAGGAGGAGGCAAAGCTCAGCTGAATGGGACCCACTGGTCACCGTAGGGGAGCCCACTAGCTAAAATTCAGAAAAAGGTTAAGAAATGTTAGTGAATCTCTGGATGTCGTGGATGTTCATACTAGATAAAAACGAGAAAACACCCCGAAAAACGCAAAAATACAACAAATTGAAGAATACTAAATATCAAAATGTCAACTAAAGGGGGGCCCAGTTTTTACATTCAGTTTGCCAGTGGGAGCGGCTCTCCCCCTTGCTCCCCGTCAGTTACGCCACTTTCTACCATGTTTTTTGTTTGAACTGTTGTGTTTGTGTGTGCATGTGCGTCCTTGTTTGTTAATATTTGCGTTCCCAATGACCTCTTCAAGCCTTGGCCCGCCACCATTGGCCGTTTTTAATAAATAAATAAAACAAAATCAAAATTTCGATTCTATACAGTCGGAAAAGGTAGCAAACACGCGAGTTGTGAATCTAGCAGTTGTAACCACTTGGGTGCGTTTAAACTGACGTATTTTGCAGGAGCAGCACCTTTTGCTCATGACTGAGGCATGTGTGTGTGATTTTCACAGCCGTGGTAAGCGAGTCGCAGCATAGGCTAGTCCTCACTTCCTTATGCTTTAACAGAAATCTTTTAGATGGCATGATTAGGACATCTGCAAAGATTTTCTTGAATTTTATTCAAATCACGACAAATAGGCTGAAATATAAAACTTTGATGTGGCATTTACTTCTGCAGCAACTCATAATACACTTAAAAATTGATAGGTACACGTAATGTTATCCTAATTTGCTAAAACCACAACGGTTTGAACTCAAACGTTTTACATTGATATGGTGAAACATCCCGTTATCAGAACTAAAACGAACTCTTGAAAAATACAGTGTACTGCGTTCTGACCAAAAAATGCCGAGGTATTCTCCAAGACGTTTAAGTAAAGCTGGAAAATTCATAAACAACGTTGGCTGTATGGGCATTTGCTCACAAATATGTCATCTTCGCAGAGTTGAAGCTAGTGGTTGAACACGTTACAAAATGTTCCGAACGTGGCTTCTTTTTCTGACTTTGAGCTTCAGATTTGCGATGAGCAGTGCAGTCACGTGATGCGTGAAAATCAGATGCAAGGTGACATGTGCAGTCAATGAATAATCCTGAAATTTAACGCTTTACAAGATAAGTTACAAGATCTGTTACAGTAAAATGCTTTTGAAACATGGATTGACCTCGGCAATTATTGAGACAAAATCATCCACCAAACTGAAGCTTAAATGTCAGGCAATTGCAAGCAGCGCGCAATTGCTGAAAAAATTTAACAAGCTTTGAGTTGAAAGCTAGATGCGAAATGAATCAAAGAGGTGGTATCTGACGAACTGAAATAGTATTAGTAACATCTTAAGTAAGGGCCAGGAACACAAAATAAGGTGTGTAAATACCAATGGTAGTTATGCTAGAGCATTCGTTGCGGATAAAAGATTTTAACTCTAGCTACAAGACTCACATCCGCCCCGGTCAACAGACACAACATAAGAGGCTTGCAACCCTAATGAAGATTGTACAATTTTTAGAAATTACCGCTAAAACAGGAACAAAAGCCAGAAGGTCAGATAGCTGAACTTTTTATATTTTCATCCATTCAAAATTTTAAACTATTGTTTCTTACCAGAACCATTTCCGCTTGCAACCTTTGCTGCTGCAGCTGATGCCAGAGGAGAATCCTTTGTGCGGGCCTGTGATTTTCTTTCCCTGCACAAATAACAAAGCTTCGTTTTATTGTAACACAAAAGAAGGCAGCAAATCTTTGAGATCTGCTTTAAACAAACCCTGGAATACTATCGTGGGTCTGGCAAACCCGAATCAAATGAGGTCATTCACGTGAAACTACGTAAGCGCGCGTCGGCGCGCTTTCAAGTCTTCAGTAGCCTCTTTTTTTGTAACACTTGCAAATAGGTGCGCTTGCGGTCATCCACACTCTTTTCGATTATGCGCAGGGAGCGAGTTTGGGTCTGGAAGACCCGACGAAAGTATTAGTGTGAGGCGGCATTGGGTCAGCTTAACCCACGTTATGGTTAAGGGGAGAAAAGTGCCCGGTGACTGTAAAAAAACTGAAACTCATTCAGCGCATGCTTCTACGGTCTTGTTAGCTGTAAACAAAAGAAGCTCTTCACGCCCATAATTTTCTTTTTATGAGGAATTCAGTTCAGCCATATATGACACCTTCGCTATATGTAGCCTACTTACTTTTCATCAAAAATCGTATGATATTTGAGTAAAGTTACTTTGTTAGTGCTCAAACTGCTCAGTGAGACTTATATTTTCAGTGTAGTTTTTGTGATAAACTGCAGCTGGAGGAAAAGGTATTTTTTTATTTTTGAAAACCGGGTCTGGCACACTCGACGTTAGTATTAACGTGACAAAAATCGAAAAACAGTATTCCAGGGTACAAAGATAACTGTCGACGTGTTCCTTATCATATTTGAGAAAAGTCTTGGAGGAAAAAGTTTTCCAAATTGCGTGTCTTATCTTCCAACAATCTTATTTTTATATCTCTTAATCCACGTCCAGTTGTCCATTTCGCTCCCTCAAGCCATGAGTGCGAAAGGAACAGTTGCACGTCGTGGAGCTAATGCTTAAACCCAGGCAGCTTGATCAGTGACGGCTTCTTGTTTATCACGCGCAAACGTTTGTTGGAAAACTTGCAAATGAGCAAAGATTTCTGAGAAAATGATGTAACACTGATGAAACCAGCGGTTACTTTGAAGATTAGAGCCTACAACGTCATTTTCCAGTGGATAACGAAAATTACCAAAGGCGCATTTCAGTTGAGTAGAACCGCGTTATTCTTTTATTCTCCCAGGAAAAAAACTATAGGCATTCTGCCACGAGCTAATACAAGGCAAATCAACGACTGTTGGCTCAAAGACTTTTTTAAATTTAAATTAAACAAAATGTGAGGAAATGGAGTACTCTTCTTTTATGAAACACTTCGTTTATTTGATAAAGCTCATTATTGATTTTTTGGATAGTTTTAAGTTTTTATAGAAAACTTATTATGCCTAGTTTCATGTGTTTTGTCAGCTACGCATCATAAGTAGTTTCAAACATGTACAAGAAAAGGATGTAAATTGAAAGTTAGCAAGAACAATATTGCAATGACTTTGCGTCATATCTTATGAAAGTAACACCTTCAAATTTATGTTAATTTTTACTCCGGCTCCAACACTTGAAAGTTTTTAATGTTAAAAAACGTTTTTTATAAGTACGTTTGTGTTGTGCTAATCTCTTTGAAAGGATAAACACATGAATGCATTTTTCAATTTCCTTTGAGCTGTTTTTTGTGATACCATGGACGCAGTGTAAATTGAACAAAATAACTGACGAACGGTATAGACCAGTGGTTCTTAACCGGGGGGCGTCAGTAATTTTCCAGGGGGCGTGAATCCTTACGCTCTCTAACATGGAAAGTTTTTGAATGGGAAAGTGTTCCGTCCGATTTACTAATTTAAAGTCAGGGGGTCTTGAAACAAAACACAGTTACTTAAGAGAGGCGTGGTAGAGAAAAAGTTAAGAACTCATGGTATAGACTTTTGCGTGATTTTTTCCGTAGCCGTTCTTTTTTTCATTCTTGAAGCTTGCTCCCAAAATTCAAACACAACATGATTCAGAAAACTGCCATGCAGTGGCGTCACTAAGGGGGGCAAAGAGGACATCTGCTCCCAGATGTAACACTTTGGGGGTGTCAAATTGAGGTAGGAGTGTTACATCAAGCTTACGAAATGTCAGCAGATGCCAGGAATTACAATTTACAAAATGTCGAATGCTAACGGCTGCNAAATCTCATCAAGATCACCAAGTTTGCATTTGCAAAGCGAAGAATTGCGAACCTTAGTGACGTTTTAAGAGCAACCAGTGTCTGCATNTGGTTTAACTCACGGATGCGTCACATTGCTTTCAGATAGCCAGGGTCGTGAACTTTCCACCTTCGCTCTCATGTATAGTTTGGTCACAATGGGATGGGAATTAAACGCTCACAGTGCATGCAGATGCAGTATGCTGCGCTTTCAGAGCACAATGAAACTAACAGTATGTTGTTACGACAACATATCTGATGTTTAAGAAAATTTTTTCGAGCTTTGATGGTTTGGCAAACTTCATATTGAAATGGATTTGATGTGGTTCTGAAGGTATATGATGATTTTCATTTGTGGAATATTTAAATAAATGCTGACTACTTTTACCAGATGCAAATGGCAACTGTGCTACAGTGTTGAGTATATTAGGTATAATTGTGAACTTTTCAGGTAGTGCTGCATGTGTATGAGTATTATATTAACCCAGGGGTTCCCAAACTTTTTGCAATCTCGTAACACCTGGACAACTAATTTGATCGAATTTTTGTTTATTCAGAAGAATAATATACATTTAAATTAAAATAATAACAAACGACCACAACTAAATTTAATGAGAATTTGGTTTTTGTTTACCTTTCACCAATTGGCCGATGTGTGACCTAAAGTTTCTTAACAGCACAGCGAAAGTAATGATGTAACGAAATATTAGGAATAGCAGGCTACAGGCATATTTATTTAGAAACTAAGCCCGATACGTAAACTAGAAAGCTGTGAATCCAGGTTGGTGAAACAATAGGATTTACTCGCGTACCACCTGGAAGACATTCGCGTACCACAGGTTGGGAGCCCCTGTAGTAAATCTACCATCTCCATAGACATGATTGTCGAAATTCAGGTCACAAAACTACTAGCCTAGAACTTTTAATGGACCGTCCCTGGCTTTTGATATTTCCTAGGTTAATACGTGTGACACATTTAACTGGTATCAGTTTTTTGACGAAATATTCAATAAATTTGCAGCAGCAAAGGCATGAAAACTTTTGCTTTGAAGGTAGACAATTACAAGTGAAGCATTACATCCCAGTATTTTCTTTTATTTTCTGTAACCTTTTCAGAAATGTTGCAGGATTTTGCACTTTTATGTTTGTTGAATAGTTTTGTATAAAATCATTTGCCTTCAATTTTTCATGTTATTCATTTGTCTGTCCTTTTATGCGTTCGTGAGTCTGCCCTCAGTCAGGCTTTTATGATGTTCTAAAACTCTGGGATTGCACGCTCCAGAATCCCCTGCAGCTTGCATCAGCGGTGGTTGTGACCAGGGTTGTGGAGAGAAAAATCAAATTTCCGACTGGCTCCAGGCATCTGAAATTTTTACTCCGGCTCCAACACTTGAAAGTTTTTAATTCCGGATCCAGAATGATTTGGTCCACTGAAAACCGAAAACCATTGTATTATTTGTACAACTTGCTTGACCCACAAACTGGGGATGTAGAACGGGAACCAAAACTTCAGGCTCCGGCTTCGGCTCCACCATCTAAGAATTTTGGGCTGGGGCTTCACCATCTCAGAATTTTGGTATCCGGCATTAACCATACAAACTTGCTTGGGCTCCGGCTCCACAGCTTTGGTTGTGACCAGACCTGACCACAGAGGGGAACAAGCGGGTAAGTTGCTTCGGGATATTCAAAAAGCTCTGACAAACCCGTGTTTAAGAAAACACGGTGCAACTTTGGCCAATTTTATGCTGTGTTGTCAGGTAATTTCTGTGGTCATAAAATTCTGTTATTAAAATTCATGCAGATTTTTGCAGATAATCAGGGAACTTTTTCTTGTTTTTTGCATTGTATTACCGCAATTTGAAATNCCGCATTACAACAGTTTGAATGTTCAATCGTGACGGAAATTTCAAGTTGGGGATACTGTAGCTTCACGGGAAACGATTAGATTCTATNTTCTACCATAGTTAATGCTTTCCAAGATTCGAAGGTCCTGACGTTAATTACGTGACGTCACACTCTCANNAAGTTTTCNGTCGGGTTTTGAAACAACTATATGCCGGGCGCGAGTCAGCTTTTGACGCCCCTTTTACTCCCAACCTATTCTTCGCATCTATACAGTTGGTTGGGAGCGCCCAAACTGACTTTGCCCCCGGGCACAGGAAACCCTAGGTACGCCACTGTTGCGATGATAGTTAACAAACACAAAGCCGTTTTCAGGCTGAGCAAGACATAATCAATATAATTAATGTTTGCACCCTGTATTCCCCGGCATTCGGAAAGAAATATTCAAAACTAATAGATGCAAACTTCTTTTTGATATAAGTTTAGATATAAGATCATTGCCCAATTACCTTAGTGACTCAAAACAATCACTAAAAGTTGGACGTTTTTGTCAAACAAAATATCAGCAATATTGCAAAGTCAGTTGCGCAATGATCTTATATCTAAACCTCCCAATTACCCTGCTGAACGTCAATTTATCTTGAAATCGCTGAAAACGGAAGTAAAACCCACTGCAGATTTTTCCATAAAGTTTTAAGCGTTTCTTACGATTGGTAATTAAAAACAAATTGACGGACTCTCATGATGTTTTTTCGTCGTCCCTGCCCATGGCTCTTGTATGTTGTGCCTTTACGCTTAAAAACGTGCAGCCAATAAAGCAAATTTGCCTGCGTTAGTTTCTGTGGCCGATCCAGTTTTTACAATCGCTTACCAATAGCACATGGAATATCACAGAACGGTTCAATATGATTTACCTGCGCCACACGCTTGCAGCTATCCAAAGAAACATGGCAGCAGCGTAAGCAAAAGCAACTGAGCCCCAACCGGTGAAAATCCCGTCTGACAGTTCCACTGCTTTACCTTCTTTCCAGACAGAATGCATCACGTCAAGTGCATACCAAGTGCTCGATACCAGAGAAAGTGTGCCTGGATGTGTTCAAAGTTAGTTTCTCTGCGCAGGTATTTTAACAGTTCACGTAAGGACCCTTGAAGCGGGAGTTGGGCCATACGATAAATCAGCTATGTCCAACCCAAATGGCTTACCGAATTAAAAATTATGTCACTATCTTAACCAGGGCCGCATAATGAGTGACATATTAGTGAGGGTCGCACATTGAATGGCTTACTTTGATCTTAAGAAACTAAATTTAGCTTTAAACTAATGTAGGCCCGCTGAATGCGCTCGACACCTAAGTGCAATGGTAACAGACGTGTTAAAGTTGCACTTAGAACTACTGAGGACTGCCTGCATCGACACTGTCAAATACAAGATAATCAAAATACGAACTGGTTGTCAGTGTGTAGGATACTTTCACTGCAGCTGACACCTAACTGCGTCACACTAAACCTTCCTCTGGGCCGCGGTTGGACATAGCTGTGATAAATTAATTTTGGAACGCTGTATTAATGAACAAATATCTGTCGCTACATTATGAACATCAGCTGGTCAGAGTTTAACCATAACGTAATCACAAGCAGTGAAAAAAAATAATTCTTTGTTGTCTGTTTGATTGCATTCTTTTCATTATTTTGCAAACTCTAATGAAGGTTCGGATGAGAGCAAAAGGGGTCTGTGAAGAATACCACCTACCAACTTCGAGAAAAATGACAATAAAAGTGTAGCCTATGCAGAATGTGTTAGCACAGCACGAGCTGCAGCAGATTCCTTCGTGGGAAAAACTTTTAAGTTCGATCAAAATCATTTCAGATGCTAACTCAGTGCAAGCTTATAAACTTGGAGTAACAGTGTGCCTCTAAGGTTGTTCTTGCGGCTGCACAATAACTATCAAGCTAAGCACAATCTTTCATTCACTCAAAAACTTCTGTTTTGTTCAGAACCTTTGAGAGACGAAAATGAATTACATGATTGTGTTCAACAATATACCTGAATATAAAAAAAACGCATCCAAACAAGACCATAGCTGTTATTAGTCGATGACGCAGAAGAATAATCCCACATCAACATTAGCCTATACTACGCGGTTTCAATTTCAACGCTTTGTTTTTTGACCCGCCACTAAGGAAAGGTTTGCGACTCCTGCTCTAGACTGTTTCAATTAATTTCAACACAAGTGTTACTATGTTTAGGCAAAACTACTGAATTTAAACCCAACCATAGCGGTGAATTTGGTATTACGGATTACACGCGGATCCACAAGCAGCAACTGTTTTGGAGCAAGAAAAATTGCTCTGTGTTTACGTTTCCAAATTTCAAGCAAAGGCTTCGGGAAATCTTACCGGAAAGGATCCAAGTGGCCGCACTCCAACGCGTGAATGTTTCTTTTGTTTTTTGAGAAAGGTGGAAAAGTAGAACGCACTTCATGCCAAAGATATTCAGGAGCAGACCGGGAGCACACAACACACATGCTATGATCATTAAACTTCGGCACACAACTCGTTGAGCTGGAAGTTTCATAAAAAGAAGACGGGATGTTTGACACGTCGGTCCGGCAAGAACATTATTTTCTTCAGTGCAATTCTCTTGCCAAACAACATTCAAGAAATTGTTTTGAATATCGGCTGTTCCACTTTGAAAACAACCAACGGCAATAAAGATTTTTTTTGCAAAATAAAGAAAATCTAGAACCATGGGCGTCCGCAAGGGGGCAAAACCGGGGTTTTTCCCCTTGGTAATTAGGTTTAGGAACCAAAAATTTATAGAAAAGCTGAAGTTAGCAGCTTAATTACAATTAATTGATTTAATTCTTGCGATGACAGTTTATTTGCCGGTATGACATTCACAATGCACAAGAGCCAGGTTCAAAGTTCTGGTGTCATGCAGTGATGAGCTTGCAGTTCGCTAATGTCCGCTCCTTTGCCGTAAAGGCAGGTTGCGAAAGTTGCGAGCGGATATTTCTGCTGGTCTTCATTGCCAGGGTTGCCAGATTGGCTTTTTTGACGCCAATATTAACAAATTTGGCTTTTTTAATTAAAGGCAGTTGGCATCAAAAAAATTGTTTGGCTTTATGGCTTTTTTGGAGGCAGTTGGAGCATACTATCAGACTCGTGTTTCGGCTTTTCAAATATCTTCCTGAAAAGTGTTATTAGGCTTTTTTAGACAGTACTTGGTGTATTTTCTCAAACGTTATGTGGCAACCTATAAAAGAATAAAGTTGCAGCATGTCTAGCAACCCATAATGCCAAAGGTTCGAGTGGAAACACTGCAGAAAATGTGGAAGAAGAAGATTTGGAATTTTGGAGTGTGTTCCTGTGGAGTGTAGAAGTAATGCTACAACTTTATTCTTCTAAAATGTCTTACAACTAAGAAATAATTTTAAATTTTACGTTTATTTAACAATTTGGGTTTGGCTTTTTTACCGGGTTTGGCTTTTTTCAGACATGGTTTGACTTTTTTTTTCAAGAGATGTCTGGCAACCTTGTTTATTGCGTAACGTGGCAACAGATTTTCCAATGTTCACTTCGTGTTACGGTAGCAGACGTTTTGTTGCATGTGACTGTTGAATGAACGCAGAAATCTTGGCAAGTAACGCAGCGAGACAGTGATTGCTAATATCGGCAAGCCACGAACTTTTATACTGTGTGAAAAGAAGCACGAGTGAATATACAGCAATGCTTTCACAAGTTTGAAAAATCCGTTGCTAGTGTGAGTGTGATAAATGTGCCTGAGTGTCAAACAACACTTACGCAAGCTTTTTCACCCAGGATAAAACTACGTCACGGGGCTTGTTGGAATACGTTTATGCAGGATTGTGGGAGCATGTCTTAATCCTTAAGGTTTACAAATAAATGCTCTAGGCAGGCCCGTCGCCAAGATTTCGCATAAGGGGGGACAAAAACCACAAAAGGGGGTTACATTTTTTCAATACAATATTGGATGTATGCAGCAACCGGGGAACCAAACATAAAATGGGTGTACAGACTTTAAATGGGGGGCCGGGCACCGCTGGCCCCCACCCGCTGGCGATGGCCCTGGCTCGAGGTTTTCTGTAGGTTTTCTAGGAATCATCCGACTGGGCTCTGCTTTCGTTTTTTGTGGTGATTCAAACTTGCACATATCTGTGTTCAAGTAACTTCACTCCACAGGTGCAAGAAGCAAGGCATCAATCACAAAATTTTAATAGGAAATCGATTTCACGTAACACTACGCATCGTCAGTCCTGTCATCTGCAAGCAATGTTAACAGGTGTGAAACGTTGAAAGGC
>JGI24158J21664_10012301_pt1 | contig 11345 bp, 9 predicted proteins | sample Ectturendosymbi3_FD_21664 | JGI IMG/M metagenome (IMG submission 21664)
ACATACCTTGGATAATGTTTATCTTTGTTTCAGGTCAAGAGATTGAGAAATTGATTCAGTGGTACATTTAAGGTTTCGTTAATCGCCACCTGTCGTCAACCAAATAAAAATAAGGCAAAGCTTGCGAACGCCTAACCATAACAACCACGATCATAGCCTCAAGCGGCGTGTGTTATGCTGTACACGCTATAGACGCAACGACGGAAAGCAGGTGTAGAATAATTTCGAAGGTCGAGTAAAAGTGAACTTACTTTTCGTCGTGAGGGTGCATTTGCATTGAGATGAGTTCAAACGCCCTTTGATCTATACGCTGCAGCAATATACGTCGGGCTCCAGCACGTCTTGCGTGTGTTGAGAAAACGACTACGATCATCAACAGTAATTCAATCTGCAAAAATGCTAATTTCATTGACGAGCAAGAATCATTAAATGCACACTGAAGTTTCGTCAAATATCGAGCAGTTAATTCAAAGATACTGAACCGGAAACGTAAGTATTGGTTATTTATCCTGCGTTATAATAACGGCGTAGTGGGGATTTTATCACTCAAAATTTCAATACTGCAAAAGTTAATGAAATCTCGAAAGATTTAAACATCTAGAAAAAACCTTTATCATTTATGTTTCGCACTGTTGGCGCGAAACCTGCGAGAAAATCAATTAAAATAACAAAATACTTTCTTACTCTCATGAACATGTTTGTTGATTATTGCGATGAACAGCGCTGATATTTTCTGCCGCTTTCTGTTTCTGTTTTCAGATCCAACCACCAACTTAATATTCAAATCGAAATATAACATCCTGTTCATCTTAGTCATCATTATATACCGGGCTGCTGCAAAACATTTCGATGTTTTAAGGCGTCTTTCAGAATCAACAGACGTTCAGTGACAAATCATAGATTCATTTCTTCAGTTGAACATCACACTGATTCAACAAGCGACCGCAACCAGATGAACGAACGAGTTTGCAACGTTTCAGTTTTTGATAATTCCATTGTGCGCAAACAAATGCGCTTGGTGCCTGAGGGCTGAATGTTTAGTCATTTAGCAAGTTTGCCGCAGGCCGGAACGGATCCAGGCTTTTTATTTCGGTGGGCTAAGACCGCTAGTGTCCGCTTTGTCACGTGACCCAATTTAAATGTACTCAGCGTCATCGGGGGCAATGGAGTACTGGGTCCTCACTTTCGAGCTTTGTCAATGAAATTTTTTTCTGGTGCCAACACTTGTGAGAAGACGGTGATGACGTGCAGGCAGACATCAGCAAATGTCACCAACATAGAAAAAAGCTGTATAAAAATCTTATCCTTGAAATCCACACTAATCAATCTAATCTGCATTCTCTCACTCAAGATTTAAAAAGTAACGCAGTAATCTGCCATGAGCTCAAAGATTTTTATAGATCTTCATCCTATCGTGCTTCTATATTTCTGTCAATACTGTTGTATAACTGCTCATTTTCCCTGATGATTTCTTTCTACGTGATTTTCTGTCTGCGAATCGTTGAAATATTATTTCGGTGATCATTCAGCATTCTCCAAACAAGTGTTTCACAAACGTTTTTAAAAGGGACTCCATAACGGAAAAAAATCAAAATTCTACAAGCACTCGATCACGATCCCAGCATATACAAAACTTAAGCCTGAACGTGTGTAAACATAATCTTCTGTTATTCATCAAACGTTATATTATGAGAAGCAAAAAGTCTGCAATAAGAATGTCTTCATGAACGTGTTTCGATGACTAATGGGAAGAATGCGCATACTGATTGTCTAAAAACGATTTTGAAATTGCGGTGCCTTCTTACTTGAACACAATCACATATCATGTTTCGATAGTTCGTTTTCAGTACACTCATTGGAATAACTAATCCTGATTCACCCAACCACGTTGTCGCGAATGAGATCAGTCGTTGAATCACATACGTGAATATGATCGGATAAGTTGAACACATGGAAACTCAAAAGTTTGTATTTGTTGCAACTGTTGGGTATAAGTATAAATCGCTGTAAGTCGTCTTAAGTCACAAATGTAATGCGATTTGGCGCTTCAGCAGTCATGTCCAGAGGTGTTTCTNCAATATGGAGAGGTAGTTCATGCAAATATTTAGCTGCAAATGGATCGACTTATTATTAATCATTTTCATTAGTAGGCATCATCAGAGTNCCACCACGATAGTTCTCAAACGTTTTGATAAGCTACTCGATGTGGCCAGTTATTGCTTCTTTGACGTCCACGTTCTTATCGTCAATATAGTTTGTTAATTCACTAAACATGTCATACTGTTGCCATCGGAAAGCCAGAGCGGCAATTGTGCAAAGCTTCACACTGTGGCAGCAAGCAACAATAGAGATCACATGCCATGATTACTCTATGATTCCTTGTTCGCGCCACATATATACGGGTGTTGTTTTTCGCGCACATCCCGTTCGTGGTGGATCGTACATTCGACGCAACGCCAACAGAGAGGTTGCAACAATACTAATCTCGATTCACGTATAACGTTTCAACAAAACGACTTTTTTTGTGGGAAGCGATGATTTTCGCAGTGCGATCAATGACTGTAAAACCAGGACCTTGCATAGATCGATTCAGACACTTCATAGAGTCAAACATATCAGTTAGTTAAACAGCATTTGCAATCAAAATTTTTTTTGCTGAACTATCAAGCTAAAACTGCATCTTTCTGATTGTTCAAAAAGGCTAATATTTGTCTCGTAATCATAAACGCACATAGTCCTGTAGCCACAGGGGCATTTTGGTAGGTTTAGACTCCCACACAAAGCTCCAAGCACCTCACATTGAAGTATGAAACAGTATAAATCAGTTGAGTTTGTCAAATTTTAGAATGTCAAGCCCCCCTGCACAAACGTAAAGCCACTCTATTGAAGCCTTTCTGGCAACAGTTCTGAACGCACCATTAGGACACGACCACGTGACAATCATCGCACTTCAATCTGATGTAACAATCCTTAGTGATCCGCATCCGTCTTTTCACACACAAAAAAGAAAACAAACGCTGATTAAGCGGTATTCCTTTGACAAAGTTCACATACTTTGCAACAGAATTTAGTGTATCATGCGTTTCCTGATGTGTTCAAGAACATCATCTGACATGTCTACGATGTGACAGACAGTATCAGCTTGACTGCCAAAGTAATCTTGCTGCGTAGTTACTCTGTAGTCTGTAGTGATTTTACTATCTGACGAATTTGCATATAAAATACACGCCCATGAAACGTGGCAGAATATACAGTATAGTAATCTAAGCTCGGGGCACATTGTCTGCTGATTGTCCGAAGTTTCAGATCAGTAAAACTTAACATGGCTGCAGTTTTATTGCCTTAGATCAGTGTTTTTCAACGATTTTGCTGCAGCAGAACCTTCCGCAAATGTTTGCGTTGCTCATGGAACTCCATGCAGTGATCCAAGTGTCTATCCTACTTTCTGTAATAAACCTGTAAAACAGTGGTATTGCTACAACCGCATAGATTTGTGGTTACGAATTTCGTCCCAGATATGGGTGGCGGAACCTTTTTCAAATTGGGGGGCACAAGTGCACGTCAAAAAACTATAGAAAATATTTTGTGGTTTGAATAGGCAATTGTGACGTCAAAAACATTGAAATATGGCGTCATTACATATACATCATATGAAGGTCTAAATTACACTATTTTAGACAAAATTACACCACTATGATAACCAGGGCTGCCACACTTTTCATGAAACTTACGGGCAAAACTTTAATACAAATGGCCATTTTTAGGGTGCAACATTTTGCATGTGTCGAAAATATAGTTGTTGAAAAATATGCCAACAATGAAAAATATGCCAAAACAAAATTATTTATGCCAACGACCTCCAAAACATGCCAAATTTTTGAAATTCGGCATTAAAATATGACAGTTGGCAACACTGATGATAACGTATCGGTGAACCACCTGAAAATCAAACAGGCTGTTACAGGGGCGTCCCAGGACAACAAAGTCACCCGGACCAATGATATTGCTTTTATAGTCATTCCTCAGGCTCGTCACACGATTTATACTAACTGAATAAAATCGTTCGAGGCTTGCGTCACTGAAATTTCCATTTGTTTTCATTCTGGCTGGCATCATTGATGCTCTGTGACGTTTGTTACGTAACAAGAAATGAGAAGTTCGCATGATAACTTCTCCATTGATGAGTAACGTACGTCACAGAGCAATGATAACGCCTGTAAGTCCTCTGCGCACCAAAGCTGTGGAGCCGGTACTCAAATTTCAGGCTCCAGCTCCGAGGATCTAAATTTTTTGGCTCCGGCTCCGGAACAATTTGGTCCAAAAAATCAGAAAAAAACATTGCATTATTTGCATATAGGTCGCTGGCCCCACAAAGTATCTCTGTGGATCCGGAACCCAAAATTCAGGCTCCGGATCCACTATCTGAAAGTTTTTGGCTCCGGCTCCACGTTTTTGGCTCCGGCTCTGCAGACCTGCTGCGTACGATAGGCTCATTCAAATTAGCCCGAATTGCTGGACAATTTATCGTTCGTTTGAAATTATTCTCGAAATGGGAACTGTCCATTGGATTGGACTTCAAATCCAATGTTCTATTCAAATCCATTGCTTCGAAAATAATTCAGTGCGATATGTTTTAAGATGTAATTAATTGCAGATGACAGCTCAGATTCTAATGGATGAGCGCGAGTAAAGCGCGAGCGAACGAAGTCGAGAGAACGCCTGCTACGAACGATATTGTTTTATTCAGGTCACCTGCAACATGAACGCGGAAGGCTAGACATGGAACGAAAATATATGAACAGTGACAAAGCCCAAAGAAAAGAGCCCGAGTTAACAACTTAGTGAAGTGGGACCGTGGGTGGTGTCACAAATATACAAAGCAAGCTTGCATTCTTCAATATAAATCGTAATAGAAGACTTTTAGTTGCCACTGGGCTGTTGAAAACACCGAGAACACAGCATAAAAGCAGGCAATTATGACACAGCATTGATACCTGTCTTAAACACATTGAAAATCACATTTCCGCATCTTGAACACAGAAGTAACATGACTGAATAATCATTCTACAACTGGATTAGATACCGGAATGCAAGNACAAGACAAAGCATATGTAGCAACAAACAAGTTGTCTGTAAGGATGCCAATTTTGTTGTCAATGCAGAAATAAATATAGCTGTTTAGTGTTGCCAGTGCAAAAACAACAACACAATTGAAATCGATCTGTCAAACACATCATTTTGCGTATAAGCTTCAACAAAATTTCAGTATTTAGGATGGTGTTGAAACGCTTGAAATTACACCAATTGTTTAATGGTGTGGCACAAATTTTTCCTACATACAAGCATGTGTGTCGGATGGCTGGAACGAATTAAAAAATTTCAGAAAAAAGGCAGTTTTCTTAGTTGTGTGTGGTAAAAAACAAATTTCACCAATTTTGGCCCCTTAGAAAAACTTTTGAAGAAATCCACTAGCGTCCCCCTGGATAAATCCTTCCGACGCCCACGCACACAAGCATATAAATTACACCATTTTTGTAAAAATTGTGTTGTATTACACCATCTGGCAACGCTGCTACAACACCAATGCGGTGAGCAAGCCATAACAGGGCGATAGACTGCGCACGCTGTATTCTGCCAAACAATTACGAAACCCTGCGAAATTAACTGCCAAGTTACAAATAATATATTAAAAATAATCTTGGCAAAATACTGCCAAAATTCTGAAACATTTTTTTCATTAAACGATTTACTTCAATAAAGGGCCTAATATTAGTTGTATTACTTAAACTGATTCACTCAAAAATAGAAATTTACAGGTCTGGGGTCTAGGTTCATGCAGCCTCCGGTTCGGCCATCTATGGTCCCAGGCAATTTCGGTCTGTTTAAGCGGAACCCTTGACAACCACTTGCGGAACCCTGAGGTTCGGTTGAAAAACACTGAGAAGAACAATCTAGCGCCAAGCTACACCCTACTGCTTTCTTGAGTCCCGTGTACTGTGCTGTGCACAAAACGAGAAACATGAACAGCTTATCAAATGTAATGTAAGAAAGCAAATGTGATTGATGCCAAGTCTGTCAGAACGTATCCAAGTAGCGTTAGGTTGACTTTCCGATGGCGCCCGGGACAAGAAGCAAGTTTAGTGCCCCCATGCTCGAACCAGAGGTCTTTTGGAAGCAAATGTACGAAAAAAGTACTTGTGACATTTTTAGGACTTTTCGGCTTCCCCCGCAGTGCTTCGATGCCCTTCGCAGTGATTCGGTGCCCGGGGAATTGTACTCCCCTTCGTTACGCCCCTGCATAAACCGCTTCTTGCATATAAACCTTAACCTGCGTCGGTAATGCAGATAAGATATGTACCTGTATAATTTAAACACCGAAGATTAAAACGAAGCGCTATTTAGCGATTACAGCTCTCGGCCGACTGTCTTTGCTTGGTTATCTGTCTACATCCGCATTTGTTAGAATGAATCTTTAATCAAACTTTCCTGACTTGCTCCACATAAATAGAAAACAGATGTGTGTCAACAGTTTACAATTATTAATTTGAGAAAAAACAAGTGAAGGCAAGCAAGCGAACAAAAAGGTGTGACTCCATGAGACAAATGTTCAACAAAACCGCCCTCGTATACATCATAATTCATGTTGCAAGTGTTTTGTAATAATGTCATAGTCATGACGATCTTCTTTTACTTTTTGATGATTTTTTGCATTTCCGTTTCTTTGCAGTACACTGACACGAGGTCGGTACTTTAAGATAAGTTGTGATGTCGTTTCTATCTGTCACAGGAATCTCAGTCATGATCGCTATTGGGTGATATTTCCTCCCTGGCATTTTCCTGCAAGTTGCTGGATCAATGCAACGCTTTTCGCACAGAACTGTGGTAATCACAGTATCATCGATATTCCTGCATTTAATGAACACAACTGTCCATCTTGCGAAACCTGTTTCAATCCTTTGTTCAGTGACGTTCGCTTTGCATTTGTGTTCTTTCAGGAACCTGCAAACATAAAATAGAAACTTGCACTGATTACGCTTTTGAAAAACAAAACATCTATGGCAAAGGTAAGATTTAGCTATTGTCAAATATGTTGCAGTAAGTCAAGACAAGGCATAAAGAGATATAATTTGAGATTTTGAAATTTAAATTGAATATTTTCTTGCTCGACAAGGATCTACTACATGTTGTGAACAATTTTCAACATAAAGGATCGGATATGACTTGCATGTTAGTGTGTTTGCTTTCAGATCAAAAGGTTGAAGAACTGATGCAGAGGTACAATTTAGGTTTCGTTTTATCGCCACCTGTCGTCAAACACAGAAATGAAATACGAAGCTTGCGAAACATGACTGTAACAACCAGTCGCGATTAGTCTCAAGCAATGTGCTGTGCACGCTATTGACGCAGCGACGGAAAGCAGGTATAGAAAATTCCGAAGATTGAGCAAGATATGCGCATAGGCTTACTTTTTATCTTGAGAGTCCATTTGTCGCGAGATGGAAACAAACGTTCTTTGATTTATTCGCTGCGTTTTTTTGCTTTGACTTCCAGGACATCGCGCATGCATTGAGAGAACAACAATCATCATTAGCATTGATGTAATCTGCAAAAACCCAAGGTTCGTTGACGAGTATCAAACACTAAATCGCCAGGAAGGTTTTCAAAATTATGCAGTCGTGAATTCAAATCAACTGAATTCAACGATGAAGTTGAAGAACTTTTTCTACGCTATAAGAGTTTCCTGTTAGCCATCTCATCATTCAACACATTACATTTTTGAAAATTCGATAAAAGCGCGAAAGGCTGAAACAACTAGAAAAAATATTTATCATTTACAGCATGTTTCGCAGCGCTTTGGAAACTTACTCGAAAATTAAATAAAGTAACAAAGCATTGTCTTACCTTCATGAACATGACTGTGGATTATTGCAATGGATTTGAATACCGCTGATATTTTGTGCCACTTTCTGCTTCTGCTTTTAGATCCAAGGAGCCACTTCGCATTCAAATCGACGTATGACATTCTGTTCATCTCGGTCTTCTTTATATACGGAATTGCTACAAACTTCTTCGACGTCAAAAGAGATTTTGCGGATAAACAGAAGTCCGGCCAAATACCACAGATTCAGTTTCTCACTTAAACTTCACATCGTTTTGAAAAGCGTATTTTACTAGACACCAGAGATGAGAGAAACGAGAACTTTCTCTGTACGAGTCATAGTGCCGATCTGCCAAAAATTGACTTCGATGCAGTTATGATCAACCAAAGCTTGAATGCTATCCAGTGCAGATTCGAAACTTTTTGACATCATCTCTTTGAGTCCAGCCCTGATCCGCCATAAATTGAGTGCAATGCAGTACAATCCTTAAACAGACAGTTTTTGAAAGTCAGTGATTTGATCCAGTCCTATTCACTAAAAACTTATTGAGAATCCAGCATCACAGGAAAAACGCTTTTGAGTAGTTATTCGGGCGTAATTCTTTCTTCATGATTTACATGCGTAATCGTAAAACCAACAACAGCAGCAAACATACTGTCCACAAGTCCGGTCCGTTGTTCGATCCACTCCTCATCCACAAACTTTTGGAAAATCGTTGATCTGAGCCGCTTCTGATCGACTACCTTTATTAAATACATTGTTTCTATGTACTCCTCATCCACAGATTTTTCAAAGTCATCGAACCGATCCACTTCCGATCCACATTTTTTTGTCATCGGTTTGATCAACTTCTGATCCACAAATTTTTTGAAATTCATCAATCCGATCCACTCCTCATCCACAGATTTTCTCAAAGTCATCGAGCCGATCCACTTCTGATCCACAAATTTTTTGGAAATCATCAATCCGATCAACCCCTCATCAACAGATTTTTTCAAAATCATCCATCCGATCCACTTCTGATCCACATTTTTTGTGTCATCGGTTTGATCCACTTCTGATCCACAAATGTTTTGAAAATCATCAATTCAATCCACTCCTCATCCACAGATTTTTTCAAAGTCATCGAACCAATCCACTTCTGATCCACATTTTTTATGTCATCGGTTTGATCCACTTCTGATCAACAAATTTTTTGAAAATCATCCATCCGATCCACTCCTGATCCACAAATGTTTTGAAAATCATCAATCCGATCCACTCCTCATCCACAGATTTTTTCAAAGTCATCGAACCAATCCACTTCTGATCCACATTTTTTATGTCATCGGTTTGATCCACTTCTGATCAAAAAATTTTTTGAAAATCATCCATCCGATCCACTCCTGATCCACAAATGTTTTGAAAATCATCAATCCGATCCACACCTCATCCACAGATTTTTTCAAAGTCATTGAGCCGATCCACTTCTGATCCACATTTTGTATGTCATTGGTTTGATCCACTTCTGATCCACAAATTTTTTGAAAATCATCAATCCGATCCACTCCTCATCCACAGATTTTTTCAAAATCATCAATCCGATCCACTTCTGATCCACATTTTCTGTGTCATCGGTTTGATCCACTTCTGACTCACAAATGTGTTGAAAATCATCAATCCGATCCATGCTGATCCACAAATTTTTTGAAAATCATCAATCCGATCCATACTGATCCACTGATTTTTTCATAATCATAGAGCCTATCCACTTCTGATACACAGATTTTTTATGTCATCGGTTTGATCCACTTCTGATCCACAAACTTTTTCAAAATCATCAATCCAGTCCACTTCTGATCCACAGATTTTTTCAAAATCATCAATCTCATCCACTTCTGACCAACAGATTTTTTGAAATCATCGAGCCGATCCATTTCTGATCCCCATTTTTTATGTCATTGCCCTCCTGACTTTTCATAAGGGGGGATACGGGGGCGGAGATGCCTTTTTCTAAAAATATCATAGGTAAAATTCATGGTTTATCTAGATCGAATTGAAACAACTTTACTGCAGCTATTCGCGCACCCAGAAATTTCAGAATGGTTTTCTATATTTTTGGTGTTGTTACTGAACAAAGACAAGCATAATTGGTAACAATTTCTATGTTTTTTTATACGTTTCCATTGACCTCAATTCTTTTGCTGTCCTACCGCTGGGCTTGACATTCTGAAAAGTGACAAAAACTCCACTTATTTATAGTGTTTCATGTTTCAATTTGGGGGGGCTTGGAACTTTGCTTGGGGGGCTAAACCCGCCAAAGCCCCCCGTGGCAACGGGACAGCCTGCAGGTAACTTGTGCTGCATGTCAAAAAATTTTAGGTTTACGCAAATATTTGTTTTTATTTAAAAAAAACAAGCCACCCAAAAAATATCCAGGCGATCCCACATTCTGTCGTGACCCATAGTTCATTTTATTAAAAATATGCGGCAATATTTGAAAAAGGGGGATGAAAAAACATTTGGCCCGGTGGAGGACCAACGCTTTGAATGCCGGACGAATGATCACCCAAAACACAATACAATTATCGCGCTTAGGATTCTAACGTCAATGTTGAAAATGGTCGTTGAAAAGATTTTGAAAGAAATTGACCTCGCCATGAGAGATGTCTTACAATTTGTTTTGATTTTGAACAGCTACCTCATTGGGGATTCCCCGCCAGTCATGTTGAGGAGGAGTGAGTCTCCAAATCCACCTGAGAGCAACCACTGGTTAACTGCGTTAGTTACGATGAAATGTTATGCGGAAGGACTTCTAAAATGTTTGTTGGCATCTATAAAAGTTGAGGTGAAACGTTTTCTATAAAATATTGATTTGACAAAAGTTATACCAGTAAAAAGTTTTGTTTTGAAAGGTGTGAGGGTGTTGCAGTGAGTTTCAAAACAATTGTTTTTCTTTACTGGTGCTAAAGTTCGTCACGATGACGTTTTCGAAGGCTATATTTTGCGTTGTGAATCATATAACTGTATTGCTTTTTAATGTATTTACATCAATGAAAGCTGCCCTGTCAGTTTCACATGCATAATTTTAATCGGGGTTGATGAGGTTTTAACTGACACGTTTGCTGTATTTTTATTTTCCATTTAGCTAAAATTGAAACGATGAAAGGTGGCCACTTTTCTGCTTGTGGATTCCACAGTCAGCTATGGTTCAGACAACACCATCCGTCACCCCGCTTACGTCTATGTTCCAAACTGCAGTAATAGATTAGAATTGTAGCAACTAGTAAAAGAAAGTTGAAACACTAGGCATAAAGTCGTCTGATAACACAGCATAAAATTGGCCAAAGTTGCTCCTTGCTTTCTAGAGTATAAATCATCATAGCTACCTTCAAATAAAAATCATCATAACTACCTTCAGAACCACATCAAATCCACTTCAACATTAAGTTTGGCAAACCATCAAAGCTCCAAAATTTTCCTAAA
>JGI24158J21664_10012302_pt1 | contig 11344 bp, 5 predicted proteins | sample Ectturendosymbi3_FD_21664 | JGI IMG/M metagenome (IMG submission 21664)
TTCTCGAAAGCTTATAGAAAACCTTTGTCGTATGTTTTTGATGTCATCTTTTAACAAACTGTCCCGGGATAACATGTGTGTCTTGAAAAGCAGACATCGAATAAAATTGTTCTTTGCGTTGTGCAGCAACAGAGTTAAAGTCATCCTGACCTTTTTTTACTTGATTTTGTGTGAAGGCAATTAGTGGCAGGCCGTAGCCTGAATTTTGCTTTTTTCCGGGACGATTGAGGAGAACGCTCTTGTCCAACCTTTCCAGTTGAGAGGAGGACACTCTTCCACTGAGCGATCTCCACCCAATGACTTGCGATGTGAGATGCTCTTCCAGTTCATTTCCGTTTTGCTTAGCGCAGCATCTAATCGATAATTACATCCACAGCATATAATCCAATACCATGTTTTCTGATTTCCTCCAAGGTAAACGTTGCAGCCACCTACAGGCAAATCCATTTTTTCGAACTGCTGCAGTTTTTGTACTGTACTAGTACAGCTTTATTATCTTAGTGACTTCTAGAATTTTATCTTTCTCGTCGCATTTGCATTTATTGTCCTTGTCTGCTGCGAAAATACATGTAGGCTTTTTTCTTTTTTTGCTAGTTTCTTCAGTTTGCTCAAATTGTTTCTTTGTTTTTTGTTTGGCGTGCGTCCAACATCAATGGTTTCCGATTCGCTAACGTTGGGAAATCAGTGTTCACATATGCGGTGGTTTTGTCATAAACTAACTGCATTTTTAGTTCAGAGTTAATGGATTTTTTCAGGTGTTTGTCAACACAAACTCTACTGTACATCATTTTCTTGTGCAACTACAGGACAACATCCTGTTCATCTGACGTGCTGGTGAACGTTGAGCTCTTCTGCGTTTTAAACCAACCAATGCCAGGTATGTCTTGGTAAAAATCAAAACTTTTAGTGCAAAGTTTCTTTTCTCACAAATTTAAAAACAACATCCACACAGAAGATGGAGGGCATATTGCACCTTTCTGAAAGCTGTAGCCTTGCATGGACAGCTGTATTGTTTAGCTTTACACATATCGCTCATACGCGTACGATACTAGACACCTTACTGTTTTGAACACAATGATTTTGTGAACTTACTCGTGCAGCATCAAGCAAACACACATGCATTTTTGAACATGTTTAAGCCACATCGTTTCAGCAGTGTTTTCCGCAAACAAATTACAGCTTTACTGTGCAGCATGCGTTTCACAAAAATTGAGTTAAGCATTTGCGCCATGATTGGTTCAAATCTTTTTTCGTGTTTGCCAATGGCAGTATGACAATATTTTTACACTGTTGTGTGGTTCTAAATAAATGTTTAAAGAGACGTGTAAGAAGCTATCAGAGGAATCAATACTAAACAAAGCATGTAATCCTTGGAGCGAAAGTTACGCGTATGTTTGATTTCCTTAAATTTCCTGTGTTTGAACAAAACTTCGTTTGCATATTTATAGGTATCACTGGCTGAAAAAACGACAATACTGTAGAACGTAATGTCTATAAATGTAAATGGGTTTATAACCCATTGCGCAAACCGCTGGTAATATGAGCCGACTACAATTCTTGCAAACCTAACAACTATTTTCAACCAGGTCTATCGCCAATTTTAAAGTCCGTATGGCCTTACCCTTGGGAAGGGTTAAACCCACGTTGAAAGACCAACGCGTCACTCTTCAAACTAAGGTGAAACTCCTGTTAGTTTGATCTACTCAATCTTTCTATATGGGAAGAACTTGAGACAGTTCCAGAATTCAAATACCTTTGTGCCATTATCAATGAGCAAGAATCAAAAGTTGAGATTCCTACCACAGCTGCACAGACCTCAGCAGCACTGCCAAAACTAAAACCCATCTGGAGAGACAAAAACATCTCTCTACAAACTAAGCAGTGGTTCTCAAACTTTTTGGCTCGTGGGCCACATTTGTCTTTTAGAAACCCTACGCCGACTACAAAAAGTAATAATTTTATTTATGAATGAAAACTTTGCTGTATCTTAACTCTCTTCAATGATTAAAGTGTTAAGTTTTCTTTCCAATGCAGATAGCTTCGCATGCCACTCCTGAGGGCCTTGCGGGCCACATGTGGCCCGAGGACCACAGTTTAAGCACCACTGAACTTTGGTGAAACTCCTATAGGCTTTGATATAATCCATCTTTCTATGCATGCGAGTCCTGGTCATTATCAGCGAAACTCCAAAGAAGCATCCAAACACTGAAACTGAGATGGCTAAGAAGAGTGCTAGGCATTCGATACAATGCTCCTAGGACCATTACCAAACACGTGAGGCATTACAAAACCTATTACCACAGTAAAGAAAAAACAGTGAGGTGGTATAGAAACGTTACAAGATCCAGCAGGCTCTCTAAAATTTTTCTCCAAGAAACGGTGTAAAGAAAAAGAAAACGAGGCAGTCAGACGAAAAAATCGACCGTTAGCATCAACGAATTGACAATGAAATACTTTTGCACAAACCCAGGCAGTCTCACACAACCTTGAAGTATAGACTCAATCGTTGCAGCTAATCGTGTGGGCAGTGCCCTATGACCTTAAATAAAAAACATGGAAGGAAAAGACGAAAAAGAGACACTAAATTCCATATCTCACTGCTATGCGCACAAGAAGCGAAGTGCTCTAACGGAACGTTTAGAAGTTAGTAAATAAACCCTCACATAAAACCACTGACCAATTTTGCAATCGCCCAATCTTTACGGAAGCGAAGAAACAAAGGCAATTAATAAGACATGGGATTGTTGTACAGAAATGTCAGTTTAGCGTCTTCAATAATTAGTACTTCAACTCAGATGTTAAATATTAATTTTATACATATCCATTCATCTTGTGGCTTATAAATTAAACCGATCAGTTTTGCTTATTACGTCATCTATCAACGGAATAAAATTGGTTATTTTGCCAGGCGTTTGTGATTGACAAACCTATGCACCAAGTTGGGTAAAGAAACAAACATTGAAGCTCGTTGCGTTTTATTTCAGTAAGTCGTCCATAAAATTTTTATTGCTTAAAGCTGTTACTATATTCAATAATCGTATGTATTGTTCATAGACTTTGTACTTGGTTGGTTGAGTGGGTATCTATGTCGTAGTCAATGTTCATAATGGAAATAGGTCAAGACTGCAGTGACTCAAGCGGATTTAGAAATTTTGTTTGTTTATTTTTAGGAGCATGGGCATCTACAGAGTTTTTTTCCTGGGGGAACTACGTCAACATTTACTCAGCCTTTTCAGGTTTCTCATGATGCAGTGCAGCACGTGGACATTCGCGAAACGCTTTACGTGCTCTACAGTACAATCAAAATGCTGCATATTACGGAAAAAGTCACAAAAAAGAGCTTCATTGGCAGCAATGGCCAGGAAACTATCTGTAGATTTTCAAAGCGAAGCACTTGTATCTAGATTTTCAAAGCGAAGCACTTTGCACCAATCACCCCTACAGCCAGTAGATTATATACGACAATCAACGTTTAGATGTTAAAATTGCTTCTGTAAATTTGATCTAGAAACTCCTGTAAGGAAAAATACAAATAGTTCAAGCACATTCGTAAATATTCCAACTTCTGTAACTCAAATATAGCATTGATCAAACAAACAAAAGATGGGCTATTACAAATGCAGGTGAGAAGAAGTTTTCCTAATAATACTTATTTGGAAAATTACTATTATTTTCTTTTTGCATGCGTACTTGTTATCATCAGTGACTTCCTGTATTGAAATAAAACATTTTTGATATTAAACGAATAAACCTGTGAAAATGGGGTGAAAACAAAATTAAACATTAGTTTCGATTGCAACAACCAACAATCTCAATACTGCAACACAAGACAGCTTTTCATTGTTTAATGCGTCTTACTAAGGTATTGAAGTTTTGTATTTGTACCGTTCAAAACCAAAACCAAACCTGCGTAGCTTGGTGGACAAACGCATGAATAATCGCCGTATTCATCCATGCAAGTAGCACCATGCTGGCACAGTCCAAATCGGCAAGGATTGATGTAATTTTCGCAGACGTCTCCATAAAAGTATTTTTTGCAATTGCAAAAAAACCATCCAGGTGTTGACTCGCAGCTCCCGCTGTTTAAGCACGGACTGAGTGTGCATGGGTTGAATTCTTAATGTCAAAAAGTAAAATCGGTTGAAAAGTGAATTTTAGCGGAATTTTAATTTTTGTACAGTGTAGTTTTCCAAATGAAATGCACTGCTTAGTCAAATGTCAAGTCACTCTCAATAAGGGCAGCACAATAAATGACTTGCGTTGTTCTCAGCAAAGTAAAATTTAGCTGCAGCGACTTAAAACTTCCGAGTCTTATCAGCAATGAAAAGGATTTGTTGACACCTCTAATCATTATACGCTTGTGGATTCGTAAGTGAGTTAAGTGCCAGTGGAACCACAAAATCAAATTCAATTTGATAGAAATGGAACAAAAAAGGTAGAAATGAAAAATTAGAAATGAGTTTTGCACTTCCATGGACACATGGAATTTAGCATGTAGACTACGCAATTCAGGCGTGGTAGTGTGGCAGTGAGGAACACTGCACCAGAAATGTCAAATTTAGGATTATCAATACAAGGTACTATTGTATATAAACAACAACCAAACTTTCAACTGGGCCGCACGAAACCTTCGACTGACGACTGAGCCGCATGAGGTCCGTGGGCCACGGATTTGGACATAGCTGGTATCGCGAATACCATAAATGTAACAAATTACTTCCTAAAGTTGAAAGCGGCAATCCCACCAGAACTTATTTAAAAGCTCTCAGTTGTCAACTCCAATCGAGTTTCACACCGGCCACAGTATCCTATTAACGCCAACATCCCTGGAGTTCCACTGCTTCATGTGTCCATTCGTGTGATTTGAAAACTTTTCTGACTCAAGTAGGAAAACTTTTCTGACTCAAATAAATCAAAAAAATTGTGCTTTAAGGTTTATTGCATATAATTACTTCAAAATATAATCCAAGATTCTACCAGTCAAAAGAGTAAAACGTGTCTGCTAAGAAATAGATCTGAGATATTCAGTTCGTTAGTTACCTGATATTGCGGTGATATATTTATAGGCTATTTATGTGCATAAAAAGCTTAAAGTTGCAGCTTACTAATCAGACTTGACATTGCATTTACAGGTGAGAGTACACGAAAAACTTAAGGTTGTCCAGTGCGTGTAGCAACCCATATGAGTTCAACATCTGCACAATTCACCAAAAATCGTTAGAAAGTGATGCTGATTTTCACGCTTTTGTTCAATAGAAGCTTTATGCAAATGTAACAACATTTTAACGAAAATAAAAAGGTTTTATTGCAAAACAAAATGGAATGCAGCTCCAGCTCGCCACAGATGCGTAAGCTGTGGCAAAGTTGTCAAAGCACAAATATAAACAACATGCTAACTTGTGCATCCATCGTTAGTTTGGTAGAATCCACTAATACAGACACAGCTGTAAGAACCACCAGTGTTGGAGCAATAAGAGTTTAAAGAACAATTGACTAGACCAGCTTCACATTCATCAATATCGTAACATGCATTTTCTTCACTCTGAGGTTTTTCGTATCCAGGAAGGCAGTAACAACTTGTGCTGTTAGCTTCCTTGTTCAGACAGACAGAGTTGGTGCACGTTCGTGTGCACTGAGTGGCTGCAAGAAATATAACCGGTATGTATTCAGTCTTCAACCAGTTGCTTTGAATGTAGGAAAAATAGTTTTTTTGTGTATAAAAACTTAATTTCGGGTTAAATTTTCATTGACAACAAAAATCATCAAAAGACTGAACATGTTTTATTTTGAGACATTTCATCTTCAGCCAAAAAATGAATCAACACTATGCAATGTGGGCAATTCAAAAACAAAAGTCTCTGTGAAGCAAGAAAAGTCAGTGTGACGCAAAAGACGTCAACAGCAAAACGAAGACCGCCCATCGCCAGGCATGTCAAAACTGCTAATAGCAAAATCAGGGCCAACAACCCTGTAGAAACGCTAAAATAAAAAGCTACGCAAGGTAGTAGCCAACGAAAACAAGCTGAGACTAGCAGGGAGAGGCCATTTGCAGACCACTGCAAGCGAAGGATGCAATATTTTTTCTTTGGTACTAACGCATCTGCAACCAGATGCGGATGCAACTAGTAACGTTGGGGCGGTGGTATGAAGATGTCTGGTGATGCCCGGGCGACTGCTTGATTGTATGCCCCAGTACCAAAATCTAGTATTGAATAGTGGCGTATGGTGGTCATTGTTACTGGTTATTCGATGTTTGTGACGTCATAATGTGACATCATATTCACTTTTGTTTGCAAACCAATATTTTGGCGAAGTTTGTTGGCATAAAATTGCATGTTATTCTACAAGCACTCTCCTTACTCGTTGTTGTACAATTCGTCACTGTATTGCATTTAATTATCAGCGCTCTAAGTCAAGTTAGGACACCGGAGCAAAGAACACCACTTAACGCTAGGAAAATGCTGTTCAACTACAAAATTTTCCGGCAACGCGTTGAAGCAGGGAAATAGAAGCAGAGGCGTAAGGAGGTTAGATGGCGTTCTGGGCAAGAAGCAAGTTTGGAACCGCCATGTTCGAACGCAAAGTCTTTCGGAAGCAAATGTACTGCACTGAAGAAAGTGCTTGTGGCATTGCTTGGACTTTTCGGCGCTTCCTGCATTGATTCGTCACCCGAGGGAGTGATTAAGGTTGTGTGGGCCCCCTGGCTGAAACGTAGAAAGCGGTCCTTTCTATAAATATTGAACTGTCGTTAAGGGAAAAAATATATGAACGAATTGAAGTAGGCTATTTGTATTATTGAAACAAGAAAAGTTTGAGCAAAATAAAAGAATCGTCAACTAATATGGACTTCACACTATGAACGAAACTTATTGATTTCAAGTCTCCATTTCTAGCTGGAGACTTGAAACCATATCGATAAATGTTCACAAAACACCGCTAGAATGTTTTGGATATACAGTGACACCCCGTCGACAACCACCCTGCTCTCACGACCACTTTACCGAGGTTTTCCCTACGCTAATGCATTACCTTTTGTTTCACTAAGGCGACAAACCCGGCATCCAGACCGCGACCACAGTCCAACTGCTAGAAAACTGCTAATAGAGCACTGCGTACCACAACCACCATATTCTATCGGTATCCTTACACTGGGAAATTGATAACCTGTCCGCAGCAATTAGTTCAGCTGCATAACGTTGTCCTGAAGCATCGTGGATGCAGGTATGTAGGCGTGAGTTCAAGCGCAATAAGTGCCAATGTGACGCAACAAACTCATACTGTAAACTCTTCTGGAATTTGTACTGCCGACATCGACATTTTTCGTTATGTGATTTTATAGTACAGTAACGATAGGCTAGGCAGCAAGTAGGACAAAGCTAAATAACTTTCAATCAAGGAAAGAATTGCAGAAATTAAGTGATAGCGGTAAGGCATGAAACCTTTGGGCATGCAGCTGTGACGCGACCACCCGAGCCCCATTAAAACGACCAACTGAGTGCCGTCCAGTGGGAAGACATGTTAGCGAAGTTTCACTGCATATGTATATATTCAAAAACCATTTTTGAGGTAGGAGAAATTTACTTTAAAAATTATTTTCAGAAAAATCAGCCTTCCATACAACAACCCCGACCAAAACAACAATGACCTAACATTAAAACTAACACAACCAAAACTTAACTTAATTTTACCTGCCATCAGGGACGCCGGAAAGGGGGGTGCATGACAGGGGAGTTGCCCCCTCTGAACTTTCTAAAGGGGGCAACGGGGGTAGAGGTGCCTTTGAAAGAAAATATCACAGGCAGTCATATGGTTTATCATGAAGATCGAATTGAAACAAACTTAGCTTTTCGCGCCCCCAGACACTTCACAGTGATTTTCTAAAAATTTCTAGTATTACTTTTTAGGTCAATATTGTTGCTGAACAGAAACGACACTTGGCAACATTTTTTTGTATTTTATAATTTTGCATTGCCTCAACTCTTTTTCTGCCTTCCCTCTGCTATATCGTTGTTCCGGCGTCCCTGCCTATCATAATAGCCCAGTTTGTTGTGTCCTAAATTTATATGGTAAAAACAATAAATGTCATCAAATCATTGCAATTCAGTATTTCATTCTTCAGTTCACAATCAAGGACAAATCAGTATGACTCTTATTAGCACAAGAGCATGCACTCACCAATAACTGTTGTGAAAATAAGTTTCACTTATTGCGTATGGGTTTGCGCTGTTTCGTAAGATATAACACTACTGAATTGTTCTTATTGCTTTACTGCAGGTAGAATGCGAAATGGCTGAACTAAAAGCTCAATAAAAGTCTGAACTAAAAGCACATCCTACGACTTACTAAAGTCGAACATCGAATGAGTCATTGAGTTCAGAATTAGCAAGCTTAGAGTTATTTAAACAAAATGTACACAGAATTAAGACGTGATTGATACGGTTTCAGTTTTGTTACGAGTTAACGTTATAGGTAACTCGATGTCTGCCTACTTTTCTTTTTATTATTACATTTAGTCTGTTTCGTGTAAGTCAGTTATCAAGAATTGTACAAAATACTGGTTATTCACATAAACGTAGTATGTAGCAAAATGTCCAAATTTGCGTCTTGGAAGTAAATAATACGAGAATTAATATTAAACTAAATTCGGGGCTTTCTGCAGGATCGATGTTCAAATGACGTGGCATCGGAAACCAAAAGAAGACAAGCGGATGGAATATCAATTAAATCTCCATAATTATCTTCAATCTTATTTTGTAGTTTTCCCATGATAGGACGATCTGGAAAATAATACGTCACCATCAATGGTTTGGGTGTATGCCGCACACCTGGACGGTCTCTGGAACAGGATAATGTGAGAAATGCTGGCATTTGAATATGTAAAAACAAGTGTTGACAAAAATAACAAGTTTCGAAAAATGAAATCCATGCAGCATGTGTTAGTAGCCGTACAACAGGAAAAATCATTTAGTTACAGCATTCTAATATTTGTAATTTCGCTCTTTGGATGTCCCCCTGCCTTTAATCCCCGGGGCCGTCGCCCCATTTGCATCCCTCTGCACGCAACTGGTTGGGGGCGGGGGTGAGGCGAGTTCTGTAAGATTTTGTAATCAATCCGATAACTGCTTCGCTATTGTAAGAGAGACGAAGTATGCTTCACAACACTGCTGTGACAAAAGAATGAACGACTAACTTGCCTTATATCACGAATAATGGGACATTTCGAAAATGACGAAGGGCTTTTCGAAACTGTTTTTGATATGTTGTTTTCCGAATTGTACAAAATCATGGTGAATTAAGCTACTTTCGTAGGTTTTAGGGGAGGCGGTCGCCCAATCGCCGTGGATCCGCCACTGTCTGTAACTGTCATAAATCATACGCATAACCTTGATAGTCACAAGATCACTCAAAGCCTGCGCAAAAACACCAGTGGTGGCAAGAGACAATCACCTTTGTTTACAACCAGCGCTATATGTCAACGTCAACATGAACAATCAGCGCACGAAACATGTATCAATATAAAAACTGAGCACCAACCAAATATTTTACAAAGCAAGTTACCAATTAAAAGGCATAAAGGAGTGGAAAGATCGTCGACAGCTTTGACGAACACTGCCAACCTAACTACCAAACTACCGATGTAGTCAGACATATAGACTCACACACAGACTGGACTTTGAAAATCTCAAAATCTTGGCTTGTGCTTTTAAACACCGTGTGATTAAATAAAGAGGCAGTCATTATTGCAGGAGCAGCAACCCGGGATTAAATCCCGACTATTTTTCCACCCCTTGAAAATTTTTTAATACGCAGAAACTGTTTTGTAAAATGTTTGGTTCAATGGTCATTTCTTACGTTGATACATATTTTGTGTGCTAATTTTCTGTGTCCACCTAGACATATGGAGTCGATTGCAGACATATGGTGCTGGTTGTAGACATATGGTGCTGGTTGTAAACATATGGTATCGATTGCAGACATATGGTGCTAGTTGTAGACATATGGTGCTGGTTGCAGACATATGGTGCTGGTTGTAGACATATGGTGCTGGTTGCAGACACATGGTGTCGATTGCAGACATATGGTGCTGGTTGTAGACATATGGTGCTGGTTGTAAACATATGGTGTCGATTGCAGACATATGGTGCTAGTTGTAGACATATGGTGCTGTTTGCAGACATATGGTGCTAGTTGCAGACATAAGTGACTGTCTCTTTGCCGCCGCTTGTGGTTTTGAGCAAATCTTAAGTGGTCTTGTGACTATGAATTTTATACCTATAATGTTTGACAATTACAGATGCGTCATTACTAATTAAAACAAATTTTACATCCTTCATTTGTAGTGGTCTGCAAACGGCTTCTCGCTGTTGCTCTCGGCTTGTTTTAGTAGCCTACGGCCTTGTGTAACTTTTGGGTTAGAGATTTCTGCATGGCTGTTGGTCCTGATTTTGCTTTTAGCAGTTTTGACATGGCAAACGATCTCGGCTTCGCTTTTGGTGCCTTTTGTGTCACACTGACTTTTCTTGTCTAACAGAATATTTTTGTTTTGAATTGCTGACATTGCGAAGTGTTGCTACATGTTTTGACTGAAGGTGGATTTAAAATAATAATCCAAAAGGTTTCAAAACAATAAATGTATAGCTTTTGAAGACTCTCTTAGTGTTAATGAAACTGTCAAGTATGTCCCAATATCATACACCAATGTTTAAATTGAAATGTAAATTTCTATAACATACTTGAAGTGGTTAATTGGATCGTTTCTCTATATGCACTGTTCTCGTAGACAAGCACAGAGAGATCGTATACAGTAGAGGGTTCTAATCCACGAATAAGGTATTCTTTGACATCACCAACGACGTATTGTATGCTCATCTGAGAATTGAAGATTGTTATGTAGAAGCTCCTCACAGTGTAAACGGTGCTGTTTGTTTCTGATCTGGAGTTGTACGTACTGAGGTCCAAAAGTATCGCTTCACTTCCACTGTAGACCTTGATTGGAGCTGCATGAAATGTGAAACAATTGTTTGACCGAAAGATGTGTACGTTTGTAACAGATAAGCGACTGATATATACATATTTAATGCAATTGATGGGACTACACAGGCAATTTTGGTCAGTTTCGGTGGAACCCTGCAGAACAAGCACTGCGCTTTAATTTACAGTAAAATATTGCGAAACTGCTAGGAGGAGCTGCTAAAGTGGCAACATTAAGTAAGGCAATCAAGGATATTAATTATTCCTGAGTGAAAAACAACCGTGCTAAATCTTACTGTAATCAGAAGGTATGACGTTGAAAAGTATTACATTTTTCGACAAATATCAATAATGCTTTTTGAAAAAATCAATT
>JGI24158J21664_10012303_pt1 | contig 11343 bp, 7 predicted proteins | sample Ectturendosymbi3_FD_21664 | JGI IMG/M metagenome (IMG submission 21664)
GCTGTTCATCTAGAAGAGCCACACAAAATATGTCGGCGACCCGCAGTTCGCCCACCATTGGTATAAACCTATGCGTGGCTTACCGCTATCAGCAGTCACAGACTCACTGCATTATCTGCCAAGATATCTGCGTTCAGTAGTCACTTGCGATAAAATGTATACTACCGTGACTTGGAGTCTTCGAAGATTTGTTGCCATGTTATTGCTACGCAACGAAGGCCAATAGTAGAACAGTTCGCTCGCGAGTTTCGCAACCTGCCTCTGCAGTCAAAGAAGGGGATGTAGTGAACTGCAAGCTCATAACTGCATGTTACCAAAACAGTGAACCTGACCCTTGTGCAGTGTGAGTGTCATATCGGTAAATGAACTGTCATTGAAAGAATTGACCCAACTAATCAGAATTAAACTGCTGATTTCACTTCTTCCAGAAATTCTTCCTCCTTAGTCCCAATTTCCAGGGGGGGAAATGTCCGTTTCCCCCCCTCCCGTGCGGACGCCCATGAGCATGGACTTCCTCACCGCGTCGATGGTTACCTACAGTGTTGCGCAGCACGTTTCGTCCTGGTCAGGGGTGCACGAACATCTTCCGAAGAGAGACCTCTACATCCTGGTTTGACCGGGACGGTGGTTGGTGTTTTCTATTGAAGTTGCGCAAATCCACTGTCATGTGCTATCACATGCCGTTCCTTAGCAACGGGGGCTGATAGTTTCAATGGATGAAATGAAGGGGTCAGAAATAGCAACAAGCACCTCCTGTACAAGGGCTCAAAGAACAAACCAACAAGCACCAAAGCCGCAAACACTGACAGAGTTTTGTGTCAAAAGAACAAGCAGTGCAAAAAAACTTCAAACCCATTTGCTGGAAACCTTTTGTGCCAATGAAGCAAACCATGAACTTCCGCAATAAAACCAGCCCTGTTTCCAACCAGAATAAAACCAGCCCTGTTTCCAACCAGAATTCAGAATGGGATTCGATAATCGAGCAGAGAAGACTTGCGTCACACCGTTTGGCAATAATTCTGGCTATACTATTCTAGAAATCATAGTCAGTGTTTGTGTCTTTTACTACATTTCATTTCATGCCACCGCACAATTGTTAGTATGCTCAGGAGTTCAAGCTCACGAACGCCGTTTACACCTCGTACATTGCAGGGGTAATTCCCTTTCCCCGAAAATTTAAAAACATTTGAAAGCGCTAACAACTTGTTTAGTGTTAGGTATAACAACAAGTTACAATCTCTTTGCCCCTCCCGAAAATTTCAGCTGGTTGCGGCCCTGGCCATTAGGGAAATAATTTGTCTCCCTCTGACGTGTGCTATCTCCAGAAAATGAACAGCCGTTTTTCCAGTAAGCAACTACGCAATGGGCACAGAAGGAAAAACGCACGAACCACGGTCTCCCCTATACTTTGCCTGCGCCGCTTANCCAACTGGGGACAGATGCAGATTAGGAGAAAAGAACTTAGGCTCATGATCAGCGCGTTAAACAACACAGCACAATAACGACAANACCAAACTCTACTGGAAACGTTGGAGGTAATTGAGATTTGGGAGTAAGTTGACAAATTTGGTTTTGCATTTAATTTTATTCTAAAAGAAATTTCGACAATTTCTTCAAATCAGAACAAATTTAGGTCTCGTTCTCATTTTAAAATGACATGGCCGCTATAAATTCTTGCAAACTAAGTTGAGCAATGTGTTTGTGACAGCAAAATATTGGGAATGCTATAGCACTCTGTGGGCACAGAATTGAATTGCAGACAGTGTAAAACTCACTGCCTGTATTTCAAATCATACTTGTCTTTCATCTGAGGTCATGATGTGAATTCCATTAAAAGAGACAAAATAACAATTAAACGCAGTTGTCTAACTGACACACACAAAAAGATGCATGAAACCGCGGTCCAAACTTCATATAACAGGCAAGAGCAAAATATAACGCGACCACGTAGTAGAAAAAATTCAAAAGTCATTTAAGTGTTATTTTTGTAAAAAGAGTTCGAGGTTTCATCATGTTAACTCGCAGGCACATTCTGCTAAAGAGCAAACAGTCAAAAGCTCTGACGACTTCTTCAGTAGTTACCGATCAGGATGCAGTGGAGAAATACCATGTTTCCGCAGAGATCCTGGTAAGATTAATTGAATGAGTAAATGAAATGTATTTATGAGGTCCTACATAGAAACTGCCAGCTTTCAATTATCTTAAAAAAGATGCTAAAAGTTTCAGTTGAACGACAAGAGAGCTGCAGCTGCGAGCAAGAGAAGATCGGGAACAACTACTCCGCACCATGCCACACCTTCCATCCTATACGTTTGCGTTCAAACGTTAAACTTACCAAAAGCTGTGGGCAAATATTTGTTTTTTTCAGTTTGTTAACAGTTTGAGTTTATCGTAAACTTTATATCAAGTACGATTTTGGTAAACTGTTTTGAAAACCATCTATGTTATGTAATTGTCATTTTTTAAATAAAAATGTGTTGAGTTGTGTGCGGTGGGTCACAAGCATCCAAATTTTATTACGTGTTCCGTTGCCAGAAAGATTTTGGGAACCACTGGCATGATATATCGTTGCTCACTGCGAAATGTTGGCGTTGTTGCACGCTATAAATTAAAAAGAACTGTTTGCAATACAACCAAAATTGACAGATTAACCATCGAGGCCACAAAAAACGGCTATGTACTGCATCTTACAGCATAAAGGGTTGTGCCAGCTTATTGGTGATCTTCTTGCAGAAATACCACAAAAATGGACTGCACTCTAAAACAGTGCTTCATAAACTTTTTCGGTTTCGTTCATCACTGCCATCGATTGCTGCACTCACAATCAGCCGGTTGTGAACGAATGGCCAATGTGACAATAATCATTGTGCAGCGAATGCTCATTGTTAGATCGCGGTATTTGCTCTGCTTTATCTCCGATTAGGCTTTCTGCCATGCAGCAAATTTGCTACGATCTTCAAACCTGGTTTGATTAGACTTACAGTACCTTTTTGATTAGACTTTACAAAGTGTTTTTATTTTGTTTCATTAGCACATGCGCTATTTGAAAAGAGCAAAGGAGAAGAGACTTTTCACTAGCGAAGTCGTTTGCGACTGATGGCTGGCGCTGGAGGGAATTTTACTGTTTGCACAACTATTCGTGCTGTTGCTTGAAAAATTGCGGGGACTTGTTCTGATAAATGCCGTGTTTGTTTTGTAAATAACTCCGTAGTTTTAAAGGAGCCAAGCACNAGTTGCTTGTTTAAAATTGCAAAACATGCATTGAGGCGCACGCGTTGAACACAGCAAAGATTCAATTACTGGAGTGAATAAAACATGGCATCTTTCGGTAAAATCTATCCCTACTATGTAATAGACGCCGTTAATTGCACCATAGTAGATTTGTTCTGAAGTGATGTGTTGCTCACTGCTGTAGACGTAAATTTAGAATGCTTGAAGCTCGCTATTTTATTCACGATTGCTGAAAAGCATTAGGTAAAAAAACAAGACGAATGCACGTTGCCAGAGGATACAAAAAATTAGGAACANAAATTTCATTCACCCCTCTTCTTTCATTCACCCTTGCAAAAATCTCATTCATCCTGGGGTGAACTATTCACCCGGTTAAGAAGCAGTGCTCTAAAAGACATTAAAAATATTGTAGCAATAGTTCCTTACACTTGATATACTTTCACGTCTTCAAACATAGCGCTACTTATTTTTCGAGGCCACGTGTCATTGGATCAGAACGAAAATGTACTTTTACTAAGAAAAATATTCGTCATAGTTTCATGTCACCAGGNGNTACAGTAGTCTGCAGTGTCCTTCTCTTTCTTTTCCCTAGAAGCACGTCAAGAACTCGAGGAGGTTCTCACCAGGGGACTCACTGGTGAAGNGACCCACATCACATAAGCATAGTATTGTACTGTATTTACAACTGATGGAATGACAGGAGTTCTCACAAGGCTATCTTAAAAATTTANAGCATTTGATAATTCCAAGTTTTACTTGAGTGCATGGCATTGTTTGACGAACCCTTTGTTGATCTTTTCGACAGTCACTGGCAAAGTAGGCTCTTGATTTCGGTAAGGGAGGTTATTATGACATAAGTATCTTCCTTGCAGAAACATTATCGGATGCGTACTCNNCGAGGTCAGCAAATANCGTGCCCTCATGACATTCCGTCTCTTAGGCATATATGATTGTGAACAGTGGAAAATAAATGAGGTTGTTGTTTATAACTTCGGAGCCACGAGAATCTGTAGGTGCAATGCCACTGGTCCTAAAACTCGACCACCATTACTCACATTAAAAAAGGGGTGGCCAAACCTGCTCTTTGTATGAACCGTATATCGCAAAACCCAAGTTAAAAAGAGCCGGAACATGAAAATCTAAAACACGAATTTATTAGCAATCTACATTTATGTGACATAAGCCTTTCTGGAACGACTTGCAAAAGCAATACTGTACGGCACGCCAGCTACCGAAGTACCATTTTACAATATTTCTACACTTTTCAATAGAAATAAAAAACAAAAAACAAAAATATAACTTTTCGGAAAGCCTAAAGAGCCGCATGCTGAGGTTCTCAGAGCCGCAGTTTGGCCACCCCTGCAATGTAATATTTGGACAGTCTCTGCCAGCAAATATCTTATACTATCTACAAGCAAATTATGATTTTAGTCAAACCCCTATCATGAAATGTATTGATGAATTTACATCCTCTGCTAAATAAATCTCCTTCATCATCGTAAACTTTTCTGCTTAACAGAAACGATCCCGTTCTACAATTGTTTCTGTTTTTCACAAACCATTCAAATACCAGTAGAAAATGTTCACAAACGACTGTAAATATGAATTTGAGCTTGAAAACCTTCACGCCAGTGCATATAGCTGTACGTTTCTAAGCAAGGACGTGCTTGGATAACCATGCAAACAAACACCTCCTGCAATTTTTGTACGCTGCTGCAACCTTCCTATTGTGAATAACAAAAGAGATCGGTATCATGCTGAGCACGAAACAAAATGAAATCCAAGCACTTTTTAAGCTTGTTATAAACAGTACCCTGATATTTTCCGGGAAATAACATTAGAAAAAGGAGATCATACTTTGCAGAAACATCAACATTTCACGTAACTTCAAGTAGAATTAGTAGACATTCCATGCGCTATGCAAGCGCAAATTAACATTAAGTGCCTTACCTGCAAGGCAGAGTAAGCTTTTGTTAAATGGCAAGTATCATTTCATGCACATTAGCTGCTTGTCTACTCTGTGTTATAAAACAAAGTTCGGCTCCAAGCACACTTGTCAAACTAGTCAAGCGTTCAGGTGCTTGCTTTGCACACAGATCTGTAAAAAACTCGTCGACGAAAGCTGCTATAGCTAGGTTCTCGCGGCTTGCACTCATTGAGTAACGTACGACAAAACCATTTGTGTTTCAAACATACAGGTTGGCTGTGCAAGAGCGTGGTATCACAAGGACAATTAAATCAATGCTACGCGAAGCATCAGGAGAAAAACTCGAGGAAACACCTGCAAAAGAAGCTGGAACACGCTTTCCGCAATTTTTTTCTCGATTTCATGCAAAACTTTGCATGATCTATTCAAAGTATGCACTGAACCGAATTATCCTTTACATTATATTTTACATTATATTTTATGCACGACATACCCAGAAATGCAAGTGTTTGCCCAGACTAGGTTAACCATTATTTCAAGACCTTTGATGCCTTGTTTGTAAACTATCTGTACGGCTTCGTCCGACGATTTGTCTTCATTAAATTGTTTTATCCGATCACTTCAAAGGTCTGATGCATTTGACAAATCTTCATGTTTCCTCCATTATTTAACGCTTTTGTATGACGGTGACCAATTGCGGTAGTTGCCGGTGCGTTTTCTTGGTGTCTGTCTTTCTTCAGTATTCCCTCAGAGTAGCAATCTAAGCCTTCTGTGTGCTTTGTGGCGCCTCATGATTTCTGCATGTTCTTGTGATTCTTCTGAAATCACCGCCATATCGAGGATGTGTGCAAGCCGAATATTACGTGATTAAATTGATTTTATAAAACTAGTAAAATGCCAACCATCAAATCTTGCTTTAAATTTACTGAAAACAAACGGTTGTGCGTCAGGCTAAAAATATCTCGCAAAAACGTTTGAAACTTTTGTCAAACAATTTGCATGCTTTTGTGTGCCGCTGAGCATCCCCATTCGACATTTTCAGCCATTTGCTTCAGAACCTGATGTTAAAATGTCTTCATAAGACAGAATAATATCAAAGAGATGAAATTAATTGCATGCAGACAGCTGGTGAGAATATAGAAATATCAACAAATTTTAGGTTTAGCAAATTGATGTGAACTAACATATTTGAATCACAAAGTGTCGGCTAAAGGCTTTATGGTTCAAATGCTGAGCCCTATTACTAGCACAAATCAATTTTAAATTGAAGACGTTTAACATGTAATATAAAAAGTAACAAAATACATCAAATCAGCGTCAGGCAAAATAAGTAACATAACAACTACAAAATAAAACAGAGGAATGAAAGAAAGGATTTCTGTTTACAGTGGGATTGAGTGAGCAATTGGAGAGGTAAAAGATCTACAAGAAAATAAGGGCAGGGAACAATATTACAGAAAAGTGACAAGCATATGAAATGAAAATCAGTAGGAATGTTGGCAGATATCAGGACGTTTTTGTATTGTTTTTCAAATGAAAAAGGTGAGAGAGATTTCAAATTTTTAGGAATATCAGACCAAATTTTGGGACAAATATACTTTGAAGAAAGCTTGCTCAGAGATGTTTTCATTCAAGGTAAATGACATTTTTGCAAAACAGCAAACTTTGTTTAATATTTGTGGACTTGTGAACTGATGCAATATCAGGTATGTAGTTACCAAAGTGTTTAGGCAGTTTGCCATTTTCAAAAGATTACATGAATTTGGCTACTAAAAAATTAAATGTTTGGAATGTTTAAAACTTTGTACTTAGAAGAAATATAGTTGTTTTAGTTTTATCATAACGCTTGATGTTTCATAAGAATAAAGTGTACTTGCTGAGCCAACCAAAACCGTAAACTACATGAGCTTCAATGAAGCCGTTGGTGGTTCTCCAGCTTTCAAAATTTGTGATATTTCATTTTGTACTATAGTAGATCAACCCTAAGTTATTTCCAAGGTGGAGAGTAGTTACTTGAATACAGATAGGGGCAAGCTTGAATCATCGCAAAAGGATGAAAGCAGAGTCCAGTCGGATAATTCCCCGGAAGCTTACAAGAAGCCTGCTGCTTTTAATTGTTGTTGACCACCAAAACTGCGGTGGCCAGTTGTGATGTGGCGAAGTGGTTACGGGTTAGCCGTCAAAGTAACATGCTACAAACACAATGGTTCACCGCACCGTGTCAAGTCTATAGCGTATGCATGCTATACATTTGTGGGAATCAATGGTTTGTTTTAGCATTTACGCTGAAGCCAACGGCATTTTGTCAATGTAGCGCGGCTCGAGGAAACGTTGTTTGCAACAGTAAAACAACTTAGAGATGTTGATGACCCTGTCAACAATCTGTGTCAATAGCATCGTTACCAGTCAGAAAAAATATATTCAGTTTGATCGGCTGTTTGTGTTCATCGTTTGCTAAAAAGTTCAATGGCTTACTCGTCGTCTCCTAGCAACCAAAGTGCTGTGCTGCTTTGCATTAAGATCGCTTGAAACCTTAGGCAATTTAATCTAGTCTCGACGAAGCAATTCTGAGTAAGCTAGCGAAAGCGTATTTCGTAGTTTTAAAAGTTTGATGGATGAATCTGTTTCAATCAGCATGACCCATTCACAGGGTTTTTTTAAGGCGTTCTAGGGACACGATTCGGGTTCCTAGAATTGAAAATCGGGTCCCTACAATCAGAGAAAATCATCATCGGGTCCTTAGAATCAAAGAAAATAGGGTCCCTATAATCAGAGAAATCGGGACCCTACAGGTTCACATCGGGTACCTAACATTTTCCTTTAAAAAAAACCTGCCCATTCATGATGCCATTGTTCTGTTCTGCATCATGATTGTTCTACATCATCACAAAACCTTTGAGCTTATTCGTTATAGTTTGTTTCTGTGAGACTCTATTTTGAAGGCAATTGCGATAAAACCCTATATTTTGCTTCTTTTCGCCGAACAATATTTCAAGCAGCATTACCCAACTACGCGAAGAAGCTTTGATTTTTTGTTTTCCTTGATGCCATGCTTCTGCTCAAGATTGGTTTGCAATGGCAATTAGTGTTGAGGGTCACGCAGTATGTTGTTCCACGGTCAAACTTTCCACCATCACCNCAAANCATTTGAGCTTGTTCTTATTTACTACCACAGCAGTTTCTGCTCGCAGTCCGCAAACGCGGTTATTGAGTGTGCTCCTGGCCACAACCGCACCACTACAGACACTTGGGTTGAAGCCATGGACGCCGGAAGGGGTGGCAGGTGGGCCTTTCCCCTAGATTTTGACATTTGAAATATTGCTGTTAACGTTTTACAGTAGTAGGAAAATGTTTTTCTGTGAGTTTCTAGTTAGCAAAATGAAGTTTTAGCGATTTTGGCGCTCCTTGGAATTTTTTGGCAATCCCTGGAAAAACACCATTGCCCCCTTAGAAAAAATCCTTCCGACGCCCACGGTTGAAATGTTGCATGTGACTCGACAACATGTTTTTTATATTTATTTTTTCAATCCACGCATTTGGTTTCACTGTTTTAGTCCGTAAAGGTATAGCCAGCTGCTAGTTGCTACTGCATAACAAATCAACATTGTAGCATTTGATTCAGCTGCACAGGTGCAATTCTCTAATTCTTGTCATTAACAAACCCTCTACAGTTGGATGGTGTCAAAGGTTCATTCCCTTGAAATACCTAAGAAGTACTTCTATACCTGTTGCAGATGACCAGCGGACGCGTAATGCACAATAGGTTTTAACTACTTCTTCAGTACCACAAACTAATCTGCTTTGCAAGGTATGTGATGTGATTATAGTACTTTAAAAAAAACTAAACATACTGATTCCCTGTCCATTCACCAGGGCCGCAACCAGTAGATATTTTCGGAGAGGGGAAAGTAATTGTAACTTGCTGTTGTACTATTTTCGGGGGGTCAAACTGTTTATAACTTGTTGTTGCACCTCACAGCTAAACATGATTTTGAAAATTTGGAGGGGGCAAATGGGCAATTGCCCCGTTGCCCACACCCTGGTTTCGGGCCTTCCATACACAGCCACAAAATCAAAGAAACATGCTGTTGAAAGAATTGTGCAGTTAGTTGCAAATGACAGGAGACCATTTTCGATGATGGATTACAAAAACATAGGAGTCTTTTCATTGACACCTTTTAAAATTGATGCAGTGAGAGTACTGAGAATCTATGTCGGAGTTTAAATAAATTAGTCCAGGCTTTGTATTTGTGTCAACTGTCACACACCACCTGACAGACTTCAGCACTAACAAAACTGCAAAGCTTGTTATTACGAGTGGTTCTTCTTGCCTACAATCTACGGAGCTGAATGCTAGCGCAATCACGCAACAAAAGAAGAGCATCAGCAAATCTTACTTGTGTGTATTAGACCACTAGAAGTGCTGAAAATCAAGAGTACAAAAAGCGCTACAAGCAGAAAAGTAAGATCCAAAGCATTATGCTTCTAAAAACAAGTCGTGTGATTGTAGTTTGCAAAGGTTCGACATAAAATGCGGTATTTCCAGGCGTTTTTATAGCAACAGACGCGGCGCAGTCTGCACGCGGCGAAATAATGCCTCCCGCGATCGCGTACTTCCGCAGGGCGGCTCACAGCTCAACTGTAAAAAGTCAGTGTGCGGTTGATCTCAGTGCACTTCAGTTCTCTTACTGTGCTGAAGGTTTTATACCATGATTTCTGGACTGAGGATGCATCTTGCATAGTGTTACGCGAAATCGATTTCCTATTAAAAGAATTTCTTGATTGTCTAGATTGCGCCGCCGTTGTGGAGAGTAGCTACTTGTGCAGAAAGTTGTGTGAATAGACAAGAATGCCAAATGTTGCAAGTGACGACCTCAGGCCCGTCGTCAGGATTTAGCAGCAGGGGGGGCCAAAAACCAGGAGGGGCCAACAGCCAAAAGGGGGGGCCACATTTTTAAAATGCAGTATTGGATGTATGTATCAACCGGTGGACCAAACGTGAAATGGGGGGGCACCTATTTCAAATGGGGGGGCGGGAACCACTGCCCCCCCCGCTGGCGACGACCCTGGACGACCTGCTTCTGCGTTCCAAGCGAATGCAAAGGTTTTACCGCGCTTTGCGCACGTTTTATCAGCGTCGTGAGCTGGTGATGGTAAGAACCGACGAACAAACACTAGATCTCCGTAGGAAACCACCGTGAAGGCTCTCTTTCTGAAGACCGTAAGGGTCAGCTAAAAGTTTTTCTTGGAAAGTACGGTTCTGTTTCGCGCAGTGAGTTAGTTGATTACTATGTTGATGTAGGCCTGGGGTTGACAGGGTGGCTTCAGCACGTATTGATAAATTTGAAAGCTGCGAAGAAAATTGAGAAACAACCATATCACTGAACGCTGTTTCAGCTGTGCTTGCATCACCACCGACGAACTCGATGGTCTAAATATTTCAACACGAATTTTCAAATTACAGTTGACATAACTCATTTCAACTTACAGTAAAATAAGGGTCAAAGATTTACAAACGTGGGAATTGATTTCAAGTTGTGTTGAAAGCGTGAATATTTTGTTTTTGTCATAGTCCCAACCATTATCGAAAAAATGGAATACTTAAAAGCTTCGAAAAAATGAAAAATGAAAAATGAAATAACATTTTTTCTGCTTGGAATACCAGTTATTTTATGTGAAGTGTGCGTGTCGGTTCACCGCGATGAGAATGCTGTCTGACCATACTGCAACAAAAAAAATTACGTCATTCTCGCTGCCGCTGATGTAACCCTTTGAGAATTGATAGTCTAAGATATTATTTGCAGTGTTGCCAGATTGGACCAAATTAAATTGGGTCCAAATGTAAGTTGAATATCATTCGTCCCCTAAGCCTCGTGCCAAAGTATTTGTTCTTCTTCATCATGGTTTTGTTTTTATGAGACTCAGGGTTGAAGGCAGGGTGTAGAGCTAACAAAAAAGGTGTGGGAACGCACCCAAAAAACTACCCATTTTAAAACGGCTTCAAACTCATTTTAAAGCAAAACTTGGACAGGGTGGGAACGCCGTTCCCACTGTTGCAAACTCTCCGGTGGCGTTGCGTTTATCGTGTGATTCACCACGAACGGGATGTGCGTGAAGAATAACACCATTATATATGTAGCGCGAGCAAGCAATAGTAAGAGAGATTGCGAGCATGATCTCTATTG
>JGI24158J21664_10012304_pt1 | contig 11343 bp, 10 predicted proteins | sample Ectturendosymbi3_FD_21664 | JGI IMG/M metagenome (IMG submission 21664)
AGTAAAATATGTAAAAGTATATTTATAAAATTTTTCGAATATTAAGTTGAAAAAAATATGTTTGCACATAGAATAACAAGGATAATTGGTATGACTACAAAAAAGAAAATGACACAAGAACTGAATGATAAAAACAATACCAAAAGAGAAAGTTTGTTGAAATTGCTGTGTAATATGCAAGACATTTGAAAATTGGTGTTTCATTACAAAAAAATTTTCTTTAAAAAAGGTTTGCAAAAGATCTATAGATTCAGAAGTAAAATCTTCTATTTTTAAAACATAAAATCTAAATTGCAAAAATTTAGTTTGTCTGAACCTTCAAATTATAAATGTTGTTATTATTTTAGTTGAAGGATGAAGAAGGCACCAGGTGGTTTTCCAAGAAAATGTGCTGAACTATGTTTATGCCAGTTTCATAAAGCACCTTGTGATGGCTTTAATTATTTAAAGCCCATGGCTTTAATTATTTAATCCACTATGTTTTCATAGGTTACATATCTAAATAAACGAAATTGCAGGAAAAAAATATTATAGCCAGCATCCAACGAATGCAAGATCCATATTAGTATAACAGCCTAGTACCTGCCATAAAAGTACACAGAGTTACATTGGGCTGGTAAACAAAATGTCATTTGGAATTCTTTGATCTGTCACTCTTGCCTAAGTATCCAACAGATGTTCTTGAATATAGCAATGTATTTTTTGCTTCATACTAGCCCAGTTTAATCTTGGTGGTAGTTATTCCAACATGCTAAATCAAATACCTTATTTTCCAGGTAAAAAATTAATGGAATTCTATTCTAATTAAATACACGATCAAAAGGTTTGTCTTTTGTCATTTTACTTCTATCTTAAAGAACACTGATATCAGCATCAAAAAATATCAGCACTTATAGATTTATCAAAACATATTAATTCTATAAAGAACATATAGTAGTGAGCTAGGTTTTTTCAGTCATATTTCAATCATAGACCAAAATCTTTTTTAAATGACTGAAAAAATTAAGTCAATTTGGTCACAATGTCTCAAAATATAGACGGATAAATACTGTTACGGTGAGTTTTAATACTACTATGAGACAAATGAGCAAAATGTTTCAGTCACCAAATGTCTCAGCAAAAAAATGATTGAAATGTCTCAGAAAAAAAACAGGTAGTGAGCGAAAAAACACAGTACAATTTCAAGAGAACAAGGAAGAAGCCCACATCATGCAAACAAAAACTTGGAATTTAACAAGCAATATACTCCAATTTTAGTAATAACAAATGAAAGGTGACCATGGCAAACGCAAACAAAATAATCCCAAGACCTTTCAATTGAATAACATGTTTTACACAAACCCAAATGTTTAATTATATACACAACAATCATTTACATAACATGGATGATGGTGGACATATAATGGCCCAGGTGAAGAGTTGATGTATCTACAGATGAACAGGTGAAGCATGCGCACAGGTAAGAAAAGTAAGTGACAATAGAGGTTTGCTCAGGTTATGAGGCAGAGAGCACTGCGGCAACCATGACATTACAAAGGCATGTAGCAGAAGCAAAAAAATTTGTATCCACACAAATCATGAAGAAGCAATGCAATTACCCATGAACCATATTTAAGTGCCATGCAGAATTTTGATACATGATTGCTGATCACCTCTATTTTATATTATTACTTTGTGTCCACAAGGTTGGCATTGTTTTAGATAAAAAATGTGTATGACCTGATTCAAGATCATCCACACTTTCAATCTAGCCTGATTGCTCTGATCTAAAAACAAAGGATATGTAGTATCTTGTTGCTGCACTGCACAAAGGTTTGAACAACATACATTTCTCAAAAAAATTGAGAAATACACTTGCTAAAAATGTGCTAATCAACAGCTAAGAGTGAAATTAACCATTTCAGACCCCCTGAAGACTGCCATGATTTTGACAAGGCAAGTCTTATGCAGGTGAATCAGTGTAATTTTAAATTAACCATAGCATTAAATAGTAAAAGCAAGAAGAAATCATGAGGAACCAAATTTACAATAGTTATAGCATTAACCAAGACATGCATGCAAAAGTAACCAAAAAGTCACAAGTAACAGATTATGAAAAATAAACGAAAAAATTGGACCTAAAATAACACATCAGGCAAAATATTCATGTGATCAATTCAACAGCCAATGCAAATGATAAGCCCAAAAGACATAATAAAGAAGTATAAACAACATTACCAAAACACAAATACTGAATTCAATACACAAACAATAGGCATCAATGTAACATAGATGATGGTGGGAATGCACTGGGTGAAGAGTTGAGGTATCCACAGATGAGCAGGTGAAGCATGAACATAAAGATGAAGGAATTGAGCAACAATAGGGGTTATGAGACAGAGCAATGGATTAAAGCACAACATTTCATTGAAATACACCATTTCATTACAAAAGTGTGTAGCAAGAACAGAAAACAATGTTTATATATATAATTCGTGAAGAAGTTACACAATTACCCACAGACCATAGATAATGGAGTGAGTACCATCAACGAATACATGTCCAACCAGACACACAGCGTCACCAAATGAGTTTGAAGAGACAAGGTCATAAACAGATTATGAATAAGCTCAGCCACACACATTAATCCAACAAGCGTTGGGTACATGAAAAACAAAAAAAGTTTAGTTAATGACGGGTGGAGTATTTAGTTCTTGGAAAGGTAATATTTCATTCATAATTTTATGACATGAAATTTATCCACCTATTGCACAAATATGACTGGCGTCATATCATTGACACCATAATTCAGCTTTACATAATTGTGGGCTTAGGAATTTAATCAAACTGAAGTCAATGTCTGTGAGATCCTCGTCCTGGAGGTGAACATCACTCCGTTTGCCTCAAAAGCCTCGTATTGCAGCAAGGGTACTCCTCAAATGGGAAAATTTGAGCTTTACTCTAATGTAATTCATGACAGATGCGATGGCGAATGCATATTAAAATCAGTGGCTCTCTGCATTTTTCAGCAATCTTTTCAGCCACTGAGCCAGTCTTTTGTTGACTCTAGTGCATTTCTGGTGCCACCCCCCACTAGTTGTAAGACAAGGAGATTGAATGAAGACTCAGTCTCAATGCTCAATAATAATGTCAATCACTCTTTGGTTGTACTTATCCTTCTCTTTTTCATGTTGTTGGTAAACCTAGATCCGCGCAAGGGACTTACCAGAATAAGACTGTACTGTGAGGTAGAATATGTGATCCTTACATCAAGGAACATTTTCTCACAGCTATTCCACAGTCCTCTTGCAGAGATATCTAACCCTGCATTGTCAGTAGTGTTCTATTCTCTTTCAAAATCGTTTTTGTTGATTGGCAGATGTGTGGGTTCTGTCTGAACATTTCACTCAAGGCAAGTCTTGTCTTTCCACACAGAATTTAAAAATATATTGCCACACAGATAAACATGCTTTCAATCCAATGTCACGTTCCAAACTTATTCTTCTCACATGAAAGTATTGTTTGAAAACAGCCTTTAATTCCAGTAGGGGAATACGAAAATAAAAAAGGCCTCCATCTCTCCACTTTCTACACAGTGCAGAACATGGAACATCAAATCAACATCGAACATGTCATCATCGTCATGCCCATGGTCATGGGTTTCATTAGCAAAACAACTGCTACTAGTACAAAGATAGAGCTCAACTCAGACACATGCTTAACTCAAGCTGATCAGTAACGGCAACAAATGGGGAATTGTAGTTGATAAAATGTCATAGTTTAAATATTTTGGACATTAATGTGGCGAAAGGAATAAGCTTACATACTGTACAGTGTATGCAAAAGTTAAAGCTAGCCAGGCTTTTCCAGAACGACTTTTTCGTTGGATGCGAGCAAAAAAAGTTTTTCTGAAAAAGAAAAATAACATAAATAACTTTTCACAACAAAAAACAAAAAAGGCAGAACAAAAGAATCCAATCACTGATCAATTTGACCGTAGTTTGGCAAAATGCATCAAAATTAACCAAAAAAGCAATCACAAAAAGGTTCAAAAAACAAAAAGAACCATTTGTTTCGCTAAATATTAACCAACTTTCCGGGAAGCAATTGGCATCAAATAGCAGGGAAGTGTGGACGCATAGGTGTAGAAGCACGCACATTTTGGGGGGTGCGAAGGATTTTTGACCAAATTTCCCAAAACTTGCCCGAAAATAATTTGGGCTATCTTTAGTGCATTGCATGAAGACCGAATTTTGGATGACCTTCAAAGAAAAATGTCTTAATGTAATTTTGGGCGCCATTTTCTCAAATCAAAGCACATTGGGCGCCATTTTTTTTTCAAATCAAAGCACTTTGGGCACCATTTTTGCTTGTATATTTGGAGAGTTTGCAAAGATTTTCAGGGATTTACAAAGGTTTTTGCAGATTTTGCCCAGATTTCCCTTGATTTTTTCCGAATTTTCAGAGATTTTTCACGGATTTTTCCCAAATCAGCTCCTTTGGGGGTGCGCTTGCGCCCTGCACCCCCGCCTCCTACAACAATGGTGGGAATTACTGAGCAGTGGGACCGAATGAAACTTGAATATTACACTACTTATTGACACTGTTTACTTCATTTTTGTGTGAAGCGAGATTGCTTTTACCTTCGTTTTCCTGCGAAAGAAAACAACGTGCTATAGTCTAGGTTTTGAATTTATGCCGACTTTTCACTTTTCGGGGTGCAAATCGTTCTTTCGAGGATACACTTCCTAAAATGTTATGGAATGCACGGGTTAAGTTTAAGGCTTTGATGCTAATTTGTTTAAGAAAGAGCATATTTTGCTATGTTTTGTTGATTTAATCAGCCTCATTAACTCAGCTACTTGTCGTCCAATATTGATTTCGTGAGAAGTTTTGATCAGGGTACCACTGGAACGATTTTTTCCAAAGGTCCTTTGCTTATTCTAGACATCTTTGGCTTTCAGAATATGCCGACATTCAAGATCAGAAAAGCCAGGGGTTGTTTTTTGAAGACAACCTTCAACAGGACGCTTAGAGAAATTCATGAAAAGACACAGTTTCAGACAAGCATCAAAGTCTATGAAATTCCAGCAAGATGAAGGAAACAACTTTGAAATAAGCTGCATGGAACGGACCAGAAAAATCAAGGATGGACTCATTCTTTCAGACTTCGTAGAGATGAAGCTTCTATATCTAAACAAGATATTTAAATGGTCATACCTCCACACAACCAGTTGCCCAAACCAAAAGGCTCTGTGGTGTCTATAAATTTAGCCTACAGAAGACATCTGATTACAGTATGGACTTCGTGTCTGGTAACAAACAAATAACTTAAAATAAATTAAAAATTAAATTAAAATTAGTCTAATGAAGACATTTGCTTGATTTGCACATCTTCATCCAACTTTATCCTTTGATCACTTCAAATATCCGAAACTTTTTACAAATCTTCATTTTTCCTCAAATATTCAACGCTCCTGTATAATGGAAACCAAATGCAGTAGTTGTCCGTGAATTGTTTCGGTGTTTGCGTATCTTCAGTATTGCTTTTGTGTAGTAAAAAATATGTGGATAATGTGTATACACCAAGTATTAAAAAGAGCACAATGTGCTGGGAGTCTTTTGCTCCTCTCAAGGTCGGACACGTGCTAATACCGGTTATGTAATGCGCTACTGCAGTGCCTCATCAGCCCAACTCTTCCCCCCCCAAAATGCTTACAGGGCCCCCCTAATGGTGATTTGTAAAAAACGTTATGCTACATGTCGGGACTGAATGGCCTTCAAAACAAAATATCCTAATTACAGACACAATTTTGGCAGAACCAGGCCGGTAACCAGGTTTTAAGGTTTGGTGGGGCAAAATACATTTTTATGGGGGAAAGATTTTTATTTTTATCATATGTTTAAAACAAAATTTTCTGAGCACAACAAAATTTGGGGAGGACACAAAAAGATTTGGAGGTAACTGCCCCCGAATGCCCCACCGTCTCTGCGGACCTGGGCAGAACCGTCGCCAGAAAGTCGTCCATTGGAGGCCTTCATGTTAGTGCAGGGGTGCTAGACATTCTGAAAATTTATTTTTAATTCACAACATGAACAGCATTTGCAGATCGTGCAAATTACATTATAAATATTTTCCCGCAAATACCCAAAATAAGCTTGTAGTTTCCAACTAAAATATTTTGAATAAGCTTAGCAAAAGGAATTTGGTCGTAAATCATTGTCATTTAATTGAGGGTGATTATGTAGAGATGTCGTAATGAAATGCAAATATAAAAAAAATTTCAGGAAAGCAGAATCAATCCTATCGTTCAGTTATCAACACATTATTACCGAAGGAGCAAACATGAGACCGGTCAAAGCATGTGCGCCGCGATGAACGTTTTCTTTCATTAACGCAAATTGATAAACTTTACCATAAGCTTAAGTGAAATATATATGCTTGTAAAGCGTAGACATTGGGCTTTTTACTGGCCGAAATACGCATGCATAAACCTTGCTGATGTCTGAACTGTTAATCTCCTGGTGGATGGCACATGTTTAGATAAATAAGATTTTGTATCTCAAATCGCCTATAAATGTTAACAAATATAGAATAAGGCCTGCGTGGACGCATCGGTTAACAACATCCATAATCCACTAACTGCAATGGTCTGTTTTGGGACAACCCCCAAAATAGACTCTTCTAACCAGATAATTAACTCCATCTAGCTGTCTGAATAGCAGGCTGCGCAAATGTGTAACTTTGATCGTAAGCACCAAAGGTAACTTGCTGCTATGCAGTACAAAATAAGAGAAGACTACCTGGGCTGGACATAGTAACCTAAATTTTTTTACAACAATCACTACNCAAAACATGTTGATCAAGTGGAAGTCTAACTTCTGGACGTAGCCTATACANCTAGGCATGTAGGCTGGANCGGATAAATGAACGTGANCCCCATCAGGGCAAAATAGGCCTGTAACCAGCTTGGGACACCAGGTGGGCGAAGAGTTTTCTGAGAGGGGCCCAAATGTTTTAAGCTATCTCCAACACATTTTCCAGGAGGGCAAAAAATATTTTAGTGGGGGCTTCGCACCTCCTGGTTATGGGCCTGGGGCAAAGTCGTGACCGCGATGCCCCGACACGCTTAGCGCAAGGGCGCAGTTCGTTCCTCTGCCTGCAGAGACAGGTTAGGAAACTTGCTAGCGGATCGTTGAAGTCCTGATCTTTATTGTGTAACAATAACATGGCAATAAACCTTGAAATATTCACTTCATGTTACGGTAGCAGTCGTTTTTCCGCATGTGACCAGGGCTCCCACTGAGGGTTTTTCCACCCAGATCTGTTTTTTTAGTCGATCTGTGTGTCTAGGTTTAATTACGAAAAATCGCGTGAAATCTGTATTTTTTGAAGTGATAAACTCATCAATAACTACAATGTGTTAAATAATATGAAGTTAACTTTACATTACAATGTTTGCATGCGCACTTCAGGTGAGAAAGTACACATATCCGATGAAGTAGAACGTGTTCAATCTGCTTCATATTCTCATATAAGATCATTTGTCAGGGTTATATACAGTGGTGTGTTTAAGAGAAGGCAAGCGAGACAATTGCCTCTGGCCCCCTTTGCAACTGTAATGCATAAAGTACCTTGCTTTCAAAGGGGCCCAAAGTAACATATAATGCATAAGCACTTTTCTTTCAAAGGGCCCCCTAACTGCACTGATTTCTAGTGCTTCATATTTCAATTTCGGTATCAAAACTTTCTCTGGGCGGCTAAGTGGTGACGGGACTGAATTTTGGGCCCCCTGTGACAGCATGGGGCCCCCCCAATTGGAGGGTATTGAGTGCGGCTGATACGGCTCTGCGCTAATGTATGGCTGTCCATCTTTTGTGCTCTTGTGAATGACGATGCAGTGGTCGTGATGATAAAGTGTTTTCAATGTTGGTTATGTGCAAACACCGCTTCTGTAATGCGCGCTAATGTATAGCTAACCACTTTTTGTGCTCTTGTGTCTTTGACTGCGTATGTGATATGGACCACGAGTCAATAATAAAATATTATTATTATTATTATTTGACTGACTTTGTTTTTTTTCATGTGTTGTTATCAAAATAATTCTGTAATTGGCTTTCGTTTATGAATTTCCGCGTCACATTAGCTAGTTTTACAGGCTTTTTCTGTGTTTTGAACATAGTTCTGCAGAATCTATGTGGATTCAGTCTCATGATCATGCATGGGCATGGGCGCAATTAGGTGGGGGACACGGAGGACGTGTGTCCCCCGCTTTTTCAAACGGTGGAGACATAATAGGCTATGCCTTGTCCCCCCACATTTTTCTTTTCAGGTCTTGTATTTAAAGAGATTTCAAAAATAAAAGTGACGTTGTCACGTTTTGTGTGAAGAGCTTTTCGTGCTAGATGTTGCACATAATAAGTTGATGTTGAAACATAGTTTGGTGTGGACCAGGGGCGTAATGAGATTGCATGGCGACCAGGGCAACAGATAAGTTTGACGCCCCCATGTTTGAACCTGAGCCCTTTTGGAAGCAAATTCACTGCATTGAAGAAAGTGCTTGCGACATTTTGGGGACTTCTCGGCGCCCGGGGAATTGCGCCCCCCTTCTTTACACCCCTGGTGTGGAATCACTGATTCTGATATTTTCATAAATTTTAGTTTGGATAAAATGATTTTTAGCATTTTGCAAGTTTCTAGAAACCGTGAAAGATTGTTAACTGCTTCTTACTGACATATTATCCTATGTGTTATACTGCAAGGTTATTCACTTGAAACAATGAGAGTTCAACAGTTGCGTACGTCAGAGATGAGCATTGGACTGGACTTGGATTGGACTGGATCCGGACTACGACGAATTTTGGCGGATTTGGACTGGAGCCGGACTGTGATTTTTATCATACATTTAGGATCAGGACCGGATTTGGACTGAGATTTCGGAAAAATTTGGGTAATTTTTTTGTTGACAAGCTGTATTTTGTCAATCTTTTGGATCTTATTTGGACTTGGACTTCAAATTTTTACCAAATTTTGGACTTTGGTTGGACTTGGACTGAAGTTTAAAAATTCCGGATTGGATCTGGATCGCAAAATATGACAGTCCGCTCATCTCTGACGTACGTGTGTTCAGCAACAGACAGCGTAAAAGCTAAAGATGCAAGTTTATATTGTTAGAAAGTTGCATTTTCACGCAAGCTTCTGCGAAGTTTTTGTCGAAGACAAAAAGCAGCACTATTGTGGAGACTTAGTTTTGATGGGCAGTTTTGCAAAAGACTGTCTTCAAACATTAGCAAACAGGATTTAAATGAAAACGTTGAAGACGTATAAACGTAGCTATTGACCTATAGCTCAAAACTTAGAGACTTGTCTAGGAATAAAAGATAGCCTATACCAGGGCTACTCAAATGGCGGACCGCGGTCCGAATCCGGACCTTTTGATGGTGACGGGCGGACCTCGTCAGCCTCGCAATGGTGCATTCTATACCCAGAAGTTTTTATCACAAAATCCAGGCTACTTCTGAAGCAATATTTGTTCAGTGTAAAAGTAAACTGTATAAGTGACTGCCGATCAAGCTGTTGTTCAGCTATTGCAGCGCACACCTGAATTGGGCTTGTTATACTATGTGATTAAAAACAATTGTTTTGTAATAATTGTTCAACAATAGCTCGTCACTATAATGTCGATCCTGGTGAAAATAGTGGATTCAAGGTTAGAAAATTGCGACGAAACCTTTTCTGTCCGCAAACAATGCAATAATACAAATTTACTTGTGCACAATTGTGAAAGATGCTTGAGAAAGGGAAGAGTTTTGCATAGATTTTGGTTGTTTAGGAAATAATTTGTTTTTTTCCCAGGAAGTCAACGAAATGTGAAGAAAAGCTAAGGCATTTTCAGCTTTTTTAGGAAATGAGGAAGAAAGGGAAATTGTTGGATTTTTAGCTGACATAGTGTAACACCTCAACGACTTGATTGTAAAACTTCAAGGAGAAAAACATACTGCTTTTGATGTGATCACTACTACTAGCCTTTTTCAGAAAAAGTTTAATATCTTCAAACAAGTTATTCAAAACGAACTTAGTCATTTTCCGAGGCATTTGGGACAAACAAAAACAAGAAGATTCTAGATATATTCAAATTATTGAAAAGTTGATTGCCAAGATTGCCGAAAAATTTGGCGACTTTTCTTTATGAAAACAGTTGCTGCTGTTTCCTTAAAACCCTTTTTACTGACAAACATTACCGAATTCTCAACTGAAGCAAAAGACACATGCAAATGTGTGGACCAAAGATGTAGTGAAAATTTTATAAGTGCCGGAGCTCTGCTGGGCATCTTCGCATATACCTGAGGCAACGACCCATCATCCACTGCGTTCACTGATGAAGGTGGCGGAGCAGAGTGGGAGAAAATTTGTAGGCAAAAGTTGCACAACAACTTTTCGGACAAGTTCGGGAAAATTTGGACAAAAATCATTGCATTCCCAAAAATTTGCTTGCTCCAACACCTGTGTTGTGGACGCAGTCAAAATTCAACCGGAATTAATTTAAATCCAATAGCGACCCTTTTCAGGTACGTTTTCCCTCCTGGCTCAAACATCTAATTGCGCCACTGACTGCTGACAGAAACGCGCTTTCAAAAACGAAGTGCATGCAGAACAAGTTTCGCATCTGTATGACGAACAAAAGCCTTCATCACTACCTTCTACTCGCTGTCACTACCTTGGAACAAAAATTTAGGTAACTGCCAAAAAGCACAACATGTCATTGCTCCCACCAGCAAAACAATAAAAAACGCTGACAACGTTTGCTAATATCTATATCCCTTTACAGGATTTTGCAGCAAATCTACTGTATATATAATCGTATTCAATTCTGATATTATGTTTTTTTTGTTAGAAAAATCCAAGACATGACACATTTGCATGATTGTATGGGCATGACTGGACCTCGAAAAATTTTTGGATTTGTAACTGGACCCTTTCTTAAAATAACTGAGTAACCCTGGCCTATACATTTAGCCTAATATATTGCAATATCGTGACAGTGGTGACCAACCGATCCAAAAGATAATTCTGTGACTGACTTTGGCACCCAAGGAGTGAAATTACAAAAATTAAAATGCTGTAATTAAATTTCATTTTTTCGTACTGTAGCCTAAGCTTACTGACACATGCTGCATAGATTTAATTTTTCAAAACTTGTTTATTTGTCAAAACTAGGCCGTTACGATCTGTGTTCGTTGAACAGTGTTGTAGCTGTGTTTAGTGAAGGAGTTGCAATTGTGCTCAATTTTTGTAATCTTGAGTTTTGATCTTAGCAACAGTGCGTAATTTTTTCTTTTTGTTTCATATGTCGACTTTTGCGC
>JGI24158J21664_10012305_pt1 | contig 11343 bp, 8 predicted proteins | sample Ectturendosymbi3_FD_21664 | JGI IMG/M metagenome (IMG submission 21664)
TTTACTGGCAGAAACTAAGCGACTGCTAATGCTACTACACTTCGTTACACGTTTCATACGCACTTCAACAGTACACAACACGACGCAGTCGTCCTTTGCGCAGTTGCTAAGCAAAAGAAAGACGAAATGCCACCGAGGGCCTACTACGCGCTACGGTATGCGCCTCCAAGCGATCACGCAACAATCAAGTAAAACAATAATTGACCAACGCATCGCCGCAAGACAGACTTGCTGCTACACCCGTCTTGAACTATGCAAAATTTGAAAAACAACAGTCTGTGGATGAAAACTGGTCCTCGACATAAACATTGCCGGTATCGTTATTTTTAAGCCGAAGAAAATTTTGGTATTGTGAGGTGATTATCAAAAATGTTACGGGAAACAACTTGTCCCCATTTTAACTTGGAAACTATCCCAAGTTGTACAGAAATGGAAACCAAATGAAGTGACTGCTGTTAGGCGTTAATAGCTGTACAAAGATATGCCATTAGATGAACGTTTACACCTAATGTTACTAAGAATCATGTAATAATACTCATACCATTTACACAAGAAGAAGGTCCATAAATCGTGGTAAACACATTGTCACAATTTTAAATGTGACTAGTTTAATAATGCAATTCTTGGTCAATGACTATAACTAACATCAGTTTCCATATAGGATCGAAGTCCAACTTCATGGTCGGTGAGTGTAAACAGGTGTAATTGATCATTTCAAAACTCAAGGAGTTACGTATCCCTGGAGAAACAGCGCTTGTCCTTCCGGCATTGCTGATAAGTAGAATTACTGAAAGCTTCCATGGGAATAAGTTCAAGAAATCCAAATGAACCAATTGTAAAATATAACTGTTAAATATGCTGGTCTGGGTTTGTTACTAAGTTTATTTTAATAAACCTTTAGGTCTTGCTGGTATAAATGCACTTTCAATATTTTGATTACAAAAGGAACATCCCAGGAAAGCAAAGGAGTAAAGCAGAGTTTATCAAATCAACGGTACTAAGGTAAATTCTGCCCTTAAACTTTTTTTGCATCGAGTGTATTGGTTATCGACTGCAACTTGATAACTGTCTTGAATGGATTAGGGAATTTCGGTTGATGCTTCAAGGAGCTTGCGAGTTGTTATACAACAAAGGATGTTTAAAATGAATCCTTGTTTTGATACTTTCGCATCGCTCTGCCGTTTCGTAGGAGTATCATGACATCACAATGTAATGCAACTATCGAGCCAATGAAATCGATGTCTTGAGAGAGCATGAAGCTGTTGTTTTTAGACGGAAAATTACTCTCCAATTCTCATAAACCTGAAACAGCTGGCTTGTACAAACAATGAGAAGATAGCACCTTTTATAAAATTTAGGGCAGATTGACGATCTACGTCAAATTTAGACAATATGTAGTCCCACACTTATTTTTTGAATGGATGGACCCAAAATTCCTGTTATGGGTACGTCATTGAGATATTCTCTTGTGTTCGGTCCCCCAAAATGTGTTGAATGTATTTACTTTTATTGAATACTTTGAATGTCCTAAAATTGTGAGCCTTCTGAAGAATCCCGATATGTAATTCTGGACTGATAGCAGGTAAAACTTTCAAGGTTTTGTTGAATGTCAGGGTCAAGCCACGATTTTCTTCGGCTATGTTTTATCCATTCTTTATCTTATAAGCCTTTATTGCCAATATGTGGTCCTTTATTAAAAAGTCTTTTGATGGCAAGTTCCTCATAACTTTATTAGAATTTTACAAGAAACTAGTGATGGTCTGATGCATGAAACCAAGGTACATAATTCTGAATCCCGTTTTCAAGATGCATTAAAACGTTAAAAAACCAGCAGGTGTCAAGATTAATAGATCAATTAATGTCAAGGGGGTGAAATTATTAAGTTAAAATGTAAACAGACAAGCAAATTTTGAAAAATGATATAAATTCGTGACCTTATATAAATTTCACACGAATAGGGATTAATTTTAAAAAGACCCAAGTCTGAAACATATTTCTCAAGGCAAAACAAAGCTTTCATTTTTCCTATGAGCATTGTCAGAATTTTGAAAAGCAAATTTTGTTAAGGAAAGAACTTTTACATAAATCAATTCGGGTTTATACTGATGCTCAGAATCAATATTTTACTATAATTAAATCAAAATGGACAGTAAACAATCTTACTAAGTCTCATGTTTTAGGCTATAAACTTTTCAGCAAAAGGACTTCAATTAAAATTTCGAAGGATTTTAGACTTCAAGTAAAGAGTTGAATTTGCATTAAAAATTTTAATGTGGTAAATATGCAACTGCCAGTAACTCAAGCGTACCTTTCATTATGCTATCGCTATTCAGCCTACGGCAGGCTGTCTGAGTAGACAGAGTCAAAACCACAAGGTTTTCTACTTGTTTTGTACACGAGTATAATTTGCATACATATTGTATCACCGCAAAGTACAAACAGAACATCAAAACGAATAGAAACAAAACCTTACGCTATTTGTTTTCGGTTCTTCTGTCAACACGGTATGTAACCGGACAACAGTTAGTTAATTAATCCAAAATCTCATGCATAATTGCCTAATGAGCTTATTATTAATACGAAAACAAGGTTTTTTGGAGCTGATATTATTATTTTTGTAAACTTATTCGGGATGCACGCACTACGAACGAAATCCAAGTCGTGCCAGACTGACTTAGAACAGAATGAACAAGCAATCTTCTTCAATTCCGGAAGTAGATAATAAACAATGATTGAAATTTTCTTTTTAATGGATGATTTTGATTTTTGTTAGAAGTTTTGATGCAATCAGTCTCTTCACACCAACTTGAATCGTTTAGGTAGGTTGTCGGCAGTTTCCAGAAGAAAAGCGCCTCTCTTTAAAAAATTGTACAATTCGATGCTTGAGTAACGAGCTATGCCATCTGAACAATCAGGTTCTTTCAATGGTTTGAGAGTGACACAATAAGGTAACAGTCCATAGCTTCGTGGTTAAAGCCAGGCGATACTTTGGAACGATACCACGGTTCCTTCTTCTGAGGTTTTAGTTCTGGATGGTGTGTAAGATAGTTAACAATCTTTCGTTGTAGTTTTTCATTTGTGGGTACCTTGAAACTCTTGAAAACTGGATAGTAAAATAATTCTACTCTTCTTGGGTCATGTCGAATAAACATCAGTCCAGGGTTCTCATGAAGAGGTGCTGTTTTCCGAAGTTTGCTCTTGCAATTTCTTCGTCCACTTCATTAAACACTTTTTCAAAGTTCTATTTGATTTAAAACACGGTCTAAATTCCTGTATTTTTCTTTCCTAGGAAGGAAAGAAAAGAAGAAAAGAATTAAAAATAAAAACTAACAGAAACATAATGAAATTTTGAAAATGGAACATGAAAATTTCGGAACAGAAGAACTCGCAAACGCAGTTTCGAAGAAAAAACTTGCGTCTTTGAGATTATTGTGTTCACCTTGTCAACTAGAAGACTTTCCATAAAGGGAAGCTAGACAGTTGAAGGTTACTCGGTTACTTTAAAACAGTTCTTAAACTTGAACTCTCAAAAATTAGCTCTAAAAAGAGCTCTCGGCTAGGCCATCAGGAGAGTTGAGAATCAAGCCAGTGCTGATACTATTTATGAGGCTACCCCTGGCCTAACGATTTGAATGTTTGATGAATCGTCCATGCGCCCTATGGAGAGAATCCTCCAAATCAGAGGCGCTCCAAGTGTGGTGCCCTTCGATTTGCGGTGGTGCCGGATAGTCGAACACCACATATGTTCTAATTGGATGGCGCTGTATCTTTTTGTTGAACCAATAGATGTGGTACTTAGCATTGGCTGGGTGTAGTCTCGCCCCTATACGAAACATCTCTTCCTTGGCCAGTTTTTCAGCCGTGATTTGATTTATGATCCTGGGGCTAATGGCCAGCACCGTCTTATCTGCATATTTTGCCATTACGGTCTCTAAGTCAAAGTTAGCCATGTTCTTCTGTCAGATTACTCAGATAGTTCCTGAAACACAACACCGAATATTTTTAAGCATCACCATAATAACATCTTCAAAATCAATGGTCGCACATAATGAAAACACTATGGTAATTCACTTTTCTGTTTGGGTTCACAATAACATCAAATTACAAAAAACACTAGTCGTTCTAAAGATACAAGAATCGGAAATGCTTAAACACTCCAACGAAAGGTCTCAGATAGGTTTCCTACATAGTTTCTGCATTAATATCCTGCTAAACTAACTATCATATGGTCAAATTTAATTGTGAAATTTTTTAGAAACCCATTATTTTACAATGTAAAATCCGGTTTTAAAAATGCCTTTACATAATTTAGATCAACACAAGTTTTAATGCAGTTATTACATTTCAGCAAGCTGTACTCTATTTCTTGATATAACCTTCAATTTTAACAGCTGCCAGTTCTATCTAGCAAGTATTCGAAACTGTCTTCTCACCGGATAATAAAACAAAACAGCATACAAACAATGACGAAAAGGAAAGTCTTTCTTCAAATGTGGCAGTAGGCATTTAGTATAAGATGGAGCCCTATCGAAACAATCACAAGAAGGCCTCAAGAAGAAAGGTCATTTCCTATCAACTTCAAATATTTACAAATTCATAGCATCACTCACATTAACAGAAGTGATTTCAGTTCTTATGAGATGTCCTTAGACTACCACAATATTATCTACATAACACGATCTATCTGTCCCATTTGTGCGTGGAAATAAGTTTGGTGGGAGCCAGAATGTGGAAAAATATATACACAACAAGGTTTCACACTTCCAATGGGCTAAAATTAATAGCTCTAACACAAGGATTTCGGAACATAGCAATATTCAGGGAATCTTTGGTTTCATGGTAATTGCCTTGAGCACTGTCAAACATGTCTTCCAAGAAGTTGCAATTCCAAATGTGAACATCCTTGAATTCACGTGGCGCTGATTGATTAAATATTACAAAAGTTCGAGACGGTATCATTCTACTCCTTTGAGGAAACCAAATAATTCGAAAGGAAGTGTTTCTAGGCGGTTCTTGCATTTGATTAAGTCGGTAAGTTGATAGAGCCCCTTGACAGCTGCTATTGGGTTCAGAATTCGATGGCTGATTCTTAATACAGTCATTCCACTATACTTTCGTTCTAGTTCTTCATCAGAAAAGGTGCCGCCATTTTTGCTTGGATTCTACTTTTAGGTCTCTGCTAAAACCACATGAAAAATAGACTTAAAATAACACATTTACAGCTTGTGGAACAACATATGACAATAGCACATTTTTACATCACTAACAAATCTACGGCGATCCCAAGAAACTATTAGACTCATACTCGGTGGTGTACGTTGATAACATAACACATATGTTTTATAGCGAGATGAAAACAAAGGCGAGCACCAAGCTAATTTGCTAATTACCTCATTTTCTGATCATTCAACACTGTTGCCTTCTAAGATTGCCGAAAACATTATCCTAGTGTCCAGAATATCCAAAGTCTTTGTGCTTATAGCCACAATCATTAAATCTTCAAAGTCTTTCACACGTAGTAGGAACACAGATTTATGTCATTGTATACTACAATTCCAATTAACCATTCCAAGTCATAAGACCTTTACAACACACCAAATCAATAAAAATAGTTTTCTTTCCCACTGAACTACCATTTGAAAATGTGAAGGCAATCCCACGTAATATATCAAATACGTCTTATAAATAGTTTTTATGCTATCGGGACACCAAATAACATGACACAAAGTTTCACTATCCAGGGCAGGTACAGCACGATCTTGAAAGAAGTCTAAAGCTTTGTCGCTTCAGCAGCCGTCAAACGTCTGCTACTTATTCCCCAAATTACGGTGGCGTGTTTATTATTTAGCAGAGGAAATTTTGACCTGGGCATATAGTTAATGATGTTATCAATTTCAACAATAATGTTCGCAATAATCTTGTTTAAGTGTTTCAAAACCGGATGATGATGATTCCAATTTCCAAAGTAGAGTGATTTTATTGGTACAATTTGATACTGGGTTGGTAATTCGGGCGTTTCAAAATATAGCATATGATAAATTTGCATGTCAATAGTCTGAAGTAGGATAAACAAAATCAGGTCTTTTACGAGTAGGAATGGCAATGTTATTCTTTTGTCAATATCTCACAACCTCCAGTCTTGCTTCACGTTCTTCTAGCCTTTCAGTTCCCAAAGGAATTATTAACAGAAATACGTTAGATACTTGAAAGGCGTTAACTGCGTACTTCATCTACAAGAAAGTCAAAATTATAATCAAATTTTGTATTTTTAGATTATCGTTTTATGAAATCATTAAAATTTCATAAAGAAAACTGCAACATTTGTACAACAATATCTATCAATACTCTTTTCTGCTTTACCCCAATGTTCTCTTCATGTTAATTGCAATTTTACTTTTAAGTTTCACCAAATCTATACTGTAGTCCGGACGAAATGTCAGCTCTCAGCAGATTCCCATTTCGCATAGTAAGTTCTTTAAATCTTTTTCCAACAGGATAATGGAACAGAACAACATATACATAGAAGTTGCAAAGGAAGTCTCTTTTCAAATGAAGCACGATATACTCGTTATAGCTGGCAGATCGCAGTCCATGTTCAATACAGTACAAATAAATGTAAGTTTCTGACGCAGCTCTGCTATGTAGTGGATCAAATATTGGAATTACAAAGACATCATTAAGCTTTACATCCGCCATATTATGAATGTGAATGTTATTATAATTTGTAAATATCTGCACAGAAATGAAAATTTCTAATATTTACATCACTACGCTGTACTTGAGGTAGGCAGGTGCACTTTTATCATAGCAAAAATGTACGCAAATTTCAGTAATCAGTCGATTATATACATGCTCTACCTAGGAATACTGCACTGTGCATTTCCTTTTTGCGTCTTATAAACAAGTCGTTTTCACACAACTATTTACATTACAACGAAATCAAATTTCACTCCAGGTCTAGTTATCTCCCATGATTATTGCAAGGTAGCTGTTGGCGAATAAATTTTCATTTAACATCAAATCGACAGCTGATAGAACAGCAAGATTGATAAATCGGTTTAATACGAGCCATTTCTTTCTTTCTACTCATGTACGAGGAATCATATACGACAACATACACATGAACCAGATCAGGGTGGACTTTATTGAATTGAACACAAGGATACGCGTGCTGACTAAAATGAGTACAGTTATCACGTTCAAGTTGTTTTACAAATTGCCGGGACATTTCTTCAAATGAAAGTCGGGATTATAATGGCTTGATCATATATACAGCATTATATTTGTGCAAATACCCAAACGACATTCTTCTAGAAACTTCTATAACTGTAACACAATTCAGACGTTTTCTTTTAATCCGTCTTGCTGATTAAATCCACCAATAAAGGATAAGTACCCTGATTATGTTCAGTGTTCTCTAATACATCCCAAATTACATTTATTTGCCAAACAAAATTATGTTTGGCTGTCAGTTTAATCAAACATGCTTATTCATGATATTTAAATCGATGGAGTCTATTATACAGTTGACACTGTAATCGCACAGATAACCTCAGATATTTTGCGAAAATGTTCAGATCTAAATCCAACAGTTTCAATTTGGCCTTTAATTTTTGAAGCGGATTACTCAGATCAAAAGGTATACTGCGTAATACTTGGAAAATTACAATTTCCTTGTCTTTCCTTTCAACATCAACAAAGGAGTGGTGGATCAACTATTGGTATTACAAAAATATTACTAAACTTTATATCTGTTATTCTTATGAGCGTGATGTGGTTAGTTTATAAATTTCTGTACAGAAATGAAAAATTCTAATATGTACATCACTACATATTATTTTACCATAACATTCAAACAATGCTCACTAAAGATCATACATGGATATTATAGTCTTAAGATTACAAGTCTGAGATCTTTCAACGCACACTAGATTATTTTTACCCTCCTGTCATTCACGAATTGATGTGTTAGTTCGCCTAAAGTTTCTATTTACTACCACTCTCAAGATTACCAAATGTGTGCATAAAGCAGAATCAAATACACACTCAAAGTCAGTTATCTTCTTAAGAATACTATACATGAACAAAATGAATCTAGGAACCACATTATATGTTTATGAAAGTGCGTGAACATATTTGCTCCACTATCAACACTCTGCAACTAGCATATATACACATCGAATATGACCAAAAGTTTTCTCAATACATCCAGAGGTGGGCAACCGCTACTTTGAAAACAACGTCGCTACCGCTATTGCTATTTGTTGAAAATAATAGCGGCGCTACTCCTACCGTTACTGAACAAAAATAGTAGCGAGCTATCGCTACCGCTACTTTTGGTGAACTTTTAAAATTTGTGCTGTTTTGCAGAGGAAGGGTTTATTTTACAGTCTCATCTTGAAACATTTTTTAACTTATCAATTTTGTGGGTGCCCCTATTTTGAACAACCATGATCTGAAAATAATAGTCATTGAGCCGTTATGATTAGGAATTGTTCATTTTACAGCAAATGCATATATAAATGAAGCTTAGACTGCAGACACACATAGAGTGCATTTACTTTTGTAAGTGGATTGCTGTAGGTTCATCAATCGCCTTTATTGCTCCTTTCTTGCTGGAGTCGAATATAGAACTCAAGATAATAATTAAGCGATAAAAAGGTCAAAAATTCTTTTTAACGAGTTTTTACGTGCGTGTAAGTTGAATCAGGCCCACAACCAGGGTGGGAGAAAACAGGGCATTTGCATCCGCCCCGAAGTTTTCAGGCATCATTTTAGATTTTATAAAAAAGGTGATGCTGATCTTTGGTGTTAGTGAAACCCTGAACAAACTATTGACTACATGTATTGCAAACTGAGCTCCATGTTTCAGCTTATTCACAACAACAGCTTTGAATAGGATGTAATTTATATAGCCTGCATGTAAAGATAGCCTATTTAGATATCGAGAGCAAATTGGCCAACCACCGCTTTGTTAACATTGCAGCTTTTTAAAGTGCAATTAAGTGTTGAATGTATTGGCTGCAAACGTGCATAACCCTGCAACAGTAGTAAAAATAATCCATGTACGATGTCTTACACACGAAACTATTTTCCTTAACGCAATAAATTGCAATGATTCGCCTGGTGTCGGTAACTGTTGTGACTTAACTATCATTGCTGAATGATGAGTGCAAGCTTGAATCATTCCAAGAAGATGGGAGCAGAACCAGGCAGGAGATTCCTCAAACAGTCTGCTGCAAAGCTAGAGCCTGGAATTGTTGTAAATGTTATTGGTAAACATATTTTTATTATCTTCCTCAGCCTTTTTGTCATAAGAAATTTTAGATCAGTGGTTCTCAAAGTGGGCGGAATCACCCCCTTGGGGGTGATTTTGAGGGGCAAGGGGGCGATAAAACCAAAGGGGGAGATAGGGGGAAACAACACAAAGAGGGAAAAAACGCTCAATCCCTAATCAATCGTTGATTTAACTTCAATAGCCTACTGTTATGACATGTTAGTTTCTTACAAATTTTAATTTGCTATGATATTCGTTGGAGCTTGTTGTTAAAGCAATTTATCCGTTAAATTTTTGCTCTGGATCGTCTGTGTGTTCGGCTACGGAGTGGATTATTTTCACAAGAATCCTGAACGTAATATTAGTGTCATAATACAATGACTTAGTTAAGCTATTTAATACCTTGGTTGAGCTATTTAATACTTCCATTAAATAAAATTCTTTAAATTTACTACCTTGTGTGTGCTTCATCAGGGTTTGGGGGCGCAGACGTCGTGTTGAGAGTGTAAGGGAGGCGATGCAATAAAAAGTTTGTGAAGAAACACTGTTTGAGAGGTACACGCCCATCTATCGAAATGCTGAAAGGGTACATGGCCAGAGAAAGTTTGGGAAACCCTAACTTAGTCAAACTTACGTTTTTTATTCAACGTTGCTGTGAGCTTGTGCACATCACTATTTCTTCAGCGAAAACCTTAATTTTTCACCGGTGCAAAGTTTTTGTTGCTGGGCTTGTGACCGTGCAAGTACCTACGAAAAATACAACTGGAAATGAAAACAAACAACGCTATTGTCAATTGGAGTAATAATATTGTTTTTGACAGTTCTCAAACACGATATTTTTTTCATAAGAATAAATTGGTTCGATTGCAAAAGCGAATTGTTTTCAGTTTAGTTAGTTCAATCCGTGCCACGGAGCTCAAACTAAAACTTACTGCGACCACTTTTACAAAGATAGCGTCTCCCAAATTAATTGCAATATGAAAGAAACGTCATTATGCCTATACGAACAAGAATGTGTGATGTAGCAAAAAAGCGAAATTTCATTACCAAGGTAAGTAACAAGAACGTTTCCTTTCTGGTTTGAACGAAATGAAATTGGCTACGACTACATAGATTACAAACAGCAGTCTTTTGTTTAAACGTGTTGCAGCGACAGAAGTGACAGCACTTTGTAAAAAACAAACGACTCTTGAGGACAGAATCGCTTCTGATACAAACTATTTTCACAGAATACAGACAACAAGAAAATTTGTTAATGCGAGTTATGAGCCGTATTATGCCGTTGCTGAGAGACATCTGATTTTTCTGCACATTTGCAGGATGGTTCTGCAAAACAATCGGTGATTTTGTGCTTTTGTATGTCTTGTAAGAGATAGTAATTGAAACAGCGTTGAAACGACCACAAATGTTGTCTTCTAAGTGAAGTGCCTTGTGCAAGATGACTATCAGGCATAAAAATGCTTCAGAAATGCAACGTGTTTTAGAAATTAGTGTAAAATTATTTTGGTTACAGAGCAAATTCACCGTCTAACGACAAAAATACCAACCGATTTAGACGAAGCGCTATGTCAGTTCCTTCGACACATGCTTTTCGCCATGCGACAGAATTGGTGGGTACAGAGATATGGAGTTTTTGTGAGCATGCCCAATTTTACTTTGCAGAAAGGAGAGGGTTGTCTTGATTCAGTTGTTGAAAAAGCCAGTGCCGGATTAACAATAGTAGCAAATGTAGCAATTGCTACGGGCCCCGCACTTTTGGGGGCCCCGCGGTCTTCTGTAATAAATCTTATTTATTACATTATACATAAAAATTTGTTCAGTCTAAGAAGTCAAGAAGTCAGTATTTTGCTAAATTTGCCATAAGTAGTAAGCGAAGGTTTTCAGTTGAACACTGTCTGTGTCCAGAAATTCTTGTTTGAGTTTTTTTGTACAGTTACGTAACAAAAGGCATAAGATTGCGGTCAACAGTGTTGCCATTTTAGCTGATTTGCTGCTAAATCTTGCAGAATTTTCTCACTGTTAGCTGTAAAATTTTCAATTTAGCAGTTAGTTAATTTTCTAGCAGG
>JGI24158J21664_10012308_pt1 | contig 11341 bp, 6 predicted proteins | sample Ectturendosymbi3_FD_21664 | JGI IMG/M metagenome (IMG submission 21664)
GCATACCGGATCAGGTGTGTTTGGGGCAAAACGGCTTTTTCTGGCATCCATGAGTTGTGTGAAAGTTTTTAGAAGCACGTTTAGGGCTATGAGCTTTAAGGCCTTGCACTGGTTGCAAAAGCTAGGATCTTGTAAAGCGTCATTTGGAGCCAAAGTGGTCTAGTAGGTAGGTGGGTTCAACACTTGACTAGCACTCATATGACACTTTACTAAACCTTTTCCCAAGCCGTGATGCTAGGATCAACCCAGAAAGACACTAAAACGTGAAACAATCCTCAACCTAATTTTAGTTAAAAACTATCTGGTTTCGAAGAGAAAATGCAGCTAAACAACGCTATTTTGAGAAATGTGCTACGTATAATGGTGATCCGCTTTGCCCCTCACAAAAATAATATTTAAAAGGTCGTAGAAGAACAAGCGGTTTGACGAGGCACTAACTGCTATGTCAAGATTTCACTTATCAATTTGAAAGTTCCAGCAATTTGCACGGTTCAGTGGTACCCTAATGTTATCAAGTTTCATGGGGGCCAATTGAGGCCTGTCTATGACAAAATAGTACACGAACAAATAGACAAAAAATGCCTTAAAAATACGAACATTTTAAACAATCTCCCAAGTTGACACTTCCAGCACATTTGTGGTTGAATACCAATCATTTACGAAATTTTTGATCATATAAGTCGCAAGACAAATCTTGTAAGGAGATAATTAACGAGCAAGACAAAGAAAAATTCAAACAAGATTTCTTAAAAAATGATTAGAATATAAAATTTCATCTTTATTCTTTGAAAGTTTCTACAAATGTCAAAATTGCTATGCAGTGTTTTGAAAATTTCGAGGGGGGCAAATGCCTCAAATACCCCCCCTCTTGGTTGCACGCCTGCCCCCCAAATGTTTAGAAAATATAGTCATTTTTGCTTTGAGAGGCGTTTTTCCAAAGAAAATAGTGTTATTCGCCTAAAATCATACATTTTGCCCCCCCCCCAATTTCTGGGCTGGCTACGCCACTGCTTGAAAACTAGACAACACAAAACGTGAGATGAAGCATACGCCTGGGATAATTTGTCTTCGCTTTAATTCAGCTACGGCCACGTAATTTCCAGCCTTCAGCAATACTTAGCAAATTAAGTCGTTGTATTGGAGAAAGCCTGGCTTCCGACAACCTTGTCATATATCACATTTTGTTGAAAGTTTGTGAAACTGTTAAAAAGCTTCGTAAAGTTTTGAAACCGTTAATTGATTATCTTTTATAATTTTTAAAAACCCTGCGAGGACACTTGCTTGTGTTGTTCTTCAGCGGCCTGGCCCAAGTAAACTTCGAAAAAACGTCAATGACGATAAAGATTAACGCATGACTTTTATTATCCTTGTTCAGTTTGGACAAATCAACGATATCCGTCGATCCCGCTCAGGCGCTCACGATAACGCGACGATGTGAAAAATTGTGCCGAAAGAGGCCGTGCCTTGTCTGGTCAGCCACTATGCGGGTAGGCCAGTGGTTTTCGTCAGACTTTGAATGCCTCCAAAATTTCCAGCTTGTTTGGGTGTCAGCTCAGTAGGTCACTTTAAAGTCTGCCATATCAGCTTTTTGTTTCCGAGAGGATGGTGGCAGTGTTGAACCCAGTGCTTGAAAGCAGGGTCGGCCTTAGCAAGTGCGGGGCCCGATTGGAAGTATTTTTGCGGGGCCCCACTCACTGGCGTGTGCAGAAATATTTCAGGGAGGCGTCAAGTCATATTGATAGAAATCGTTGATGTGAAAGAGGGAAGCTGGAAAGGTCGGGAGCATGACCCCCAGTTTTATCCCTCTAGCAGAGTCTTCAACGGATAACGCCGTAACAACCAATAAATCCATGAGTTACTGCACTCATTACCTCCAGAGGAGGTATTGGCTGTAGAGCGACTGCACATCCATAGCTAAATAGTTGCAGTAGTAGCAGTAAATTATATTTTCGATGCCGAATATATTAGCCATAGACCATTCGGCAGTAGCATTCCTACACTTTTGCAGTCGAACTCAGAAAACCGTGTCCAGTCACACTGGTTTCTGGGGGAAACTTCTGCTTTGATCGTAGGTGATTCTCTTTGGACTAAATTGTCCCAAACATTCCGACTCATGACACTTGGCCGTACATAAAATTCCATTTTGATTATCTGACCTCACATCATCAGCCCGGTTGCCTAGGTTGTCGCCATATTCACTGTGGTGTGACTCTTCTAGAACTTCTTGTGCATTTTCTGAGGTAGTTCTGTTAAAATACTTGTCCAACGCACCTTTTGTTTTTCCTGCTTTGGCCTTTTTTGCCCTAGCTTTAGCCCTCTTTTGACTGCCACTTAAAATTTTCGACCTGTGTCACTTGGTTTTTGACTCATGATATTTGTCTTAGTTACAGAAAAAATATTATTTAAATAAATATCCCAAAGGCCAAAACAATGAAGCACCAGTAAAACACCAGTGTATCACTATATACTTTACACTTGGATGATAGCTATATTGAAACCCGTTTAATTAATAGAGCACCGGTTAGGAGCAAAAACCACTTATTAGAGCACGTTTTGAACATCCAGGAAAAGTTAAAAAATTGTTTTCTCTTCTAACGTAAAATATATGAAGTAATTGCAGATTTCCCAATAACTATAAACCTACTTGGTCAGAAAATGTTCAAAACAGGCAAGTATTGTAGTATGCTCCAAAACGCCACAAAAGTTATCCCACTTATGCACCTTTTCAGACTTTTTGCAACTTTTGATTTGCTAGGCTATATCTCAGACACTTCGATGCCAAACTGTGTAAGAATGATGCTATAATCCTTGTTTCAGCAGTACTTTATAGTGCAACTTTTACCATAAGATCATTACGAGGTTTGCTTGGCTTAAACCGAACTGTCACGCCTATTTCGCCAAAGAAGGTGGTCCTAACACTTCTGTTACTTTGCAAATGACTAATATTGGTTAAATAAATTTTCTGTTACTTTTTAAAGAACCGTTATTTTTTGCACGCGTGTAGTAGTCGTCAGTTCGAATAATTAAAACTAGGTTTATTTCAAACGTTTTCGCCGATATCAGGTTGCCTCATCAGATCTCTACGAGAGGGAAATTGAATGGGCTAAGTCTTACTAAAAGCAGCACACATTTGCAATTACGAAGTAAAAGTTAACCTTCAGAAGACATGAGCAGTAACTGTTGCAACAGCAATAACTATCAAATCGTAACTTGCGGCATCTGTTGAAACGCGACCTGCCAAATACGAAGCGCTTGTAACTGACAAACGAAAACAGCTTCAAAACTTACGTCTCTCTGCCTAAACTACAGCTGCTATTGAAAAAACTAGACTACAAATTGCCGAAAAACAATGAACATTGTCACGATTGAAGAACGAATTGTGATGATTAAGGGCGTTCAAAAATCGCGCAGTTCACTTTCATTTTCGTTAGCAACAGACCCCTCGCTAAAAAACACTGTAGCCCCGCGCCGGATCTACATAAAGCAGCTTCGATTGAATTGCGTAGGTTCGTAGACGTAGCACGGGGCCCCTTTGGCGCGAGGCCCGATTGGAAGCAATCGGCTAAAGGCCGGCCCTGCTTGAAAGTCTTGAAAGAGTTTTTTGAAACTCGCTTCAACCAGGCAAACGACTCTTCTTTGTGCCGCGTACCGTTGCCGGAATTAGGTATTTGATGTTGCTTTTAGGGACTGTTCGCTTGTCACAAGCTAACCAGCAATGTTCCCTCTGATGTGCGCAACTACGCAGTACCACCAGACCATTTGCGCAGTGAAATCTCACTCTCGCACACTTGCAACATTCAAAATGTAATATTGTAACCCTTCCAACGCTTAAAATGCTTTATTAGTTGTGCGTTTACATGGATCTCATTAAAAGAAACATTTGCTCCGTGCAAAATTTTCTTACAGGTAACACTGCTCACCAGAGTCACTGCAATCCAAAGACAAGACAATTTGGGACACCCCCTAGATATGCTAGAAATTTGAAGGAATCATCAGTTGCGTAGCCAGCCCAAAAATATTTGGGGGGATCAAAAATTTTGGGGGAACAAAAAGTTTGATTTTAGGCGAATAACACTATTTTGTTTGGGATGCCGCCTCTCAAAGAACAAAACGACTATATGCTGCAAAAACTTTTAGGGGGGATTGGACCCCTAGAACCCCCCCGGCTATGTCTATGGGAATCATGGCCCCTTTGCCCCTCACTGCTACACCTATGATTTCTTGTGAAAAATGTGACGTTGCAAGATTTGATTGCACAGCTTGACCTTTTCACTGAGTGTGATGTTAGTGCGGAGGAAAACTTTAGTGCGGAGGAAAACTTTGCTTATCTGTGAACAACTCTGACACAACCTTGACGAGCGGCAGTTGTTGATTGTTGTTCTCTTTCATGTTTGCTAAAACGCCGTGGTCAACCAGTATCATTTTCTGTATGCTCTCCATTATTATCCTCGTAAAGCCTACCAACAAGTTGTCGATTGCCGGAATAACGGATAACAACCAGGGACGGGTTTAGGCAGCGCGGGGCCCTAGGCCATCTTAGCTTTTGGGGCCTCACGCAGGTGTGGTCTATTTCGTCGCTTGTCTTGAAAACGTGAGATTATGTCCCTCATATGTGTAGTGCCCTCTCAAAAATCTATCTTTTGTGATGTCGGCTTTAGCTCTACGATTGCCGCAGATCAGATCTTCAACAGAAATTAAAGCCTTTCCTACATTCACTTCAAGAACAAATGGCAATGTGATCTTTTCTTGGAATTTATAACTCTTTACAAAATATGGTGTTTTAATCCCCTGTGCTACAGGATGATGGTAAGCAGTATGAAGACAAGTTTTTTGCACAGCAAAGTGTTTTCGCAACACCCTCCGCTAACCATATGAAGTAAGCCCAGCGTAGGCACGTTTTTCCAAGTAAAACTCACGAGAAACTGTTCCAGCTGATTTAACTAATATCTAGAGCTTCAACAAGCAAGCTCTACATACTGTCTAGTTGGAAACAACCAAACGTAGATGCGCATGAAACACGCCATAAATGTGCTTACTAAGGCTCATATATCAGAAGCAGTGTAACTCAGAAATCGTTTACTACTAGAGACCACATGTGCTGCAGTGACTAGTGCTTTATTTCTGCTTCATTTCTAGACGTTCGTATTTTTGGCTCGATTCAAAGTAAATTGTGAAGTTATGCCTCTGCGTAGTTTCGCAAATTTTAAGTTAGTGACGAGTCGTCATATGAAAGAGTTGCGCGGGGCCCTAGGCTCTGGCCTATTTGACCTATGCGTAAATCCGTCACTGATGACAGGAACACTGGCAAAAAACTCCTTCCTGAACAATCTGCCACTTGTAGTAAAAATAACGGCCAAAGCAACAGATGTAAACGACATTTCCGAAGACGTTTCGGTAGCAACTGCTACCATCATCAGTACATGAACAACTAAACTGCAGGCTGCAAGATAGGTGTAGGTGCAGGCAAATTTTTGGGGGTGCGAAGGATTTTTGCCCGAATTTCCTCAAACTTGCCCGAAAAATTTTTGGGCAACTTTTGACCTTCAAAAAAATGATCTCCAAAAAAGTCTTCATGTGATTTTGCAAACGTTGGGCGTCATTTTTTTCAAATCAAACCACGTTGGGCACCATTTCTTCCTAGATTTTCAGGGATTTTGCAAAGGTTTTCACATATTTTGCCAACATGTGCACAGATTCTGCCCGGATTTTCACCAAATCATGACCTTTGCAAGCGGTGCAAGCGCACCCCCTGCACTCCGGCCTCCTACACCACTGAACTGCAGTGATCCTCTGCAAGTGCTGTGAACAGTCGGGAGAAAAGCGCTATAAAAAAAGTAAAAACGCGAAAGGCTGTTATGAAAGTGACGTAGTGACGCTGGGCATTGGTAGCCACGTGACTAAGCTCGATACGTACCGATGGTGATGGCGCGTGACGTCATGGAGGATGCATGAAGCTGTGTTGCACGTTGAAAATGCATAGAGGCATCGATGGGTTGTTCGCATTCAGCTCTGGTTTGTGTTCTTGAATCAACAACGATTCAAGAATCTGCAGCCCCCGCTGGTTGTTGTCACTGCCAATGACCTCGGGGTTGTGAAAATCACCTTGCATTTTAGACTGACTTTTTCTTTGGAAGATCTCGCGAAGCTTTCTGGTGTTGCTTCAGCTTTGACTTTAGTTTCGGCGACAATTTGAAGCTGTAGGTTTGCTGTAAGCTTTCAAGGAACCAGTCGACAGGGCTTACTTTTCTTTTTGCGATAATTCAGACCTGCACATATATCTGTATTCAAGTACCATATTTTATTTGAAGTGGGGTTTTTCGGACAGTAGTAATTTTACTACCCGGATATCGGATATATCTCTATATTTGTATTTTAGCTAACCGCATAATAACCGCTATTTCTTATGGACAATTGATTTCATGAGCTTTACGTGATGAATTTATTGTAAAATCATGACACAATTTTATTGTAAATACATACACATGCACTCATGGGCCTGGGAAGAATTTATTGCATGGGGGGGCACTAGGTTGATTTTTTCCAAAATTTTTCCAGGAGGGGGCAAAAATGGTGAAATTTGTTTTTACCCACTCAAAACCAAAAGAACAAGCTTTTTTTGCTCTAAATTTCAAAATCCAGGGGGGCCTTGGCTCCCTGTCCCCTTCCGACGCCCATGCATGCACTGTACAAGCGTATGTGAAGAAGATCGTGCATTTTAAATTTAGCATTTACTATTTTTGCAACGCATTTCTCATGAACCACAACGCATCGATTGTGGAGTCGTGTAAACGAGACCGGAGTTTTGTAGCAACGAGTCCCTGGCTTCCCGCCGTTCTTCTTCCACAAAAGTGGACTGCAGTTAGTAAAAATAATAATTACAAATTTTTCGTAGAACTTAGGTGGCCGTATCTGGAAACAAAGAACATCCAAACTTTCTGAAAATGCATGAAACGCATTAGTAACGTTATTTTTTTTTATCCGGCTAACCGATAAAAAATATATATTATATGCGGATATCGGATAGCAAAAAAACTCTCGCTTAACGGTTATCTGGATAATGCAACCCCAATCTGCACGGAAAAGATGTTTCAGTTCCGACACGTGATGCCTTTTCACTCAAATTTCACTCAGTCGGAAAGTAGACCACTGTCATTCCGACTTGAGTCATATGGGGTTCTGAAATATGTACACCGCTGTCGTTTCGGCAGGAGAAACTTACTTGTACGAAGATGAAACTTGTCGGGTGGTGATCACTGCTTGACATCAAACAGCAGATATCGGAAAAGGTAATACGATGTGTCGACAAACGCTTCTTCAACAGGTTTGACCTTTCCCGAGTAAGCATGTTTTGCCGAACAAATGATTTGTGAACCGTCGCGGTGTTTTTTAACGGCCATGATGTGATTATTTTTCAAGCTGATCGTGCGTTGTCCTTTTCCGTTGAAAAGATTTTGAAGAATGGAATACGACGCTGAGGTCTCTGTTATGATTACTTTCAGTGAATTAATCTGTCACACTCCAGTGAGTTTCATTCGCTCATTTAAATCGTCCAGAATCAGCAGTAGGGTTACCAGATTGGCCATTTCATGGCCAATTTCGAAAAATTTGGCCATTTCTTAACTGTGCTGGCCATGAAAAAACATATTTGGAGATTTTGTAAAATTTGGCCAGTTTTTGGCCATGTTTTGGTTTGTAACTGTAAAATAAAGTTTCATTAAATACTGTACAGTATTTTGTCTTTTTGCATTTTTTGGACGGTATTTATTCATATAACTCATTGTTACAGCAACACCGTGGCAATTCAACCTTTTTTCTTCGAGGTGTTTAGTAATGATTTAGCCCTTGCTGTCAGTAGATTTTGTACAGATGTTTCAGTCAGTGATAATCTTTTGGTTACCATTGGTATCTGCTGCTCTTGTTCTGTATCTGAAGGCTGCTGCACTCGGTTGTGTGAATGATAATGATATAGGCTAGTAGAAGTGTTTTGCATTTTTGGTAAGATTTTTATTTTAGAAGTTTCTCGTCACTTTTACAGTAACATATGCAGTAACTTCAACCTTGCAAGGTTCAAAGTGTGTAGTAATTAGTCTGTATTTAACCCTTGCAATCTTGTATATTTTGTGCAACAAGTGTTTCAGTTGGACCTTTCATGAATCAATGTTTGTTCACAAGTGTTTCTGTCCTTTCGTTCATATGTGAGCTTAATAATGGTTTTGAGCATGTGGTTAACTCATTTTGATCATCAACTTAATGAAGTTCATGACTTTAATCTTTTGTTCATATATTTGGAGCACAAGATCAAGATAATTCTAGCCTTTTCGTTGAATTGGAATGTTAATTCCAAATTTTTTAACCCGGCAGAGATGCGTCAGAATGGAAGCATGTATCCACAACAGTGTTTATTATATGGTTCTAAGTTTTAATAAGATCAATAAAGACAAGTTGTAACAGGCAATTTTAAGTTTACAGCAGAAATTGCTGTTTTAAAGTAAAAACTTGCTTCTTTGGCAAAACCACATTTTTGGCAAAAAATATACTGCCTTCCAAACAATTTGAGACATCTATGAACATGTAAATTACCATAGTTAAAAAATTTTGTGATTTTGGCCATAACTTTTTCAAAAAACAACCATTTTGGCCATTTTTTATCAGGATTTTGGCCATAAGCTACGAATAAATCTGGCAACCCTCTTCAGCGGGTTTTTGCATTTTTTTGATGATTGCATGTACATATAACGTCATAGGTTGCCTTTCACGTGGCTATTCCTTCACGCGCTCTTTTTAGCTTGGTGTGATCACGTTGGGGACACGAACTGTGTCGGAGAAACGTCTGTGGTCTTGCGGCTAATTTAGCAAAGCTGGAGGAATGAAATGCATCGAAACAAACGACAAAATCACCATGGTGGAAGCGGCGCTAGCGTGCAAAACATTTTTGTCATTCGTTGCGAAATGTTGACGATTGAATCGGATTAGACTAAGCTGCTGTTAGTCTAGCCAACTTCACCGTGCGTATACGTTAATATTCTTGAACAATGTCGGGTTCAAACGTTAGACCACCATCCCCGCTTGATTTGCAGGAAAGCAATCTCACTCTTACTTTTACTTACTGGCAACAAGTGGAGGTCTACCATGTCGCCTCTGCACATGATAAACCGCCAGTAGTATAGTGGGACTGGGACGAGCTCTTTTCTTGGATGCTGACAAGAACTGAGTCATAGAAACTGTGCAAGAATGTAGCTACGAGATGGACGGTGATGGCAAAATGCATGCTTGCAAAGTTGTTAATGAACGCCATTATTTTTGGACCTTAAAATTTGTAAGACTTTCGTTCTTTAAGTACTGCACTATACAGTCTACCCAGAGTATAATGTCAGCAATTTCCAAGAATGTTAACATTATTTGTGACAAGATTGCTTTTTCAGCATTGCGTTCTTTGCAAAGATTTCTTTTGTGTGAGTCCAATTTGACCTTGCAGGGAGTTACCAAATCTTTNAAGCATGGGAATCGTCACGAACACACGCTGTTGAAATGTCTGTTAAATTGTATAAGATGCAAAAAGTCTCTGTGAGGCAGAAACATGCACAAGGCAAACATAGTGGGAACAAAGATGTAAAATCATTTTCTGTTCTTGCGATTGTCGGTCAGTTTTGTGGCAAGAACCACACACAGGGCTAATATTTTGTCCCGCATATGGCATGTTCATAATCCCACCAAGATAGAATCATTTTGCTGCGAAATGCAAAAAGATTAATGCCGTTGACAATGCATCTAAAGGTTGCCCGTTTGATTATGACACGCACCCGAGCAATGTGAGTTCAGAAAAGCCACGTCGATTGACTGCTTTGTGAAAGTGAACAATTGTGATGTCGATTCCAACTTGACTCAGGTGCTGACGTCAACACTATCTGGCAGAAAATTTTCGGACGAGTACAAACTAATCCAGCCAACCAACCGTTAGATGACTGTGGAATAGGACTGTCATGAAACTTGTTGGTCAAACAACATTGTAGTTGTGTAACCCTAAGGCTAGTGTATGACGTCAATTCTGTTGTTGTGAAAAGCTCGTTTAATTCAGCTGTTTGCTAAGTTTGCCTCAGGGGCGTAACGACGGGGCACAATTCCCCGGGCGCGAATTGACATAGTGGTGCCGAATCACTGTGGCTCCTCAAAATTCCCAACAATGTCACAAGTACTTTCTTCAATACAGAACAATTATTTCCAAAATATTTCAGGTTCGAACATGGGGGCGCCAAACTTGCTTCTTGCCCCGGGTGCCATCTAACCTCGTTACATTTGCCCATTTTTCAATACTTGAACTTGATTTCTGTGGATGATGGTGATTTCATTGCAAATACTTCAAACTGCTCTGAATATAGGTGATTTGGTCACTGTATCGTTGAAAACTGTAAGTACTGTTATGCCTCAAGCATCACAGTGCATAAATGTCAATACCTCTTAATCGTAAATTGAAAGATACTTTGGATGCATTTGTTTAGCGCAGTGTTTTACCTTTGCTTGATGAACCAATTGACTTAGCAAAGCAAGAGCCCAGTATTGTGAAACTTTTACGAAACATGGCTTGCCTCGACCTCGATCGTTTTCTGTTCTCAGTGAGCTTTATNTTCCATCTTTGAAAACANTACTAAACGCCCGTAGCACATCCTCCTCTACTTCGCATTAGAAATTTGCTTCGCATATGCTATTAGCAGTGGCGCAACTGACGGGGGGTAAGGGGGCAAGCCGCCCCCCTGGTAACCTGAATGTAAAAACAGGACCCCTTAATTGACATTTTGATATTTAGTCTTCCTTAATTTGTTGTTTTATTGCGTTTTTCGGGTTGTTTTCGTCTTTCATCTAGTATAGTAGACATTCAGAGATTCACTATCATTTCTTAACCTTTTTTTGAGTTTTGGTTAGTGGGCCCCCTACGGTGGCCAGTGGGCTCCCTTCAGCTAAGCTTTGCCTCTGGGTCAAACCTCTAGTTACGCCACTGATTAGGGTGAGAGATTGATGAAAGAAACTTAAAAATCTTGCTCAAACATCTAGGTACGTTACGTCACTGGTTATTAGGTTGCTTGAACCGTCTTATTCAGGCCGCTGAGTTGCCAATCCGTAACGGATATTGTGACGGCAGAATGACGTTTGCGTCACGCGCAGTGATGAAAAGATCGTTCGCACAAGGCCGCCTCGAAGACGTCACGGTTGTCTTGGTTCAAAGCGATTGATTGGAACTCCCTCGTGGACAGAACGTAGCCGTGACGAGTGAGGAAACAATACCGCGGAGGCAAACTGTTAGACTGCATAGACTAGAAAGAGTACCATTTGTCACTTAGCCAGGCGT
>JGI24158J21664_10012310_pt1 | contig 11340 bp, 8 predicted proteins | sample Ectturendosymbi3_FD_21664 | JGI IMG/M metagenome (IMG submission 21664)
CGCCGTTTGTAAAAATATTATATCTGACAGATTTAGCACAAAAAGTGCTATCTCTGCGCATATATAGCTATCTCTGCACAGATTTAATTATCTCTGCATGCAGAGATGTTATCTCTGGCAGAGATAGCTATCTCTGCATGCAGAGATAATTAAATCTGTGCAGAGATAGCTATATATGCGCAGAGATAGCACTTTTTGTTCTAAGTCTGTCAGATATAATATTTTTACAAACGGCGCCCCATACTCGACGTTTCAACGAGGTCTCGGTCTCGAAGGTTATGGTCTCGACTACATCACTGTTGATCGCAAATTAGCGTTATGGTATGTTTCTCTCGAGGTTTTACAAATTTCTCTCCGATTTTTAGCCACTTTTCAAAACTTCATTGGTTAATTTAGCATAAGGTCGTTGCTCGCACTGACCCCTTTCGCCCGTCCGTAGTGGTCAAATCATATTTGTCTACAAGTAGACTAAAAATGTATGTACCAACAGATGTTTTGAGAGCTTTGCATAAAAGAGAATAATCTTCGGAACACATCTGCTGTTTTGGTAGAGCTTGTCTGTATGTGTCAGATTTTACATCGCAGAATTTCTGAATGTAAACATGAGTGTACTTTTTTTCTTTGAAGTGCAGTGTTCGCTATTTGGTTTAATGATATTTGAACAATGTAGCATATTATATTTATAGCAAAATATAGCAGTGTAAAGTTTTTTATTTTATTTATTCACCTGCTTTATTGTTTTTCACAGTATTCAACGTCATTCAACTTCAATCCTCATAAATGGATGATGGTCAACTTTGACTGCTCTGCCATGTGGTGCGAGTTCTGCAGAACAATTAAATTTTTAGAGCTGAAGTTCTTTNCTCTATAGCTGTGCAGGGGTTGTGCTATTTGTACTGTGTTGTTTCCACTGCTGGACTGTCTCATTTGACGTTTAGGGAAACAGATAAATGTGTGATGCAGCAAAACTAAACGAGGAGGATTTATTGAACCAGATGATGTCGAAAATGAATGCGATCTTTCCATGGAGAACTACAACATAAATATATTTCAAGTGTCAGACAGTTCGGCGGTAACTACAGACATTGTTTTTCAACATAGTGTCCATATACACTAGAGCACGTCTTCTTTGTTTCCAAAAAAGGCAACAACAAACCGCAAATAAAAAAAATCTTTCCAATCTCTCCATGGCCCTGCGTTGATGAAATAGCTTTGGAAATCTTTTCTTCAAACATCAGGAAATTTTCTTGAATTTCAGTTTTGTCACAAAAACAACCCAGCTTGTAACAATTATTATCAGCAAGAAATTCTTTCCCAAAATCATAAAAATGGAAACGTTATTGCGCAGAGATAACATATGCATGCGCAAAACTTTTTAATGCACAAACCATGGAATTGTTCATAAATGTGAATCTTTTTCAATGTTCTCTGCAGGTTTCGAAACAGTGAAGACGTTGTTCGTTCACTCAGCGTGGATCCACTTTATTTGCGACACGACTCGCAAAGCAGCGCCATTGACTACAGAGTAAGTTTTAATGTTGTATTTAAAAATTATGTCAAAAATTGACAATATCGAAGAAACTTGGCCACTGATGTAACTTTATTTTTTGTGAAGCCAACTTCAAACAAAGAAAAGTTTAACTCTTTCTGAAGGTAGATATACATATACACTATATTGTGTTAACTGGTAGCAGAGAATATTTGAAAATATGCTATTTTATTGACGATAAGGAAAACCCGCGAATGTACCGTCGTGAAGAAGATTGAATTTCATGGTTTCGTTGGTGATCTCTCAGCACAACGTCAAAAATATTGGAAATCCATGCAAATTATAATTCGGATAAATTTTGTCATATTCTCACATTGTCATTACAAATTATTTTATATTCACGCAGAAAATTTGTTATTTGACCTTTCCATAATTATAATGCCCCGTTATTTCGATTATTGGAGCTTGAAGTAATGCTGTTCCTCACATCCTTTGAAGGGGGTAATGGCGAACCGTGCTTTTTTATACGAAGAAATTATGAGACTTCTGTTATCCTTATTTGTGATGTTCATAAGAGATAAATTCGCAGTTCTCTGAACTAGAGCGGCAAGCTTGTTTCTACAAAATTTGATTCATATTTTGCCATTTTTAGCGATAAAATTGTCGATACAAAAGATTGAACTTTTTGCACTTCATTTGTTTTGTCTAAATTTTATTGCGTTGAAAGTAGCAGTCGAACAAATGTGTTAGACAAGCATAATTTTCTATAGGGCTGGGCAAAACTGCAAACCGACATTTAGGTTGATGGTTATCGAGATATGAGAACATATTCTTCTGATTTTCACCATAGTGCATACATTGTACTGTGCATACATTGCTGCTCACCCATATGACAACTCATTTCATATTCAAAGCCACAGTCTTTTCTCGAATTTTTCAGAATTGGCAGATACCGCTAGGACGACGATTTCGCTCGATCAAGCTTTGGTTTGTCATGAGAATAGTTGGTCTGGAAGGTTTGAGAGCTCATGTTAGACGAGATGTGGCAGCAGCTAAGTATCTTGAAAGCTTGGTTCGAGAAGATGACAGATTTGAAATTGTTTTTCCAGTCACACTGGGTCTTGTGTGCATTCGACTATGTCACAAGGATGCCGACTTGAAAGTAAGCCGTTGGTGGATTTTTACCAGTGTTTGGATTTCATGGCTTCACAGAAGTTTATAAATTGAAATATATCACTCGTAGATGGTTAGATTCTGACTGTTTGCACTTGCAACAACTATAATTAATTAGTTTTTTGGATTGTGGATCCAAAATGAACGCAGGAAGGACAACGAGTGCAACAGACAAGCCTTAGATTTCAATATAGTTTCGTCGTTGCCGATTTACTAAAATCGTTAAATGTTGCAAAGATCGCTTTTTTCGAAAAATTTCCAGATCAACAATGATGCAAACAAGGAGCTTTATCGAAAAATTCAAGACGATCGACGATTGCACCTGACCCCATCTGTTGTGAATGGAAAATATTTCATTCGCGTTTCTATGACATCCAACAATAATAATGTCGCATCTGTCGAGAATTGTTGGCAAATAATCAAGGATATTGCTTCGCAAGTGTAATGTTGGTGGTAGTCTGTATTGTTCCATCAGCGTTGTAATAAACAAGAGATATTATTTTGTTTTGGGATGTTTTATATATAATCAAATGTGAAGTCACTTGGATGAATTCTGCGCTGCATCGTCAACCTCATCAAACGTCACACGTTTGTGTCGTCGATGTTTTCTTTTGTACTTCTCTGACAAATAAACGTCATCAGTAACGGACGCAGAAGTGCTGATGGAGTTGGGGGATGATCCAAATGTTTTACTATTCACAGCTAAAAAAACTAAAATGTCAGTTGTTGTGACCTTTGCAAAGCCCAGTCAGCAAAAATGTCTGAATATTTGAGTATGTAAACAAGAACAGAAGGTAACTTATGTTGGAGTTTAATTCATCTTTGCCAGTAACATCATAACACGCTTTTGAACGATTCTCTAAATCTGTTTAAAGTTTTCCAACCCTTGAATGCTTCCACGGAAATATTTCCAAAACGTATCCGTTTGATCATTTGGCTGCATTAATTTACTTTACTCACCTGTTGTCCGCACTCAAAGCTTTAATGGGAAAGTTTCTTTTCATCACTACCGGTAATTCATTTTCTCGCCCGCATTTGTTCTGGCGAGGAAACAGCAATCTCAGATACTTTTTCTGGCTCCACACCAAGCATGTTCGAAGATGTAATCATTACTACTGGTGCTTCGACAACCTCTGGGCCGCTTTTTCATTGTTGGTGCAGCCAGCAGGACTTGAATCGCTAATATTTCCTGGGACATTCTTAACACATGGCCGAACCAACCTAGCTGGGGTCTCTCGATTTATAGAAGTGTCTCGACATTTAGGGTTTTAGGAATTTCACAGCTGTGCATTTTCACGCGAGGCGTCACACCGTGAACTCCTCGCAAAAATCCCACCTCTGTCGCTTGCACTTGAGATGGCATTCCTTCAGCAATTGCCCAAGATTCATGACTGTAGATGAGGATCGGAACAACGACCCATTTCGAAACTGAACGCTTTCCGATGTTTGAAAGACCCCGTTTTATGACCTCAGAGCGATAAGACTCAAGCATAAATACGTTTGCTTTACCAATCCATGTATCAATGTCATTTCCTCCCTTTCGTCACTCGTGGATACCACCCCGAGGTACTCGAACGCATACAAGTTTCTTTTTCAAAATATAATTTGGGTAAACTTGTCACAGTCAAGACGTAAAATGTATTATTGATAGGGAAATGATCTTTTTGACCAAAAAGAGTAAAATAATCATATTCTTATTTGCTTAAATTATAATTGCCCCAACCCACAGTAATCGCATCATATTTACGAAAAATTCTCATCGATTTGTAATGAAATTTTACGTTTGTCAAAGCACTTTACTAAAAAAACCATGGCGTTTCCACAAAAGTTGACCGAGGAAGCTTGCCATTACAAACGATTGCGTGATGTTGCGCACGTAGGCGTGCGAAACGCAGAAGCTCAGGGAAAACACTTTCCTACGGTTGCTTTGTGAAATTTATCGAAATTTTCAATCATGGCAGTGATAGATAATTTTCAGAACAGTATAACGTTTATATTTTAGCAGGTTTTTTTTCAGGTGTTTTAGGGACCCGGTTCGGGTCCCTAGAATCAGCGAAAATCATCATCGGGTTCCTAGAATCAGAGAAAATCGGGTCCCTGCAGGTCCATACCGGGTACCTAACATTCTCCTTAAAAAATCTTATTTTAGGCAAAGCAAAAAATTCCGCCACTCAGACTTTTCCAATACAATTCCGACATGAAAATTTTATATTTCGAAGAATGTAAATTATGTTACCAATAAAGGTGTTGATACTTTTAAAACTTCCGGTGTCAAGCGAAATTTCTGACCTATTATTGTTTGTCAGTTATTTTGCTTCTCAGAGCAAGGGAATAAATTTTGGTGATTACTTTTTTGACGTGTGTTTTTTAAATTAAAACATTTTGGTTAGATGTCAGATACCCACAACAAGCTACAGTACGGGAATAACTATAAACACTGAAAAATATTGGACTTAGTGTTAGACCTCAATTATATTTCTTTTTCTAACCCTAACCCCACACACTTACCTAACCACTGAAGCCTAAGCGCTAATAATTAGTTTTCTCAGCGTATTTGATATGTCGAATATTACTCGGTGCATGCACACATGGCGCATCGTCAAAAATTTCCCAAGTCAGAAATTTCGCTTGACACCGATTTGTGACAAAATTCGTGGCTTTTTTGCTTTTCTTTCAATTTTACGGAAATTAGGAGCGTATATTTGTTAGTAAAAAATAAACAAACGCCTGAAATCGGTGTAAATGACGTCTTTTCTGTAAAAGCAGAATTCGCATCCTTGTAAATGCATTCCTGTGTACGTGGTGATAGAGTAACACACAGTTTATTGTATTTAGTTGCGCGGTAATATGTAGCTAAGGAAGCATCAAACACTTACCTTTCAGCAACGTCCTGCAAGTACCGAGCATTCAGAGTTCTCAGTTTAGTTTAATGATAAAAATGTGGTAGAAATCTGTCACAAAGATTTCCATGGGACATGTGACCGCAGCACAGACATGGGTGAACTGCATTGCTCAGTTGAGAACAGGAAGCGATATGAAGTTCATTAAAGTAAGGCCCGCCAAAAATTATAGGTACTAACACACTTACGTGTCTTTGAACTTCAACCTTTTTATTAATAAACTAACTTATTAATGCTTATTGCTTTGTGTCGATTTTAAATCAAGATGTCATACACTTGTGGGTGTTTGCTCATAGATGAAAGCTTTGCTTTATTCAAAGTTGCGATTCGAATCTCATCTTTTGCTAATTTAAGGCAGCTTGCCAAACAAGTTACAAATGCAAACGCATATTACATTTAAGTCGTTTTCCATATGTTCATGTAGAATTTTCACAATTAGGAATTAAGTTGATATGCGTGTCTCAACAACCAGGCTCATGGCCAAGTTTGAAGGGGCAAAGCACATTTTTAGGTGGGAATATTTTTGTTTTTATTATATGTTTAAACAAATTTTCATGGGAACAAAACAATTTTGGCTGGGTACAAAAAAACTTGGGGGAGCCCTGTCCCTGAATTTCCCTCTTGGCTACGGGCCTGTCTACAACTGGAGTTCCGATGCGCATAACTTATATTTGACAATCCCTTGTAAGTTGGCTAAATTATGATTTTACAGCACATGCTCGAAGCAACTAAATGCATCTTCTGTAACTCTTTTAGGAATGCAAAGCTGGAATGTAGCTTTGGGTTTTCTAATATGAGTTCAACTGGTACGGTTGTTTGNACAGATTTCGATAGCCTTTTATCCGCTCTCAAACAGCTGGCGTNTATCACGTCTCCACAATTTAAACCTGGGAAGGTATGTAACTGAAACCTGAATATTAGGTTTATGCCTAGCTAAAGACCATGGGCGCCCGCAGGGGAGCAAAACGGGCGTTTGTCCTCCCTGAAAATTGGGACTAAGAACCAAAATTTTCAAGAAAATCTGAAGTCAGTAGCTTAATTCCGATTAGTTGATTTAATTTTTGCAATGACAGCTTATTGCTCGCTATGGCACTTACACTGCACACGTCATGCAGTGAAGAGTTTGCAGTTTACTCAGGTCCAGTGACGTACTGCTGCTGGAGCGTGCCGGAGCTCCGCTCAGCCACTTCTACCAGTGCAGGATGGGTCGTTACTAATTGCCTACAACTATAAGTGAAAAATAGGGGATTTCTGCCTGTGCGGGGCAGCTGGCTGCTGCTCCCGGCACCTATAAAATTGAACTCCGACACCTGTAAAATTGCCACTAAACAGTGGCGATTGTAGATTTGAAAACGTTGGGGCACTGCGGGGCCAAGGATAAAGTAAAGGGCAAACAAATGTCTATCCCGAATGGTGAGTTTCCGTTGTTTTGAAGATTAATCTACTTTGATTGACCAAACTATCGTTAAAGATGACCTAGCGTTATTCTTCACTAGAGCACTGGTTCCCAACCTTTTTTGAAGCATTCCTCCCTTTGTTAATTTTCGAACTTTGCATTCTTCCCCTATGGAGCTTTCATTCCTCCCCTGTTCCGGTTCGTAGGCTAGTATTAACGAAAATTGGAACAATGGTCTTTATTGACGATGTGAAACAAAACTATTTGCTGTCTAATGGCACTATAGTTTGTCGACAAAAACGGGTGATAGTCCATTAAACAACTTACAAACATAAAGTGATAAAACTAATTGAAAAAGTCAATGTCAATGTGCAAAAGAAGTACAACGCTTATTGCAAATAAAACAGCCACAATAATCGAAAACATTGTTTTATTCGACGTATCGGCTCATGCATAAGCCATCATCAGGAATGAATGAAAACCGACTGTACCACTTTTTTCATTTATTCCTGATGATGGCTTACGCATAAGTCGAAACGTCGAATAAAACAATGTTTTTGATTATTGTGGCTGTTTTATTTGCTATAAGAATCTACAGCAACTCCGTGCATTGTTTACCAAAGTACAACACTTACAATGATTAGATAACTATAAAGTGGAAATTCCTCCACTAATCATAGGAAATTCCTCCCTGGGGAGGAACTCCTTCCCGGTTGGGAACCACTGCACAAGAGGCACCGAAACGCCACTAGACGCAATCGCACACTTGCACTGAGATGTCGAATATTCTTTGTTAACCATGCAATTTCCACAGCACTACACATATGAAACGGAAATACCATTTCCAGTAAGCAATTGTGTCGGCCCCCATGAACGAAAACATCTACACGAAAGTGAAAACAATTCGTATGAAAGCGAAATGGTTCCAACCAAGAATTCAATCCTGACACAGAGACAAGTAGGCTTTTAACAGCCAACTACTGTAGCTTCGTCAAAATATTGTTACCACAAAGAAAAACGATTAACCATCTGCCAACAGATTGGTGACTACTAGCTAATCCGTTTTTGTGTTAGTTTACGGACACTTTTTGAACAATAACAGTGTTGTTCCACTACTATCACAAGTATAATGTATAATGACTAGTAACCAACTGCAGCGCGGATAGGGTAAGGATAATTCAATGCAATATACAGTTAGCAACAGCAAGGTTTCGGCACATTTGCCGACTGGCAGTAGTCTGCATAGTGCAGTAGTGCTGTTTGACTTGTATGTTGCAGCAAACAGGGTTGCCATGTTGGTCCNCATGGGACCAAATTTCAAAAATGTGGTCCTAAATAGCACCTGTTGACCCCAAAATTTTCGTTTGGCTCTTTTGGATCTTTTTTGGCCCTTTTCCAAGTTAGATTTAGTCCCTTGCAAAATTCTATCTGGCCACCCTGGGTTCTGTCTGGGAAACTACTTTTTTGACTAATGCATTGCAGATTTTGATCAAATTCCTTAATATGTTAAAGATTTTCGATTACAAAACTTTGTTAGGAGTCTTAGTTCTAAGTTCAGTACAATAACTGTTACTTGCTACAATTATAGAGGTAGCAGTGAGAAATGTTACGTTTCAGAAGTTAATGTTATTTATTTGGTCAGGTTTGTTTCATTCCCGAGGTGCACGTGTTTGTTTACTTTATTCAGATTGTTGTTGATCCCTTTAGCAATTATCGATGATAGGAAAGTTATTTCAGTTCATTGCTACACTTGGAAATTAAGTAATTCTCTTACATTCTTTCATCATCATCATGTACGTGTTTTGCTGTTGAGTTCGAATTGTGATTGAGGAGCATTTCCATTTAGTAAATTACTACAATGTAGGCCTACACACTCATTCATTCACTCATTTTCGTGCCCACTTTTTCTTTGGGAAGAGTCACGGGAGCAGCAGCCCAAGGCGGACCCACAATGCCTCACGATCAACAGCAATCTCAGAAAAGTCTGCTGGTTCCACACCCAGGCGGGACCAAGCAAGGTTGGAGACGTAGTCACGCCACCTGGTCCTCGGACGACCTCTGGGCCGCTTTCCCGTGGGTGTAGACCATAGCCCGAAGGAGTTAGTTCGCCATTCTTTCTTGGGACATTCTGGACACATGGCCGAACTAACAGAGCTGGGATCTCTCGATTCGGAGAAGTGGTTTTACGTCCCGGACTTTACGGATTCCAGACCTGTGCTCTTTATCACAAAGTATCACACCGAGAACTCTTCGCAAATATCCCATCTCTGCTGTTTGTTCTTTTGACAGAATTCTTTCAGTCGTCCAAGGGCGTACGCAAGGCGCATAGCCAGAAATTTTGATAGTGGGGGGCAAACAACAACCAAGTCTCAACTATCAACATTTAAATATTTAGTGCCACATGCTTTTTTGAAAAATCGTCCATAAAAACGTGCATTTGTCTGGCGTATTTTTCCTGAACAATTGTGTTCAGATTTATGCCAGCAAATAAAAAATGGATTTTCGTTGAATTTACAAGTTTTAAAAGTTCGTTTTTAGTTAAGTTCCAAACTTGTAGCTCGTAAAAACTTCCTGCAAAAGCGTTTGTAACATCTCGATGCTATAATTCAACGGTGGGTAACCCAATGTGGAATATCGCTGACAGGCCGCAAAAACCAATTAAAATTTATGCTAAAATGCTAACTTTATCTTCCTAAGGAAAAAAGAAATGAAAACTGTGAGGATCGCTAGAGACTTGTCTTGACCAATTGTCTAAATGTCTGCATATCATGGAGTTTCGGGTTGTCGCGATGCTACGTTGTAACAGAGGTAATAACGTTTCTGATGCAGGCCATTTTGAATGTTCACACGGGCCGCGTGTTCCGCATACCTGCAAAAGCAGTGGTGTAACTGATGGGGAAGCAGAGGTGGGAACCGCCACCCACTGGATAACTAAATGTAAAAACCGAGCCCCGCTAGCTTATATTTCGGTTGTAACATTCCTTTGGTTTTCAATGGGATGTCGTGTTTTCGTTTTTCGGAAGTTTTTAGAGTATTTTGCGGTGATTTAGGGTATACGTATANCGATCCACATCCAAATTCACTATTATTTCTCACATTTTTATCAGGATGTTATNTAGTGAACCCTACAGTGGCCAGTGGACCCCTTTAGAAACGTTTTCCCCCCTGGCTTAAATCTGTAGTTACGCCACTGTGCANTAGTGCAAGATATTCTGTATGCNTTTGCAGCCAATATTGCAGTTAANCAAAAAGTNATCATGCAAGAAGGCTGCCATTGTGATTGCTCTTTTTATATTTGCACGCTTCTGACGTAAACCACCACACGTTAGTCGAAGCCGAGTGGCGACTTTGCTCTTAAACACTGACTCGGGAAACAGGCCTTCTACAAACCTAGCCAGACATGAGAGATGGATGCTATTGTCGTTCAATTCTTAAAACTCTAATGTTAGAGACCCTATAGATAGTCGCGTTTAAAAATATTTGGATTCTATGTCATTAAACGCTATGTCATAAATGCTACTGCGGTAGCATTTTTGTACGCTACTTGCACAAGCTTGTTTTCCAAAAAACGATTACTAGGCCGTAGGTACATTGAGGCAAATGAGGCACTTGCCTCGGTGAACTCTTTATNCTGTTGCCATAAAACATTTTTGCAACGCTAAATCAAATCATAATTTATTGTGTCGCTGTTTTAAAAAGATCGGTAAAGACAATATTNTAAATTGGGAAAAGTTACTTCCGCGACAGTTCACTTTATCCGAAATAATTGTCTTGATCAGCGCAAGCGCTGACCGGATTAGCTACATTGCCACTTTCTGTAGCATGATAGAACTGTTGCACGAGCTCAAAAACAGCAGATTTTAACATAGAAGGATTCAGGCATATTGGCTCAGCAGGGAAAAAGGAAAACAAAAAATTTGCTGAACTTCTATACATAACAAAAATTGAAAGTTTTCTTGCGGATTTATACACATTCTCAATTCTTGTGTAGTTTAGCAAGATTCGATCTTGCAAACCGGGGTGTACAACAGCCAGTCCAGCCGCACCCTTCCTATGCACGACTGCTCATATTCGACAAGACATTAGCGCAACCTCATTTTGCCGTTGTAAATTGCTCTGAGGCAGTGATGAGTGTCTTACTCCCCTGTTTTAACACGCAGCCTGATATTTTTGCAGTTATGAACTGCTGTGTCGTAGCGTTGAGTTTATTTTACTCCGATATCCTAACTTAGAGCGCTGATAGTTTAAAAAATTAGGGTTGTGCGCAGTGTTTTTTTTAAGGTGTTTTTAGGGACCAAAACGGTCTCTCAAATTCCTCCAACGGTCTCTCAAAATATAGTGACCTGAGATCACATCAATGGAGAACGGTCTCTCAAATTCCT
>JGI24158J21664_10012311_pt1 | contig 11340 bp, 7 predicted proteins | sample Ectturendosymbi3_FD_21664 | JGI IMG/M metagenome (IMG submission 21664)
TTCTAGCGTTTTTTGTAGGTTTATTTTTCGGATGTATACATTTTCATGCGGGACCGTGCTGCCGCCCTCGAAAATATCGTCTAGCTGTCGATCTGACTACCAGTGCGTTAACTTCTTTTTATAGAAAAAGTGACCACAAATTTCATGAAACAAACAAGCACAATCCATTCAGTGGACACAGAGCTTATTTATGCCGTTTTGAAATTGTCATTTTTCCAAGCACTACAAAGTAGTTTTAATCCTCTAAGTTTTAAGTCCAAAANCCGATCCTTTTTGAAAAATGTTAAGAATGTCCTTCGTCCTGCATTGTCTTGTATCAACGTATGAATTATTTATCTGTGTAANAATTATCAACTGCATCCATCCCATTAGTTGAGCTTGATACCTTCTATNAACTAAATTGTTTTTTTGTTAATTAATTATTTTTCACATTACTGTTTCCATGACGTGGTAGTTTTATCAATGTGTAGTTACTCTCGAGGATTGTGTGCATTTGTATGATTTCGCCATTGACACAAATGCATCTTGAGATTTGTAATGAGACGTTTACACGTATCATTAACATCTAGGCTATCGAACAAGGGGGCCGCATAGAAAAACCTTTTTTTAATGGGACCGCAGAATAAAAAAGTTTGAGAAGCTCTGGCATAGAGGATTAATGATTACCAATTTGGGAATACCGCTTCACACAAATATCTTGTGCAGAAGTGTAAGAGTTTATGAATGGCTAGATCAGAAATGACTGAGCATTCACTTCTTGTTCTTATACAAAAATGACATTAGCTAAACTGTTCTGAAAATTCCAGTTGCAAATGTTTGTCGTTTAATAACTCCGAAAACTCATCCTGGGCGTGACAGGTGTGTGTCCTCCTGAAATNTCAATTGTGTATGGTTTGTGGATCCAACTTCTCCTGAATCAAAGTCCAAAGTGCTTCTGAAANTGTGTATGAAGCTTTTAACTTTCGTTTGAAACTACTCGGTGTGCTCTCAAAGCAGTTAGCCTAGCCCCTAGAGTAGANCTAGAATCTAACAGAAGCATGCCTTCGTGTCGGAATGAAAGTAGTAAGGTCAGTGTCGGTTGGTACGTTAAAACAATGATGGTGTAACAACACATAACTTGTCGTGCCTGTTTTTATTATCATTTGATAACTCAGGCAGGCATCATAGTAAACAGCTGACAGCATAAAGTACGATATTGTCCCTAAAAACAAAAATGCAGAAGAAATAGATTCACTGCAGGCTTGCTTTCAATTTTCTTGTAAATTTTACAAAAATTGTTATATCTGATTTGCCAAGCCAATTGATTTCGCGACCCCAAAATTACATTTCGCGACCCCATTTGGGGCCGCGACGCATAGTTTGAGAAGCCCTGCTCTATGCTATAGGCCGATGGTAAACAGCATGAAGACAAGTTTTATTGTCGCAACACCCTCAGCTAACCAATATGAAGTAAGCGCAATATGGACACGTTTTTCTCAGTAAAGCTCACGAGAAACTGTTCTAGCTGATTTAACTAACATATAGAGCTTCCACAAGCAATCTCTGTTTGCGCGAAATCTAATAAAAACAACCAAACGTGGGATCCAATACTGACAATACTGCTTCCCATCAGAGTTTTGCAGTGTCTGGCGGTCTTGCTTTGTGACGAGCTTTTTGTCAGTGGAAAATTGAACATCAACTAAGTACCGTTTTTTTTCATTTTTTTTTTTTTTTGTAACCACTTTCATGAAAACGTCTTGCATCTCTCTCACGCCCAGATGCACAGTGTTGTTACTGTACTGATAAGAGTGTAGAGTAGAAATTTGCATTTCCCCTCGTTTCAAGATAAATTGTGAAGTTATGCCTCTGCGCAGTTTCGCAAGTTTTTAGTTAATATTGAGTCGTCATAGGAAAGAGTTGCGCGGGGCCCTAGGCCATGGCCTATTTGGCCTATGCGTAAATCCGTCCCTGCCCATTGTTTCTGTTATGAAACCTTTATGAAACGGGAAAGACAAGTCCCATGCAGCGACCTATTTGTCAGGCTTGATCGGCACTAGCCTCAAGCATCTCTGGGAAGATGTGTGTGGGCTCTCCTCCCAAGCACTCAGTAAAGAGTTATGCCAACCTAAAGCCTTGTTCATTTAGATTTGACTCTGTGATGCTCTTAAAGAAAGTTGCTTACGGACATGGCTGCAAACATGATCGATTGCATTGGTACACGCGGTGTCGCTTGCTGTTAGCTCTTAGTTTGTCACCTTGTAACCAAAGACGAACTTCGTGGGTGAGAGTCGTTCGTCATTCTATATGCTGCAAAAACAGAACATGGTAGTGGCAACTGTAGTGAACAAAGGAAGATACTTAAAGTCTTGGATGTTGCTGTCACTTCAAGATCAAGACTGAACAATCATGGTGAGAAACTGTGCAGATACCCTGTAAAGCACAAAGGGACGTTACCCAGAAAGTTCTTCGTCCTTTGGTGAAGATCTCGGCACAGAGCGTAATCATATTTTTAGGCGCAGTAGTTTATCTACAAATGCACACGAAGAATTTCTATCAACTTTGAATCCCTTTTCACTGAGTGTTACAAAAGTTAGTGTGTAAGCGTTACCAACAATTTATCATTCCTATGTTAATAAATCCCGCAGGCTCACAAATAGTTTCTCTAAATATCTCAACAATCATCAGCTGCTTGTTCTGAAGGAAAATATTTGATCGAAAACGTTTGTCAATACAGTAGAATTCGCCTATAACGACTTAGGCTATAACAGTTTGCCTTTAACGACGCTTTTTCGTCGGTCTCCGCAAAATTCCTATCTTTTACGTGCGTTCGGCAGTAACGACTTCGGCTATTTCGTCACTTCGCCTGTAGCGGCGCTTTTTGTCGGTCCCCGCAGAATCAGTGAAGTAGCCAGTCCAAAATTTTGGAGGGCAAAACTTTTGACTTTAGACGAACAACAGTATTTTGTTTGGGACAATGTTTTTTACTACATAGCATTTAGGGAATGTTGTGACTTCAGTAAGTTTGACCGATAGTCTGATTGGAACAGTGCGTAAATTGTCGAACATAAGAAGCAGTATCCCATGATGGAAAAAGTATGACATCTTTGTATCGCTCAATAGAGAAAATGATACAAAAGTGGCAAAACCTGCAAAACATTTCGATATTCTAGCACAGCGGTTCTCCATTGGGGGTGCTAGAAGGGACTTCTTGGGGTGCGAACGTCCCTGTCAAACTGTAGCTAAACGTATATTTTCATATAAATTTATACAATACATCAAATGGTGCAAAGGGTGCACAAATGATTTTTGACGGGGTGGGGGCTTCAAAATGAATTGACAACCGCTGTCTAGCAACAACGTTGACTACAGTTTCGAAACAGGCAAAGACAATAGTTTCTTTTTTTATCAGAATATACGCGAAAACACGAAACAGTAAGCGGCAATCCTAATCAAAGAAAACTTTTAAACCTTTTCGGACTTTGGCATTGAACCAAAAAGCCATTTTTGGTATGGTTTATTGTAGTTCGGCCATAACGGCAGTTCGCCTACGACGACGCTTTTTCTCCGGTCCCATGAAGTGACGTTATACGGCAATTCTATAGTGTAACGTCTTTTTTTGCTACTCCTGGTTCCACGTTTCAGCATCAGCACAGATATTAACTCCGAATATACCTTTGCCACCAGCTTACGTCAGCTTTATGTTGCTTCAAGCTAGATCAGAATGTGCAACAAACATCATATATTCTACGTCATGGTTTAAGTAGCTGATTTGCTGAGTCATCTTCCGCGCAGTCTTGGCTCTATTCCAGCGATCGCATTCGGTCAAAGTTTTTCTTGTCCGTCACATGAGCAAGCTATTCTTGAGTTAAGAATCTGGATGCGGACGCTTTACAGCAATTAACAGCTTTAGGTTTGCTACACATGCTTTTTAAAGAATTAGCTAACTGGGATCAGGTTTCATAGCCATGCGATGATTCGGAATCGCCCATATCTCTTTCAAATAACTAGTCTCCTGACAGGTGACGCAGTGGAATCTCCAGCAGCTTTTCTAACAGGTATTCGATGTGTCCTTTGAACATCAAATTAATTCTATGTGAATCAAAAAATTAAATTTGAATAAGAATTCAGGACTGAGGATGCGTAGAGTTACGTGAAATCGATTTGCTATTAAACATTTGTTGATTCATTCCAGAACCGTCACCAGAATGTCGCCAATAAGGGGGCTTTACGTTTGTGCGGGGGGATTTACGTTCGTGCAGGGGGGGCTTCACATTCAAATTTGACGAAAATTTCACTAGTTTATAGTGTTTCGATTTTTCAATTTGGGAAGCTTGAGCTTTGCTTGGGGGGCTAAGCCCACCAAATCCCCCCATGGGGACAGGATTGATTAATTCGACTGCACCGCGGAGACTAATTACTCGAACCCTTTACAACGTGTGTTAGATAAGCTCCAGTTTGTTCTGTAACACTACATTAGTAGTTTAAGTAACACAGCTATTCTACATCTTTGCGTTGAACAAACAGCTGGTTCTAATTGAGGTTTCTTACAAAATCAGGGCACCTCCACTGGGTTGCTTGACCTGGAACGTATAACTACTAGGGCAACCAAAAGTCAACAAAGTCAAAATTTTTCTGCCTTTTCTAAATTTATGAAACGCCCACAAACCAAATTTCACGCTCATACCATGAGAGAATCCCAAGTTATTAGGTCAAAAAGTCACAATTTATCATTAGGACAAAATTTATCGTTAGGTTTTTTCTTGCAGCACAGTTTTTTTCTCCATACTGGTATTTTACTGAAAATGTAACAACAGATATTGATATATTTTGCAAGTTTACTTGCAATTCTGTAATAATAATGTATTTTTGCCATTTCTGACGTGATAATGTTGTTTTGCCCACTACTGGACGATTGAATATTATGTAGGATAGGCGTGGTAAGGCAAGAAACGTGGTCTTACAGTACTTGTTTTGGTAAACGCTCAATACATTACGCATATAAAGTGTTTCATCTTTATGATGCTCTCAGGTTTGACTCTACTGTAGTTATTATGGATTTATCAACATACCATTGCCAAAGTTTAACAACGAATTTTTTTTTTATTTCAAAACTTAAGAGTGCATGAACACGCTTCTGGGTTAACCGCAACACCTGAGGTTGTATTATGTTGATAGGTCAAAATAAAGGCAAAATTTGTAAATTATAACGTCAAAATTAAAATTTTAGGTAAAAAAAGTGGTTGCCCTATTAATTACAAACAAGAAACATTTGTGAAAACACCAGGAAAGGCTAAGCAAATAACGTTCTTTAATGCGAAATGAGACAAACACGTTATCGCTGAAATTCCGGCACTTATGAAACAAATACACTTGGTCGAAATTCATTTTTCATTACCGAGCGGCATGATCTGCTCTCTTTAAAGCAGCCTTTATGACCTTGCATTTAGCGAAGTAAAATTTGCATGAAACTGTTAACACTGACGTTTTCGAAAAGTTTGCCAGAATGTGGATAGAGCTGTTTACCATTACAGAACATCTTGTACGCTGCATAAATAGCGTTGTGGAACAATCTATGTTAGCAACAAATCGCAGGTGCGTGGTCCGTCGGTGCACAGCACAAAACTGTAGCAAGACGAGTCGCACAAAGTAAAATGCCGTATTGCTCCTATATCGTTTTCGCGGAAATTATAAGGCAACACTGCCTGGTGAAAGGGTTACCACCACAACGCTAACAACCTGTTGCACGGTTGAGCAAGAACTGTAGAATAATTTGTGTAGTAAAGGCAGCTTTCAAAATGTTAGTTTATTAGGAGAAAGTCTATGTTGTTGTCTGAGGGAAACGTTTTGCAAGGAAATGCAGTCCCAGCCATTAGAAAAAAGACTTTTTGCAATTTCGCATAAAAACCTACACGCCTCCATTTAGAATCATTTGTCGACTGGTAATACTTTCGATTGGTTCAAAATCAAGAACAGACAAGCAATTGCTTTACATGCAAGCGCTTGCATATACCACATTGGTCCTTTTTATTGTTTTTTTGCTATCAGCAAGTCCAGAAAAGGTTGTAGCAGAACTCAAAAAGACCAGTATAGACTTTGTGGAAGTCCTCGGTGCCCCATCGCACTTCCTATCTGGCTCCTACTGAACATTTTTACACACAAAGAACAGCGTAGAAAAACGACTTAGTCATAAACAGAACCGGACGCAACAACATATAAACAAGAATCTGCGTTTTATCTGTGAATCAGTGTCGCAGCTCGCGGCGAGGTACCGACGCAGTGTCACAGGCGTCGGAGACATTCCCAGGCATCTTAGTCCATGAGCTAATCGTTGCATATAGGTTACCTTTAACTTTTTGTTGATGGAATATGTCTCATAGATTGACAACGAAGTGATCAGGTTTGGTTATCCCGCAACATCCCGCTCCTGGTACAGACTTACGGGTAGTGCGTCCAAGTGTCTGTGGTATCCGCCCTTCGTTGGAGACGTACGAAGGTCGTTAGTGGTCATGCAGGTGGTTATAAACGGGACTCGGACGTAGCTCTGTGTTGTTTGGCGTGTTTGGATGGTACACCTGCTGTCGGCGTTGTGTGAGCCACCATATAGGTGTCCTTATGGATAACTTACCTTGCAGGCTATCATTTCACCAACACTCCGTGTTAGTCCGGCGGTTTGCTTGTCAACAAGGAAAACATTAATTTGTTTTGTCGACGCTACGGTGTCCAAGACAGCAGGAGATGCGTTGAGTTGTGTAAACAGCTGGCTCAGACAAATACTGCCCACCCGAATGCTTTGCGCGATGTATTGCTGGTCTGGCTCCGTGTGATTCAGACACGATATGAGCCAAAAACATTAGTCGATGGGGCGAACAGGGTTGGGGAGAAACGCAAAAAGAGTAGATATTTTCAAAATATCATGTGTAACGGAATGTTCGCATCATGATAATTTTGCAAGGATTTCCTGTCATTAAAAGTGAAACCTCTTAAATCTTCCCGTGCTTTTTAGATTTTGAAGTGTGGCGAGATAGCGGGCGAAGTGGTTATTACTCACAACCTTTCCATGCTGTTCGATGTACACTTTCCGTGAGAATATTCTTAAATTGTCATGTATTTGAAAGACAGTGTTAAGAAGAAACTTTAATTTTAACATTAAACAGGTATTATCATATAAATGAAAACTGCCCCAAGTTTTTAAACCCTGCTCCATTAATTTTGGCGAAATAAATGAAACGCTAAGAAACTTGATACCCGAAATCCTGCCCGTGTGTAATTTTAATAAAGCCTCAAACGCATTCACGGGCGTGTCACAGACGTAGAGTTCGACTTAAAATTGCACGAGTTTGCATCCCACCACTACAGCGAAACTTTAAGGCATGTCAAAGAATGTTTCGGTCAGGGAAATACAAGTAAAGCAATTAAGATGACGTTGCCGTCTTCAAACTGCTTGCTCTTATCACCAGGTGGAAAAACACGTTAGCCACGCTTCGTGTTTGACTTTATTATGTAGGTTGTCCATGACAGGGGTGGATATTAGGGAAGCGAACGAGGCGGTTGCCTCGCCCCCCTTTTTTCAGATATGCCATTCTCCTCTCATCTGAGTGTTTTAGTTCTGTTTTGATTTTAGTTCATGAATTAAAATGTGAAACAAAGTTCATTTTATTATCCACCTACTCCCACATCTACCTTTCGCAGTGGCAAAGTTTTGGGGACCTTTCTAAAAATTTGCCTCGGTACCTTTAATTCTAATGTCCACCCCTGGTCCCTGGAACGATTGGAAAGCAAGTCCTGCTGAATACACCCACAGGAAGGCAGTCCAGAAATTGTCCAAGGGCCAAGTGGAGTGACTACATTTCCTAACTTCGTTGGTCCCATCTTGGTGTGGAAGCAACAGAACTATCTGGTATTGCTGTTGACCGCGAGGAATTTTGTGTCCCCTTATGGTTGCTCCCCCCGTTACCCTCCTCAGAGGAAAAGTGGGCATGAAAGTGAATGATAATGTAGGTTTACGATAGTGTAAGTAGAAATGTACCAGTGATACTCGTATTTTCAGTGGCAACTTGTTTGGTAACGTAACCGAACGGAGAAATGCACATTTGCGTGGAGCACGAAACAGGCATGTTTGTTTTCATGTATCATCGCCATTCGGTTCGCAAACCAAATTACCTTCACACGTATGACGTAAACGTCGGAGCCTGGTGAGGAATAAGCTGGGTTTGGCGTCTGTATATTGAGGAATGCGTTAAACTTTGGATCTGGAATGCAGGAAAATCGAAAGCACTGAACGAGTGCTTGTGATACTTCTCCACTTGAAGAAACAAAAAATCTCAGCATTCCTATCACTGTTTTTAGTTTAACACAGGCAAACTAACGGTGGCAGTTTAATAATTAATTATATTAAATACTTTGGGGAGTTCAGCGATTAGAGATAAGTTAACTTTATAGTAGCAGCGAAATGCACTTTTTGAAGCTTGTATGAAAACCTTTGAATCTTTTTTCCTGGTTGTGTATGAAAACCTTTGAATCTTTTTTCCTTGTACGAAAACCTTTGAAAACCCGTGTATATGAAAACCCGTGTATGAAAACCTTTGAATCTTTTTTCCTGGTTAAAATATCATCTGAAGAAACCAGAAGGGATATCTAGGAGTTTTAAATATCCCTGGAAGAAACATCTGGAAAAACGTTTGGTAAAAGTCGCCTATTTCTTTCATGAATTTTTTAATTTATCAAACTAAATAATTTAGTTCCACCACCGCAAAGAAAAGAAAAAAGTTCAACGTCCCCAGTCGATTTTGCAGCACAATAGAATAAGGATTTGCCCAACAATCTGATTCCGCCCGAAAACACAAAAGAAAAACGTGTCATCGCAGTTGAAAGAGAGTCCGTTAAACTACAGTTTATGAAGGATCTGTTCAGTTCAACGTTGCATAAGAACCAATATTCATTTTACTCGCTTTGTACTTCCTTTGTAGTGTCACTAATGGTCAGCGATGTCATTTCCGTCCGCTTGTGCCAGGGCTACGAGGCTAGTTGACAGCGAGTCAATGGCAGCACTCCGCGTCAGCCGTTTCCCTGCACCCACCCGTTTACGCCGAACTGGAAGTCACAAGTACCACTTTGAAATCTTTGGTATGACCCGACCGGGAATCGAACCCCAACCATCATCTTTGGTGGCGAGTGCACAACCCACTGTATCGCTGAGCCGGGGTTGCGTTGCCGTGCTCATTTCCGACTTAAACATCAGGACAGAGAATGTTGATGCTTAAAATAAGCAAATCATCATCAAAATAATATAATCTTCATTAATCCAAACTTTAATCACTGAACAAAGTTTTTGGTCTTACAAAATAACAACTTCAAAGACTATCATGAAAAAATTAAAAAAAACAATCAGACCTATTTGTACAGTACTCAGTGCAGCTCTTCGAATTCACCCAAGCATTGATTTCACAGACCTGTGTAATATGTGGTGTTGCATGTTAGCCTGCTGTATTTCAAAATGCATCTATTGATTAAAGGGTCTTTAAATCTGGCAGCGTCTTCGAGATGGGGTTTGCAGCCATATTTATGAGTCGCGTTATGGCGTAGCCTATACCTCCCTACGAATGCAGCACATGACAAAGATGCTATATATTTTAGACTCCATGTAGGTTTCCAGGGCAACTCTGGTTTATTTGGGACGAATTTTCTAGCATCTCAAGCTATAACCGTTTTACCAGTTGTGTTTCATTCTGCCTGAAAATCATGGATAAACGTATTGTCAACAAAACACACGCACTGCAAAGCCAAACATTTCAGTGGCTTGCTGTGAGAATCCGTCAGTAAACTTTATGCGCTATTATATCTACAACATGACCACATTCTAGTGCTCGATGCATAGATCCATGTATTTAGGTCCGGCCCTTCCACTGGGCCAACTAGGCAGCCGTGTAGGGCCCCGCCGTCAGGGGGCGCAGAATCCGCTTTTTTCTTGGTTTCCATGTCCCGAATGTTTTAGTATGATGTGTAACGGGAGCGTAAATACTGAAGCTTGCCTAGGGTGGGAAACTTTCTCGTTCCGGTCCTGCATGGATTCCTGTTAAAAATTGCTATGTTTGCAAATTCCCCTAGATAAACAAAAACAATTTTAGTTTTTTTATGCAATTTGCTAAAAACAGCAAAAAGCGTGATGATGCAACAAACGTTACTAGATAATTTTTCTAAAAATTTCAATGGTGAAATCCAACTGGAAAACGTTGGTGGAAACTAGTCTCAATGCAATATTTTTGCTCTGATTTTGAACGAAGTAACCAACACAGAGGTTGATTGGCTCAAAAGTTTTTCGGGTTTGTCACAAACATTTGTTAACTTTGCAAATCGATAGCCTTGTTCGAATCAGGGGAGGATCAAGCTAGTAAGGTTAGGGGTGCGATTTAATTACTATTTGGTGGTCAAGTCTCATAACGGCTTCGCTACTGTGAGAGAGATTAAAGTATGCTTCACACAACACTGCTGTGACAAAACAATGGCGAGTGTTACTTGGTGAGTCGACAAAATGGCCACGCGAGTGTTATTTTCTTGTACAAACTTGTGGTGAGTAAAGTTGCTTTCGTAGGTTTTAGGGGGGCGAGCGCACCAATCGCCCCCCTGGATCCGCCCTTGGTTCGAATGTATTAGAAATCTTGGCGTATAAGCGTCTATTGTTTTCATGTGTGCCCAAATGTGTATTCTGCTTTCTCACTGATTTTTGTGTGTTGAAAGGCAATTAAAAAAACGTTTCTCAATTAAACCGAAAACGTTTCGAAAAAGCCGGAAATTTACTATCAGAAAATGCGCAAACTCAAAGTTGATTACTAAATTCTCGTATAGTCGGTGTAGCTTTCACTCAAAAGCATAAACAGTTTGCGCCACCCAGTGTTTCGCTGAGTGGCGTAAGAGTAAGTTGCTTTACAAGCAGGGGTTTACCCGGGGCAAGAAACAAGCTTGGTGCCCCCATGTTCGAACCTAAGGTGTTTTGGGAGTAAATCTACTGTACTGAAGAAAGTACTTGCGACATTGTTGGGACTTTTCGGTGCCCGTTAGTGATTCGGCGACGGGGGCATTGTGCCCCCCTCCGCACGCCCTGTTTACAAGCCAGTGCTTCAGGCCTCACTGACCGATGAAATTGGCATTCAGCTGCAAGTGAAATAACTATATCGGGCAGCAGACAAGCTCAGAGGAACTTTTGCTCAGTGCTCTAAAACAGTTTGTTTCGTGCCAATGTATGCCTGACAATTGTGGTGCAAATATCAGACATGGGGTAATCGTAATCGTCAATCGTAATCGTCAATCGTAATCGTCAATCGTAATCGTCAATCGTAATCGTCAATCGTAATCGTCAATCGTAAT
>JGI24158J21664_10012312_pt1 | contig 11339 bp, 4 predicted proteins | sample Ectturendosymbi3_FD_21664 | JGI IMG/M metagenome (IMG submission 21664)
GGTCCTTTTATAGTCAAATTATCATGTGACTGTCATGTGATTTAGTCACAAGACTTTTCTAATTTTAGTAACATTACTTAGTTTTTCATGTGACAGTCATATGACTGATCACAAGACTTTTCTATTTTTAGTAATACTCAGGGGGCGTTTACCCATGAACTTAATTTATAACGAATTCTATTGGTTAATTTAGGGGGCGTATGCATCTTGCTGGTCCACCGACCTAGGACAGTACACAATATTTCACATCGTTGCGCAATAACGGAAATGACAATAACGTTTTTATTCAGGCTTCTTCTGAGCCTGATCTTCTCTTTTATCTGGGTAAAAAGAGAGAGTGAGTTTGCATTTTTGATTCCGTGTCCGAAGCCTCTCTCGAATATTATTGAGTCTGATGTGAGAAACTCACTTGTGTTCTTAATTTACAGCAAAGAGCAGATTTCCTGAAGTGAGAGAGTGTTATTTTGCATTACTGATTCCCAGCAAGTGGGAGTTTTGAGAAGAACATGTACAGACCGTAAAGTGTCTGCTACATTTGACACATAACATACTAGCTATCAAATACAGTTTGCATTATCACTTCGCGACAAGGTGGCAGAGTTCCCACGGCATATTAGTTGAGAAGCACTGGCTTTTTGCATCAAACGAACAAGGTTATGACGATGGCTGGAAAGACTTATTGCAATAATGCGACTTGTACGTAAAAGCTCGTTTCGTTTTTTTTTCTGTTTCTCACATCATTTGCTGGGTTGTTTTGTTCTTTATAATACAACAAAAGACCCACTGCAAGATGCTGCCACATTTTGAAACTTTAGGCATCGGGGGTTTGGCGGCAAGAAATGCCCTGGAATCCAGATTGTTTCGGCAATTGTTCACTTGCGGTGGTCGCCCAAAAGGCATTGGAATGGAATTGGAAACGGGCACCACCAACGTAAATATTTGTATCAGCAAAAGCACCAGCAAGACAGTTTATTCACACCCTTTTGTCCATTATCAATAGCTTATTATACACCATCACATGCGCTTATCAGCCCAGCGTGGCCATCAAAATAGATTTTTCGAAGCACTTGCTTTTTGAATTTCAAAAACCAGTACAACCTGGTATGTCATATACATAAACTATATCACAACGCACAGTTGCACGTATTTATTTTTTATTGCGTTCTGAGCAACTTTTACTGTCTTATAATGTATGGAAAGTCACCAACATAATCGGCAGTAGCTGTCAAACATGCCAAAATATTTTTTTATTTTAAAGCCTGTCGATTTTTTGCCATAACGTGCTAACCGAACAAGTTGAAGTGCCAATGTAGACCTCAAACATAATGGAATTTCGCCTAGGGTCTGTAAAAAAACAAACAGGTAAATTGGCACTAGAAATTTTTTCTCAGGCCCTGATGATGTCATCACAACCATCAGTGACGCCACGCTGCCCTACAAAAATTTGAAACCCAAAAATTCCCGGATTTTCTTAAGTCTAAAACTTTTCAATCATAGCTGTAACTCTTCCCGTCACCAGCGCTTCATGCGAGAGAAGTTTTCAAAAATGAAATTAGTGAAAACATTTATCAGAAATACCATGACCAGTAAAATACTGCATTGCGTTATGCTTTCAATTGAAAGGGTAAGAGTTGAATAAATAGATTTAAATAAATAGATTTAGAATTGATGAATTTGACAGCCGACATTGATTGACGGATTAAGTTGCATTGAGTTGATGTTGATATGAAATTCTGACGTAGACTGTGCAGAGATTTGTGTGAGAATCACACTGTTCATTGTCTATGTCTGAATCTTTTTTGGTTTGTTTGAGGTAGTGCGTGTTTCGCTTATGACAAGACAGTCATAAATCAACGCGGGGTTTAAAAGACAGCTTTTGAGGATCAGTCAGAAAAAAATTTAGTGTGAATATTAAAATCAACGACTTTTCGTGAATATTCTGCAAAGCAAGTTTTACGCCCTGCTGTAACATCTTGTCAGGTACAAACGCCGATGACCAAATACCTATTTGCGGCGCGGTTATGCTACTTTAGGTGCCACTGGTGCCAAAACTTCGCTGTTGTCAAATGCACAGTGCATTGAATTGTACTTACCAGGCCCGAAACCAGAGGGGGGGCAATCGGGCAATTGCCCCCCGAAATTTTCACAAACGTATGTATTTGTTAGGTGCAGCAACAAGTTACATCATTTTGACCCCCCCCCGAAAATATCAGTTGGTTGCGGCCCTGGTACTTACCCTATCCACGATGAGTGTTACACTCGTGATAGTAGTTATGCCACAACCACAAAGTGTGCGTAAACTACCATGAAAACAGATTAGTCAGTAGTCACCACATTGTTGGCAGATGATTTTTTATTGTTTTGTAGTAAGAATAGTTTGATCAAACCAGGTTGGCTATCAACAGCCTAAATGTCTCTGGGTCAGGATGGAATTCACTGTTGGAACCATTTCGCTTTAGTGTGAACTGTTTTCCCTTTCGTGCAGCTGTTTTCGTTCATGTGGGACCGGAAAAATGGTGTATGGAAAACTGTTTTTCATTCTACATGTGTAGTTCTGCGGAAGTTGCATGTTTAGCACAAAATATTCGACATAACAGTACAAGTTTCCGATTGCGTCTATTGGCGTTCAAGTGTCTCTAGTAAATAATAACGCTAGATAGGTCATATTTAACGGTATTCGCAAGCCTATGTTGGGTTTGATAGGGTTAATCATAACAAATTGATCTTCAAAACAACAGAAAATCACCATGCAGGACCGACATTTATGTTGGCCCCCGACTTTTTCCTTGACCCCTCAGTGGCCCCCAGGTTTTTAATTCTAGAATCGCCACTGCATGTTTCAGTCATAAAGTGCAGTCAGATAAGAAAACGCTGCCGAAACGTCAGAATTCTCGGTGTTAGTAGCCTAGTCAACCAGTAAGATTTAGATTATAGGACGTACCACCTTCGCAAATGTCAGAGCTNTGGTTTGCATNCAGAACATCGTCGACTGTTACGACACCAGACTGTAAAAAAGTTTTTGAGGCTTATGCTATAATTTTTGTTTATGTGAAGGCTGTGACGGCTGTCACTTGTGTAGATAATATTTTGACGAATTTGGTGCTCAAATGAACTCGACATGCATCGAATAAATTAGTTTGATGTAAAAAATCGTCCTTAAAACCCTTTTAAGGGCAATAGCGGCCACTTATTTGACCGAACTTTTCAATTCCATACCAATCCATAATTCGCCAGCCGTTAGAGCTAGAGAGGTGTTCAAACCCTCTACGGATTCAGCAAGTCTTCCAGTTTCGATTTGGGGTTCTCTTGGGGGGACGTCACAAGTGGGGGTGCTTTTGCATTTCATGGCCTGCTTTACCCGGCCCTAGGCGCCAAGCCAATGAGCCAATTTTTTGGCTCAAGTTTTTTTTGGAAATTAGGCTATCATCCGAGTCTTTAGAGCTCTTGATTGGCTTTCTAGCATATCTGGAGCCAAAATTATGCCACAAAAACAAAAAAGTAGTCAAAATTTCTACCCCTACAAACTCTAACTTGGAGTGAACAACACCCAGTTTATATATGGCCATAACTCGCCGCCAGAATAGGCTAGAGAGCTGTTCAAGCCCTCTAAAGACTCGTGAAGACTTGTAGTTTAGACTGCAAAAAAACATTTTTAGCTTGAGATCTCGTTTTTTTGTTGATGTTTACATAATGAGAGGATGTTTATGCATATTTGTTTACATTTGGATGACGTCATCATTCCCTGGGAGTTGAACAATCGAGCCGATTTTGTGGCTCTAAGTTTTTCTGGATTCTAGGCTACAATACGAGTCTTTAGAGGATTTGATGGACTTTCTAGCATTTCTGGTTCAAAAGTTATGGCAAAATAAGCAGAAATTAATTAGGGAAATCCCCTTAAATTACTCAGCATATTCCTCAATAAATTGGGGTCTTCTGGCCATAACTTTGGCACCAGAAACGCTAGGAAGTCCATCAAGGGCTCTAAAGATTCATATTCCAGCCTAGAATCCAACCAAAGTTTGAGCCACAATTTCGGCTCATTGTCTGGGAGATGACGTCATAAAAGAAAAACCAAAGAAAAGCAGAACCTACCCTCACGCTGACGGCACCCACCGAAAACCCCAAACCCAAATCTCAAAAGTTTTTTTTCAGTGTAAACTACAAGACTTCATGAGTCTTTCGAGGGTTCGAATGGCTCTTTATCATATTCTCGCGGCGAGTTATCGCAATCTGCACAAGCCGCCAGTGGAAGACTCATGCTTTTTCTGCAATTTTCTGATTTTGGGGGACTGTGGGGTTTTTGGGCCATAATTCTGGTTCTAGATATGTAAGAAGATCAATCAATAGCTCTATAGACGCGTATGATCACCTAGTTTCCAAAAAAATTTTGAGCCAAAAAATGGCTCGTTGGATTGGCGCCCAGGGCCAGTCAAAATTGGTTAAAAATTCAAAAACACACCCACTTTGTGACGTCCACCCAGAGAACCCCTGACCCAAATTTAAAAAAAAATTTTTTTTGTCGAAACTAGAAGACTTGCCGCATCCGTAGAGGGTTTGAACAGCTCTCTAGCCATAGCGGCTGGCGAGTTATGGCGTTGCAAACTTGGGCAAAGATGTTTTGCGGTGGGCCTAAAGGTTTGGGTTTGTCGGCAACCAAGTAAAGCGGATTAACTGGGATAGACTTCCTAACTTTGCTGATCGCACGGTTGGGTTACATTTACAAAATGGGCCTCTTTGAAAGCGTAGGACTTACACATTACAGTTGCTATTGTGGTCCCTTTGAAAGCAGAGTACTTACAATGCAGTTGCTGTTGGGCGAACTTGTAAAGCAGTGTACCTGCACATTGCAGTTGCTGTTGGGGGCGCCTTTGAAAGCAGAGTAGCCTACTTACACATTTCAGTGGCTCTTGGGGGCCCCTTTGAAGGGCAGAGTACTGAATTATGATGTGGTTTGTAAAATATTATATGAGCGGATAACAATTTTTTCACAAAAATGAGGAATATTTACGCACGAAATACCTTGAAGGGGGCGCCTAAAACTAAAAGGGGAAGTCCGAGGCAAGTGCCTCGCTTGCCTTCCCTTAAACACACCACTGTATATAACCCTGACAATGATCTTATATCAGAACACGAAACCGATTGAACACGTTATGCTTCATCCGATATGAGTACTTTCTCACCTGATATGCGTATTAAACACTGCAATATAAAGTTATCTTTATATTATTGAACACATTGAAGTTGCTGATAAATTTATCACTTCAAAAAACACAGATTTAACGCGATTTTTCATAATTAAATATAAACTCCCCAGGTCGACTAAAAAACAGATCTGGGTGGAAAAACGTTCAGTGGGAGCCCTGGTCACATGCGAAAACACGCTACTACCGTAACTTGAAGCAAATATCTGAAGATTTACTGTCGTGCTATTGTTAAGCAATAAAGACCAAGAGTACAACAATCCGCTAGCAAATTTCGCATCTGCCTCTGCAGGCAAAGGATCGGACATGAGTGAACTGCGCAGTTGCGCTAAGCGTTTCGGGGACCTAGCGGTCACGACTTTGCCCTGATGGGCCTCGCGTTCATTTATCCGGCCCTGCCTACATGCCTAGTTGTGTATGTCTAGAAGTCAGACTGTCACTTGATCAACGTGTTTTGTGCAGTTATTGTTGTAAAAATATGTACTCTGTCTCGCCCAGGTAGTCTTCTCTCATTTTGCCCTGAATAGCAACAACCTACCTTTGGTGCTTATGACTAAAGTTACACATTTGTGCAGCCTGCTGTTCAGACAGCCAGATGGAGTTAATTGTGCAGTTAGAAGAGTCTATTTAGCAATCATTGCTAAGTTGTCCCAAAACAGAATAGTGCAGTTAGTGGATTATAGATGTTCACCTTTGCGTCCACGCATAGGCCTTCGTCTATATTTGTTAACATTTATAGGCGATTTGAGATATAAAATGTTATTAATTTCAACACGCGCCATGCACAGGAGATTAATAAGTCCAGACACCAGTTTTATGCATGCGTATTTCGGCCAGTAAAAACCCCAATGCGCATGCTTTATAAGCATTTTTCACTTATAAGCTCATGGTAAAGTTTATCAATTTGCGCTAATGAAAGAAAACGTTCATCTTTCGGTAATAGTGTGTTTATAACTGAACGATAGGATTGATTCTGATTTCCTGCAAATTTTTTTACATTTGCATTTCATTACAACATCTCCAAATAATCGCCGTCAATTAAAATTTCAATGACAGTGATTTTACGACCCAATTCCTTTTGTTAAGCTCGTTCAAAAAAATTTTAGTTGTAAACTACAAGCCTATTATGGATATTTGCGGGAAAATATTTATAATTAATTTGCACAATCTGCAAATGCTGTTCATGTTGTGAATTAAATACCAATTTTCAGAATGTCTAGCCCCAGCACAAACATGAAGGCCCTCAATGGAAGACTTTCTGTCGACGGTTCTGCCCAGGCGCGCAGACACGGGGGCCATTCGGGGGCAGTAACCCCCAAATCTTTCCCTCCCCCATTTTGTTGTGCTGAGAAAAAATTGTTTTAAACATATGATAAAAAAGCCTTCCCCCCTAAAAATTTATTTTCTCCCCAAAACTTTAAAACCTGGCTACAGGCCTGTTTCTGGCAAAACTGTGTCTGCGTTTAGGACATACCTTTTGAAGGCCATTCGGCCTCGTGATGTAGCATAACGTCGAAAACTTCTTTTTGTAAATCACCATCAGGGGGCCCCTGTAAGCATTTGAGGGGGGCAGAGTTGGGCTGCTACGGTACTGCATCAGCCAATTCAAATTTGGCAATTTGTAAGAGCTTCATTCAATTGCGGGTAACTTCAAACAGACATATTCAAAGTTGGGCTATATAGAAAAGCTCCATTCAAATTCGAATACGTTTAGAAACATCTAAGTGAACTATAAGAGCTTAAGTCAAATTTAGATACAATTAGAATCATTTGGGTAAATTTTGAGAACCTCGGTCAAATTTGAGCAAATTTGAACAACTTCATTCAAGTTTGCGTGAAATTAGAAATATTTCCATAAATTGGAAAAATTTGAGTGAATTCCAACACACTAAATCAACTTTCAGCAAACGGCCATAGATCCATTCAAATTTGGGCCAAGGGGAACAGCTTCATTCAAATTTGGGTAACCTCAAATTACTTTATTCAATTTTGGGCAAATTCAAACAGATTCATTCCAATTTGGGTAATGTATTACAATGGCTTCATTGAAATTTGAATACAATCACAAACATTTGGGTAAATTCCAACAGCTTCAACCGAATTTGGGTAATTGAAAGAGTGTCATTCAAACTTGGGTACTGTTGGAAAGATATGGGTAAAGTAGAAGAGGTTCATTCAGATTTGCATATGTTATAAACCAATGTGGTCCAACTACAGGCCCGCGCGCCACATGTGGCCCGCAACAGTGTTTTCAGTGGCCCGCAGAAGCATTCAGGAAAAATCTTCAAATCTGAAATTTGTTGAAAAGCGTGCAAATCCTTGGTGATTCCAAATGATATTCGGTCGTCGTGCTGGCACAAGAAAGCGAATGGTCGACAAAAGATTTTTCAAATATTTTCTACCTCATAATCGATGTCATGAAATAATTTGAGAAGTATTGGTAAAGTCGCAGCAAAGGTATAACAACCTCGAGGGAGCAAAGCTTTTTCCTTTCTTGGTATGAATCCTAAATCAGGGCAGTGTCACCCTGGATAGACACAAAAGTTTGGATGTGTGCTTCACTGCATTTAGCAACAATGCGAACTTGGAACAGACCTGAAGGTATTGAAAAACTCTTCCACTCGATTTGAACTTTTGATGTAATTTTTTGAATGGCTTAGAAGTTTCCAACGAATGGTAGGAAGTGCCGTTGCTCATTGCTCATTTAAAATAGATGAAGCTAGAAATCCTTTTCAGCTAGAACTTTGCTTTTTTCTGAGGGGCCATGGCCTCCTCGACCTCATTCTGGCTGCGCCTCTGGGGCTGTACCAACAAATAAATCTGTCTATCCATCCATTAAACGCGGACATCTCAAAGTGGCCCGCGAGCCAACTTAAATGCCCATCCCTGCAATAGGTAATTTTAGTTAGAACAAGCATAACATCTTTTAATAAAAATGTGCAATACTAACGGTGTTACAAACTGCAGAGAGCTTCTGGAAGTTAGTCAGCAAAATGTGTGAGAGTACATTTTCTATGATGAAGCGATCAAATCTAAAAACAGAAATCGAATGGGAGGCGAAACACTTCGGCCACAGGCACCTGTTACAGGAATATGCATCGCCTTGAACTACTTAGGCAAGCACAAGAAAAATATGGTAATCCGGAGTACTGAACTAACGGGAGAGCAACCAGCAGCAATAGAGCTCACTCGACGAGATCACTCTATTGATACTGGGTTGCACTATCATTNTATAGGGCAGNNGTCACCAACCTTTTTGAAACTGCGAGCTACTTCTTGTGCACCGACTGATGTGAAGNGCAACTAGTTTGATACACACGTCTGAAATAAAAATTTTGCTCAATTTACCTTCAATTATTTTAGTATTGATATTCGCTAATGTGAAGACATTGATCATGCTAATGTTATATTTAGAACAGGCCCACGGGTGACCTACTTGGTCCTTGCGGATTATCCAAACGACACAAGTTCCAGATCTTAGCGGTCAAGAAGTGCGCGCGACCTGGTGCCCGTGGGCACCACGTTGGTGACCCATGATATAGGGATAAGTGAATTGCGATAATTCGCTTGTGGTGACTATCACAGTGACTTGTTACTGATGGGCACCGTCTAGCGGTGACCATTTATTTACATGTGGCGTCATCTCCACGCCACCACATACCCCACTGATAGAGGTTTGTAATAAATTGCTATTTGTTATTGTTTCAATGACCCACTCACTTTCAATGACGCACTCACTTGTCTTACCTTCTTTAGCTTCAACTGTTGTGAATCTGTTGTTTTATAGGCTACATCATTTTATTGGAAGTGGCCCGCGAGTTGTCGCGTTTTTGTAAAATGGTCCGGAGGTCAGAAGTAGTTGGCCCACGCTGTTTTAAACATTTGGGTGAATTGCCACAGCTCAAATCAAATTTGGGTTAATTGAAACAACCTCATTCAAAATGGGGTAGACTTCGAAATATTGTAAAATTAGGAACATGTAGTGGCAACTCATCATTGTAACTAACCCTAACATCAAATTGGTGATGCTGGTTAGTGTTTTTCAGCTATAACAACAAAATGCAGCTAAAAATGATGTGAGTTGATTTGATACTGTAAAGTTCTCATGTTTCAGTTTTGTTTCATGCTGTGAAGTTTTCAAGGCATGTCTTCTTGCCTAGCATACATCACATGGACATGGAGGATTAAACAATCGCACGAGCGATAAGGTTTGCTGAAAAGCAAACGGATCAATCAGTGTTTATACTTAGTTTATCGATCACAAAGAAATTACAACAGTTTCTATTCATGGATGAAGTGGCAAGCCTTGTTCGGACGCAAAGTACCTGTGAATTTCAGCACACAGCGGTGTTTCTTTTGACGCACTGATCTGCTGTTTAATTTCTACCAAGTCTGTTGCACGAGTGTTAATTAACATTCTTAGCGTTTTCACACAATGTTGCATGTTTCCTATCAATTAAATTTTCCTATCAACAAGCATTTCGTGGAAATGTAACATCAGAAACTGATCAATTAAAAAGTCGGGGCAACTCCTCTCCAAAAAAACAATTTCAGCGCCCACATGTTTGCTGTGAAGCAGCGAGATGTAACGTTTGTAAGCAACACTCGCTTTTTCTATAGGCAGATCGACGTCGTGATTGCCATGCTTTCTGATTTAAGCTTAATCAACAGGGAAAAGACAGTTCCGACGCTAAAGGCCAATCTACACTGAGGAGTTGCCAGGAGCAGCCACGCACGATTTTGTTTGTTTTGTTGCGTCGGGTAATTCTGCGCTCGTGCACACCTCGGCACGGCAACTCCTGGGCGCAATAAAACAAACAAACAAGCGTGCGGGGCTACTCCTGGCAACTCCTCAGTGTAGATTGGCCTTAAATGCAATGTACAGTACTTTATCCGAAAATCATTTCTTTGTGTTGCATTTAAACTTTATAAGATAAACGTACACCTTTATTCAATAGTGCATGACTGCAAATTGTGATTCATCAATGCATATTACATTTTCCTAATCTTCATGTTAAACACACGGATTGATAGTTTACAACATTCTGAGCAATAGTTGTGTACAAACATTGACACTTTAAATTGAATACAATTTCGTAGCAGTAAGGAAGCACGAATCATCAGCACTTTTGCATTAATTTACAGCAGGTGTGCACAATCTTTTCGCTACTGCCGGCCACATTACGTTTATTTTTATGCATTGCAGCCGCCAGTGAGTACAAGAAACTTTATATTTTTGCACTGCTTCCGTTCTGCTTCCACACAGAGCTTAGCTTACTTCCAGACTTCTGTTTGACTGTCTTTCTATGTGTCCTAATAAACAAAGAGTTTTTCTTAATGCACGGTCACCATACCCTATATTTTAAATTTCACGTGCACGGCCGCATAAATTTTTATCGAAGTCCGGAGGGTTGTGCAGGCCTGGTTTACAGTATCGAAACCAGTAGAGTTTGCACATTAAAAGTAAAGATTTTGTGTACTTTTTGACCGCTAAGATCTGGAACTTGTGTCGTTTGGATAATCTAAAAGCTTTATCATAATTTTAAATATCTATTCAGGAAAATCACTCGTTTTGAACAACTACGCCAGTATAAGCATGCAAGCATGCACTGCAACCTTTAATCGGCAAACAAAAATCTACTCTATACAACAGCAGATTACCATATTTCAACTGCTACAAGTTAACTCACTCAGTTTCGAGGAATAAATTGCAATTTTTCAGTTGACTGAATATAGTTGCCTCATGCAATAGCGCACCACAGCCATGGGCGCAATTTTGTTGCAAAATGTGGGGGGGACAGATTGATGTAAAACCAATATAGTCATCTGACCGATGCGGAAGTGAAGTTTTGTAAATACAAATTCCCACTCTTGTTTTTAGAGGTGTTTTCAAAGCAACACCAATCACGCTTTGCTTTATCCCTGCAAATGGTTTAGAAATTAATAAACCTAATTTTGTTGTTGGACATGGTACTGCAGTTCAGCTTGGTTGCACAACTATCCAGTGGCGTACGCAGAAACTTTTCATGGGGGTGGCTTCATTCAGCGGCATAGGGTAGTCATTTGTATTTGGTGTATGCTGTTTGTGACGTCACAAAATGACGTCATAGTCCTGTTTCCAAACCAACGTTTTGACGA
>JGI24158J21664_10012313_pt1 | contig 11338 bp, 6 predicted proteins | sample Ectturendosymbi3_FD_21664 | JGI IMG/M metagenome (IMG submission 21664)
GCACGTTGCTTTTCTTTTGCTTGTCCTGAAGCAGCGTACCAGAAGTGTGTACGTCAATCGTATTTTACCAAAGTAACAAGCTTCCTAGTACAGCGTTTAACTGGTGTTACATGCAAATTTTGTGGATCGAAACCAGGTAACTGTGCAAGGATTGTTTGCAAGGAGCTTGTCGGTACACCACGTCGTAAGTGTAACTTGCCCTTGTACCTTTTATTTTTCCTGTTTTCATTTCACCTGCCATATTTTTTGGCGTCGTTTTACGACCTGTAAAGCCAGATCTTTGTTTAGAGAACATGTACTTGTAACCGCGGCTGCGGGAGCTGCTGGTCTCGCTGCTGTCGATGTTGCCAGCAATGTCATGCAGGCGAAGGTTATCGGTGCTGCTGGAAGCGATGATAAATGTTCTTTAATCAAGTCTTACGGAGCAGTTGATGCAATAAACTACAGGTGGTGTAATCGCTATTCCAGATGCTCTAACTGGCTGTTGTGCTATAGTGTCGATGTTCATCTACCTCCAATCTGCTGCATTGAAAGCATCGTTGAAAAATCGATCAATTGACCATGCCCAACGGAATAATATATATATATATATGTGTGTGTGTGTCGAGATCACGAAAGTCATTGGGATCAGTTGCTGAAATACTACATTTACTAACAAGCAACCGCGTCGATAGTTTTGTGCGTGTAACGACGCGGTGAATGTTATGCACGTTTTTTTTTTAACCTGAAAACCATCTACGTACACAATCGGGATAATTCGCGTGGAAAGCCATTACACGTGTTTCAGCGTTTGTTCGGATGATTTTAATTATCTTATGTTTTCAGATCTCGCCATATTCTCAAGTTTGGCCATCTTGGTAACTATAGTCATCTCGTGAATACTTAAGGACCTTGATAATATTATTGATAATGACAAGCACCTTTTCACAGAATTTGGATAGACAGATTATTAACAAATGGTTGCAGTGCGCGAACATTGCTGCTTCTTTCAAACGTACGTGATATAACTGGGCTGTGTGTATTGCGTCTGTATTGCCGGAATATATTATTTTGACACTAAACTTCACTGATCATTTGCCCCGAATTTTTGTGACGCTTCTTCACACCTTCTGTTTGAGACCATTATATTTTATTGCAATGAACTGCACGTAAGTAAAAGTTTTAATTGAATCAATAGCCTTAACAATTGGCCTGGAATGATCACGTGTGAAAAAAATCGCAGGAAGTTTTAAATGATGACACTCATCTGCAAAACACCAAATTTGAAGTCAGTGATTTCATTCTAAGACTTTTTACAGAAAAAAATATTTTACAGGTCAGAAAATGTGCGAGAGAGAGTTAAAAGTGTAACAGGATCTGGTGTAAATGTAGTTTTTGACACTGTCGGTGGTCAGATATTCAAGGATGCTTTGAGGAGGTAATGGATGCCTATGGTATGCTTTATTGCCAGCTGTGTTATTAAGGTCATTGTCTAAAAGCCCTACGTGGTTTCAGCATTTGTAGTATTTGATTATCTAATTTCCACAGCTGTAGTTTAATTTCATTATGTTGTGATGCATTTTCAAAATACGCTTCTATCTATTGATATTCTGCATGTAAGCATTGTATGCTGTGCGTGTGTGGTTTGCTTTTCCCCAACCGAATCTAACGTCACGCCGAACAAAATTGCAATGTCCCTGTTAACAAAGTGAACGTTCTCTCTTTTTATGAAGTTGCCAGTTATGCTGTGTCCAGGCAAGCCTGCTCCCGAGGCTAATTTCTCTGCGTCACTGTAAAAGAAACTGGTCAGTGTATGCGATGATGTAGTTGTACGCTTACGCTGCTGACGTGGATATGCTATTTGGGCTACGTTACTTACACCTTGCGTGTGCCGCTTTTATGTGTGAGACTGATCAGGTCAGATGGCAAATGCTTGGATTTGGTAACACAACCTATTTGGCGATTTAGTAATATCTAAATCTTGTAACCTTGATCTCACTGCAAACATATGAAAGTTTTTCACAACATCTCTGTGGTTAAAACTTTATTTTGCTAGTATTCCAGTTAAATACGGAGCAGACATTGCAAAACTGGCGTGGTATGATAGACTGCAAGTGCAAACATGGTTTGAAGAATCCCAATCTTGTTTCAAAACGCACTCTTGGAATGGTTGTGTTGGTACTACAACCGTGTGATCGCACAACTAACTAACCTGGTTCAAACAAACATTTGTTACAATGTGCGTGTAACTTCAGTGACTGCACGCTCATTGCACGTGCTCAATACTGGTGCTGTGATTCCAGGTACTATAAGACGAAGGTGAACTCAACAGAGCTCACAACTTGGCATTTCACATTTCACTAAATTTGCTGATCTTTTGCAGCATTGCTTGGGAAGGACGATTGTTAGTAGTTGGTTTCGCATCTGGTGAAATTCCAAATATTCCTGCTAACCATTTACTAGTGAAAAACATCTCTGCTGTTGGCTTATATTGGGGAGCGTATGGAATGAACGACGTGCCCACATTCAGGTAAGTTTGCATCTACGTTGTGAGCCATGTTGCTACCTGTGTTGGATCAGTGTTGCATCAAGGACTACCCTCTATATATCGCAAGATCACCTGAATAATAATGACTAGGATTACTGAGCTAGCTCAAAAAGTTTAGTCTACTCTAATGAGTTTGGTTTGACGGACGTACAGATACTAGGATCGTTGGTAGCGCAATAAACTTTTGGTCGGTTTTTGACTAAAATAAAGTTTTTTATGTCGTTTATTGGTGAGCAGTTCCGCAATATTTTAAAGGGTCATGTACGGAAATTTGAACATTATTATTTTTCGTCCCATATTAGTTGTGTTTTTGTCGCTTGCACTGGATGTCCGTGTGCTAGCAGTGGTGCTTTTCACGTGCCTTCAATCTTTATGCTGTCTACTTTTTTGCGTTTGGGTCGTTCACAAATGACTTTGTCGCGACGTAATTACGACAGTAACCACAGCATCACTGTTTAATTTGACTTTAATTAATTGACATTTGACATGTAAACACTAAAAACACATGGAAAATTGACTACAAGCAACGAACTAAAAATACATATAAGTGACACTTACAACGAAGTGAAAATCGCAATCTTTGTGAAATCGCAAAACCGTGCTGCCCATCAGTACGTATGTCGCAACCAGTTGCAGACACACGAAACTACAAAGGCCGTCAGTAACTGATCGCGATATCACGACAGACATACTTTGAAGGGGAGGGTTTCAGTTTTTGTAACCTTTCTGACAAGGCGGGATGATTTGTAATTTGGTCAATGTTCTTCGACCACGATATGTTGAAACTGTTTTAATTTGCGATTACTTGAGAAATCTCATTTCATAAACATACTGGACCACACAGTCATTTCCACAGAGTCATCACCTAATGAAAACATTCACACACTCTCCTTCGACGTGCATCCGCGGCTGGTGATAGAGTTCTTGTGTAATTCCCAGGTGCTACATCAAATTCGGTTTGTATCTGCAGTAGACAAATAAACCTAATGTAAAAAGCTCAGCAGTGAGTGCGTGAAAAATTAATTCTTGAGCTCATTGAGGGGTGATTTTCTTAAACAATACAGTAAAGCAACTGCTTTATAACCATAAGCCAAAGCTACGTACAACAGCGCAGTTCGCTGTTTTGTGCGCTTCAATACCCTGCAGCTGTAGACCACAGCAATTCAGCAAACGAAGGTTAAGCTACTCAGAACTTGTTGAAGTATCTCGTCGTGTATAAAATTTTATGCAATTCAACAGTGCACCGGAAACTGACATAATTTGTTTGTTTACAAACGTTCTGTAGATAGACAATGCTGCTGCGATTGTCGCTCTGCGTACAGTAGTACTTCCATTTTGACAGTTTGTGCTTCAAATTTATGCAATATTGTACAAGCATCATGTACAATGTACAAGATGCTTCAGCTCGTGATACAACGTAGTTGTCGTTGTTTTAAGAAAAAGGCGTTTTTGAATACCAACATGTAATGTACTCCTTCGAAGTACTAAACATTTCGAAAATGGCAATATTCTCGAATCCATATCTCGTCAAATTCATTTTTCCATTTTTGTGTGGGTTTTCTTAGTCAAGCACGGAAGGTATCATACGGTTATTGTAGGCATGTAGTAGTCCCACTGAAAATTTTCGTTTCGGAATATTTTGTGGCGTTTCTAGCGTCTGATTAGAAACAAACATAAGGAAAGTCAACTGTCGTTGCACTGCTTGCCCGAACCCTACAGTTCTTCTGAAAGAGTAGTTTTAAGTTCAGCCTGTTCCGTTTGTTTTTTATTAGCTTATTTACGTGTTAATCTCGGACTAAAAGTTCATATCGCAGTTGTTAGCAGTACAGTTAACTTCGGTTTGTAGATTCGATTGACTCTCAAATTTATCCATGTTGGGCTCGCGAAGATATGGTTTATCCGAAGACAGTTGTTTCNAGCCTGACGTCATATAGGTAGCAAGCTATCAGTAAAAATCACCTTAATTGAACGCATTAACGACGCAATGATATAATTTCGTGGAAATANAATGAGTTTATAGATGTATGTACACTGACATATCAGATGTAGTAACAGTGAAATCCAGTCAGTTACGAACAATCTGACTTACTTGACTGTGACGAAATGTGCAATTGTGGTCTGCCGCAGAGACATAATTTTCGGAAGAAACTCACCCAACTGCACTACACTACGAACTCTATCTTGCTGTCTGAATAATAGACTGCGTAAACTTGTTAATCTGGTTATAAACGGTAAAGGTTTCCTACTTCGAATTCGGTACAACACAAAATGGGAGAAGGCTATCTGGGCAACCCATAGTAAACGTTGCGAAAAACAATACGTGCATAACATACGTTAATCAAATCAAAGTCTGCCTGTTAGACATATAGGCTAACTTCACCTTCAACACTGCAAGCAATGCTGACGCTTTACGCCCAGACATGTTTATTATATCACAAATGTATGAAAAGTGATCTGGCGATGTCATTCCGGGCCCCACCAAGCAGGGCCAAAACTTGCCGTGACACAGTGGTAAACTCCTCTGGCCTTTTTTCTACGAATCGCCACTATATTGAGGTAAAGCAATTTCGGAAACGGGTTGAATGAAAATAAATTACAAGTTAGAACAGAAAAAAGTATCTGATTTCTTGTGTTTAAATTTATGTTTTGCGAAACTATAAGCCAAAAACGTCCCCGTGGCGACGCGACTGGCACTGACGCAGAGCACCTGACGAGGAAATCCGGATTGCTGGATGTAAAAAGAGTAGGGACACCGGAGCAGTGGTAGGGCACGGGAGAGATAGAAGAGTTATTGCAAAAACAAAAGAAATGGTTACAAATTATGCTTGTTTCTGCTCAGCAGCAATGTTGACCTCAAAAATAATAACTGAATATTTAGAAAACCATTCTGATTTTTCTGTATACGGGAATAGATGCTATAAATTTTTTGTAGTCGATCCAGATAACCCACTAAAATTACAGAGGATACTGTTGTGAAAAGGCACCTCCGCCCCCGTTGCCCCTTTTTGAAAGCGCAGGAGGGCAACACCGCCGTCATGCCCCATTCTGCGTCCTTGAGAAACAGCAAATTTTATCCGCAATCACGAATATCCGGATTTGAACAATTCGGGTAATTCGAAGTTTTTATTAGGAAAAACGTTGGAAATCATTCGTAATACTGATTTATCCGGATTCGGCGAAGATCCGGAGTAACCGAATTTACTGTAATTTACAGCAAATTTACTGTAGTGACAAAAAGGAGATAAACCTTTTACGAAAACGGTACGGCGTCATTTATAGACGGCTGCTTTTGACGACGTCTGCATTCTATCACAATGGCAGTATGTTTAGTGTTTAGGCAACTAGCAATAGACGATTTTAGCGAAATTGTGGTAAATACGGATTTCCATGGCAAGATTTTGAGCTGAAAACGTGATAAGTTCCTGAAAGACCGGTGTCAAGCGAAATTTCTGACTTCACGCCGTGTGCGCATGCACAGAGTAATATTCTACATACGATTGGGGTTTAGGGTTTGGTGCTTAGGTAAGTGTGTCGGGTTAGGGTTTGCGCCGGAGAGCGCAAATGAATGCACTTAGCTTCATCGGCACATTTGTATTGCAAGGTATCTAAAACAAAAAGACACGCTGTACAGTGAATCCTTTTGCTGCATGCTGTGTCATCGTTACGGTATGTGGCATAGTTGATTTGCAAAACTTTGCAGATGGAGCGTCGATGAATGCTTCAGACAGTACGCCCTTGGAAACCTGAAACCACATATTTGTAAAACATTCGACCTGTCAATGGTACGTATTCGATTTTGAATTTGGTGATGAGCATTGGTCGGTGCTGGCAAAGCTCACGTGACTTTTCGATCTAGTATAGAATGGAAAATCTGACAACATTAGCAGTAAGGACCTTTTTTTTACACACACGGACTACAGTTTCCAATACCCAAAAGTAGTTTATAGTTTAATTCGTTAATGTTCCATGTAAAGCGCTCTGACTCCTAATACAAACTTTCATCTTTTTTGCAGATCAATGAAGCGCTTGATTTTGTAAAAAGCAGGAAATCAACTGGCAAGGTTGTCATTAACATTCGATGAACTTACCTCTGACGCTACCTTCGATCATTAACAAAGTGTTTATGCAATTTGTTTTGATTTGTGTGCAATTCAGAGTCGCATTTAATTTTGCTACTTCGTTTTCAAGTTATAGCTGCTAGAACAGGGATTTTCAACCTTTTTCTGCTCGTGTCCCATTCAACTACGAGAGATATTCGTCATGGCCCAAAGCTTGTACTCCCAGATTTAACACTCCTATAACTTCAGCTAAGCATTAGCTGCTGTGCTATAAAAATTCAATACTATGGCATAGCCATTGTCGTAAATACAGCTTCAGCTATAGCATTGTAAAGTAGGAGTTATGTCACAAACGCAACATTCAGGTCGAATTTTTTTACTAGTGTATTTTATTTGGTTATAATGACATCGTTATTCAAGTCTTTCATTCTGATGTTCTGATCGGACACACTGGTAAAAACGTCATGGTGTACCACTGGGCCATGACCCACTGGTTGAAAACCACTGTACTAGAACGAGCTGTGTTTGTTATATCGTATGCGCCCTACGTTCCAAAATTTTTGTGTGTCACTTGGAGTAAAACGCTTTGCTGCTTTACAACCTTGGAATATTCTCACAAGTAGGGTGGACTAACCTCTCTTTGGAGGCATTACGAGAAAATGCTGCATTCAGCATCTGCCGTTATGGGCAAACAACGGTTGGGGAGTCGGAGGTAATACGTCCGACTCCTAGCTTCCAAAATTTCCGACTCCTTAGCATAACGTGAATGAAGTTTGCAGTCAACGATTTTGTAGCAACTAACAGTCAATGGAAATCGTGGTGCACAGTAAGAATTATCTGTTTCAATAAAAGTTTCAAAAGAAATTATACCATTTCAACAGACACAAGCTAGGATTCTCAACTTGGGAATGCAATGTAAGAAATAATTAATTGGACTTCCGCCCCCGACTCCCTGCTACTCCGCAACCCTGGGGCAAACACTTCTGCATGATCTCAAACAGTAACTGGACTGCAGAGTTCGCGGTGTAAATGTATATCTAGTAATAAACGTAGTAAAAACCTCCTGTGCCAAAAGCCTTGCTTGAGGGCTGGAATTTGGAAAGGTTTGTTTAATGGTTTCCCACCGCGAACGCCCCCCTGCTAACCTGCAGTTCAGTAGGCTAACTGTCTAAGCAGTACAACAAACCAGTGATGTAGTCTCGCGACCATTTCTGCGAGTCTCGGTCACAAGCCGGATTGTCTTGAGACTTGAATACTACAGCGATATGGCTTAGTAAAACTTGTGCAATTCAACAAGACATTTGTCTGCTGTATCTGCAGGTAAAAAACAAAGCATGAAGGAAAAATGCTAGAAATTCGAAAAACTTCCAACCCGAAGTGGTGATGATACTTTTATAAATATCTTTGAAAAATTTCGGCATAATCCACAAATCTTCCAGTCTCAGCCTCGAAGTTTAGGTTTCGACAACGTCTCTGCAACAAACAGACCTGCCTGACGAACTCAGAGCTGCCAATACGACTTCGAAGCTAGGGTTGCCAGATGTGTTTTGTAAAAATACCGGTCATTTTGTCAACAGTGCCAAATCAACGCTGTGTCCTAAGCGCGCATGTAATAACACCGGATTCTAGTATAGCTTTTTTTTTAAAAGAACGCTTTTTTACCAATGCACATATTTATTGTGTTATTTTCTTTTCGGTTTCATGAATCTCCCACAATGCTTAGTTTGAAAATTGATAAACAGTGCCTTAACGTATGCTGTGTGAGCATAGCCATGCTAAGCATTAGCAAACCAACCTACTATACTTCAAATATAAAACGATATCTGCATGGTTAATTTTGGGTTGCCATTGAGCTAAAAAACTTTCTTCAAGAGATTAACCTTTGTACATTTAATCACATTCACGAAGAAAACTGCTTTGTACGAAAATACATTTCAGAAAACACGAAAATTGTTAAGACTTATCAAGAATACAATTTATCAATCTCTGTTTTTCACGCAGTGAAGTATAAGGTTCACTAGCCTCAAAATGCCACTCGCTTCCTCTCCATTACTATGATTTTCCTGCATGCTGCAATAGCCTGTAGTAGTTCAGGTAACAACTCCACCTGAGCTGGTTTCATTGTTAAATTGCCAAAAAAATACTCACACAGATCACGTTGAAGGCGAAAAAGTATGGAAAGTACGACTATACAAAGGAACAGAGAAAACAGACTATGAGTAATGTTAANTTACATGTAACTTGAAAGAACTGCCCCCATTTTTAACTTGAAGGAACAGTCCTGACAAGATTCACTACTAGTAATATAATTTGAGAAGTTCTGCGTTCTTTTTGGAGTTACTCCAATGCATTTGTTTTCAAAATACAGTAGAATTTGCCTAATTCGTCACCTCAAGGGGATTAGAAGAAAGTGACNAATTACGCAAACNGGTTGAAACTTATCATAGAAGTTCGTATACGTAGTGCTCTTATTTGCAGTAAAATACAAGTTTATGACGTTCTGGTTGACTACAACAATTAATTCCTCTGCTCTATCTGGACTCCTCCATTTGATCAAGCACCTTTTAAATCTTTAATAAACTTTTCCGCGTTCTCTCAATGGAGAGTTGGGTCGCGCTTCGAACCTCGTATAAAGTTCGAGAAACAAGTTGCGAAGTGCAACAATTCTCAGATATAGATCCTTAATTCGTTTGAATTCCCATACGTACTAGCTGCTTAGACATCAAACTGCAAATGACAAGTTAGACGAACAAAACGCTTCTCAGGGATAGAAAGAGGTGACGAATTAGGCGATGGCGAATTAGACGAATAGAAATGTACACAAAAGATAGGAATTCTTCCGGGACCGACGAGTTCTACTGTACTGGCTTCAAGCACAGATTTTCAAAAATACAGCCCCCTGCTAAATTAACAGTAAAATGCTATACCGGTCATCTGGCCACTCTTTTAAAAGTGAACACGGCAAGCCTATTTTCAACACTTTCGGAATAACACCAACGCAAATCGCAGCTTCACCCTTACCCCCGGAAACGGCAAAGGAGCAGGTTACGACACTTCAAGAACGGCGTCCCACAGGGATCTGTCCTTGCGCTCCTCTTCAACATCTACGTCTCTGACCTGCCAACCGCCGTCTCCCGAAAGTATGCCTATGCTGACGATCTAGCAATCATACATGCTGATGGAGATTGGCAGGCAGTGGAAGTGGTGTTGAGCAAAGACATGGCAACGCTAGGTGAATACCTCCAGACTTGGAAGCTTCAGCTCAGCACCACAAAAATGGTGTCGGCAGCCTTCCACCTCAACATGGAAGCTAAACGTGGGCTGAAAGTCAACTTCAATAACGAGAACCTGCCCTTCTGCTCCGAGCCTAAATACCTCGGTGTTGGACAGGTCGCTCTCGTATCGCTGACATCTTGAGTCACTTCGCAAGAAGATGACATCACGCGTCGCGCTCCTGAGGCGGCTTTCTGGCTCCGGTTGGGGTGCTGCAGCAACAACGTTGCGAACAGCCACCCTAGCCCTAGTGCATTCAACCGCAGTGTACTGTCCTCCTGCTTGGTGTCGCAGTGCTCATGCCCGCCTTATCGACACCGCCATCAACGACGCCTGCGTCCTACACCAGCAGACAACCTTCCAATCCTCGCAGGCATCCAACCTGCTGAGCTTCGTCGCATTGGAACCACACTGTCTGTGTGGCTTTTTGCATGTACCCAAATGTAACACAAAGTTTTAAGTTGCAACGAACAGACTTAAAAAATTGTCGGGCTGAAGCTATGCTCAGATTGTTTATCGCTGAGCATTGTTTTACTGTATAATACAAACATGCAACCATTTGATACAGATCGTCAAGAACAGCTATGTCCAACCCAAATGGCTAAGCCAAAAGTTATGTCACTACTTAAACCAGGGCCGCACATTGGATGACATATTTACGAGGGCCGCACATTTAATGACTCACTTGAGCTGAGCAAAGTAAATGTTTTCGAATCCTAACTGCAATGGTGACAGACGTGTTAAAGTGGCACTGAAGACCCACTGCCCAAGAAATGTCGAATTCAATATTATCAAAACAAGGACGGGTTGTCAGAGTATACGATACTTTTACTGCAGCGAAAACCTAAACTGGGCCGCAGGTTGGACGTAGCTGCATGGTCAAGAACTTCGCGTCATACAAAAAACAAGGTACGTTGCTCAAAATATTGACTTAAAGAAATTTGTCGGCTAAAAAGTGTGTTGGCCAAAATCGGCATTTTCAGCCCATGCTCATTGAGAGCGTGTGGAAGACGAAAAATTATAACTTCATACGTTTATTTTAATCATCGAAATAATAACAGATTATATACATAAATTCAATGGTTTTAGCTGAAATTTTGTGACAAGACTTCGCAGAATCTACCAGGTTTGTTTGTGACCCATTTAGCAGATTTAAGTCACAACCATCTGGCAACACTGGCGCTGATCATGCGATACACTCAGACTGCCATGTCACGATGCGAACTGGAGAGAGCATGCAGAGAGTGAAGCTAGTAGCAGGGATGCCTTACCCACACGCTTTATGATTTAGCAGGTGTTGATGTGTTTTTTAACTTGGGCCCCGCGTTCTTGAAATGCTACAGGCCCCGCGCTACCTTAATCCGGCACTGCTTCAGACTGTGTGCAGGACAGACTCTGATTACTTGACAAAACTTTTTTACTCGCAGGCAAGGTAATGTGAAATCATTGATGAAAACGTTAAGGCTCCACATAATTGTGA
>JGI24158J21664_10012314_pt1 | contig 11337 bp, 8 predicted proteins | sample Ectturendosymbi3_FD_21664 | JGI IMG/M metagenome (IMG submission 21664)
TATAAAATCGATGCTGACAACCAGCTGCACAACTGCGTCTGTGGAGCGCGCTGTCTATCAAGATGGCGGTGTTATAAATATACTTGCAATGTCACTGGGGAGAAGAACGATTGAAGAGCAATTACTCTGACTACTTTGCATCGTAATGTAAAAGTGAAAAACTCGAAATCAATATACAGTAGAACTCCTTGCGCAGCAAACAACGTCGTCAACTGCTTAATTCTAAAAAGGCTATTTTCGAAATACGACGCTTGACTGATATTTTGTTCAGATAACACGGCCACCATCTTTGACGCTAGCTGTCGCGCCTTTCAATATGAGAAGTTGCTTATAAAATTATAGTTTTAGTGGAAACGAACTCGCATTACTTGGCGTGACCCCGAGGAAAGTTTAAACTTGCGTAATTTTGTCATAACTTAGTAGGTGTAAACAGCAGATAAAATTTAGCCCGAAACTACAAAACCAAACGATCGTGATGGGAGACTGTCCTCTCGCCATGAAGCGAAATATTACAAAACAGCTCCTGCGTGTGCATGGCAGTGTATGAGATTCCGACAGCATGAGAGCCGGCACTGCCAGAGGAGGAAATTCAGAAACACGTGCGTTCGACACTTTCGAGTATTCGGAAACGTGGGTTGTTTCATGTCACTGCGCAGGCGCTATTTAGATAAGGCAGTAACTTTGTTGTTTCGTAATAGCACTATGCAACGTTAGAAAGGAAATGTAAGCTTGTTGCCTGTTCCAAAACACCTGCATTAGAGACCTGCAGTGACAGCGTTTGATTTTTATCGGCTTTAATGCTGAGTACGTGCAATGCAAAGGGGTCTGTCATGACAGCCAAACAGACCCCCTAGATGCACCCCTGGTCCGACTGGTGCTCTGACGTAAAATGCATATTCCCGTGTGGAGTCCATTTCGGCACTCCTGCTCCGTGATCATCTGTCCTATACCTTGGTTTAGCGTGCTTGAATAGTGTGTTCAAAGCCTTGACTGTTCTCAATTGCTGCTACTTCTTGATATGCGTTACTCATCTGTCGCTATAAAAACGATAGCTACAGCGCACGTGCGCCAGGAATTTTTGTTTTGTTGATAAACACCAGCGGGTGCTCTGTGTGCCAGGCTTATGCATGTCCGACTTTATTTTCGTCTTTGTGATTTCGGGTGAATCAAATCCAAACATCATTCGTCAAAATATGAATCACTTGTGGTATTCTCGGAGGAGGCGGTTGAGTTTCTTGGCTGCGCATTGACGAAACCTGCCGTTGCTTAAGTATCTTCAGCTGTGCATGGAATGCACCGCAGGCCGCTGTCTGAGGATGCGGTTGTTTGAAGGGGAAATACTTGACTGATGAATATGTCTGGTGGTGCAGAGTAAATCAACGCGGGTTTAATGCCAACGGTTATGCCTGCAGTTGGTTTGTTATGGCGCATCTGACACAGACCCAGAAATAACTGTTGTTTGAGACTATTTCTGTGTGCCTATTGCAGGCTGCGTATAACCGCTTCGGCCGTGGTGTTGCTTGCCTAGTCATAACCTGACATTAGTGGATGTTGCATTTCTTGAGTCGATGCTCCATTATCATTTCCTTGTGTTTTCGCAAGTACTTGTTGGGTTGATCGTACTCAAATCCTTTGTCCATCATTTCCCCGTATTGTATATTTCGCTTATGTCCTTACATGTAAAACCTGGCTTCTGCGTTCGATTGGAAATTGCTTGGCGTGCCATGTGCGGCATGCGTGCCGTAGGTTGTCGAACCCTGCAAATATTTAGATCAAGTTCGAAACACCGCTGCAAACTTTTAACAGTGTAGTGGTTCTGCCCGTATGGCATGTTAACAGTCCTTGGGCATTGCTACTCCAAAAGTGTGGGAATATCTGTTTTGGTGCGTTGGCTTGCAACTGTCATGAGTACCGCACCTGGGCTGAACTGCCTGTTGGGTGCATGCAAGACGTCTGAAAGCATATGGCTGTTTGTGGTTGAGGCCTATCGATCATTATCTTGGAATTTGCACCCAAGCTCTCGTGCAACATCTGCAGAGTGGCGAAGTCTTTAGGGAGGGCATTTTGATTGATGTTTGTTTTTTAACTGTTTAAAGCTGTGCTGCTGATTTTCATGAAGCTTAAAATTTCGTGCAGACAACAATTACGAGTTTGTTGCGAGCGAGGTGTCCGTACCGACAGTGGCCGGCTGCGTCACGTGGTTCTTCGGGCACAAAAACCTTCCCGAGCCTCTCATCCCGTACAACCTCCATGACGATTTCGAGGAAGCAATAAGTGAGTTTTAACAGAATAAGTTTTTATCGTTCAACGAAGCCACGCTCGTTGACCTTTTAAAGCGAAAGTTTCAACCACCTGTGGGAGAGCCTGACCTCGCATCATCGTCTTACGCAAGAGCTGCGGCTTTCCTCGAAACCACATATAATCCCAGCAGCAGTATAGCAGCGCTGTCGGCGTATTCGCACGAGAAAATGTTCGCAAGTAGACGCGAATGGCTTGAATCGCGGGTACCGAGGAGGTTTCTTGGCAGACTGCCGGTCACTTGCTAGCGGCTTTGACGCAATATTTACGTAAAAAATGTGCTTTTCCGCAAAATCAAACAATGCACCTCAGCCTCATATCTTCAGCTTGTGTGATAAAGGACGGTGATGCAATCGGCGCAGAAACGTAAGCGTGGCGTTGCGATAAAGCGATCCTGCTTCGCAAGCCAAGTGGTTTGTTTATGAAAATTAAATTAGTTTGATAAAGAAAGAGCGCTGGCTCAAACCTAAACTGGCAATTGTGAAGAGCATAATCCGAAAGAAGGCGTCTTCTCTGCGAATCCCTTTCCGCCGTGCTTTCATCGTCGCTTGATCCCTTTCGCGGTTGTCGCGCTTTCAACCCTGTGCCTGGTGACACGAAGGCAGGCCAGCAGCAACCGCGTGTCTATTTTCGCGCAGACATGCCCGACACCACTCTGCGGAACCTCGCGGTCCGGGGCGTTGCGCGCAAGCTCCCTTATTCCAGTTACGCGACTTACAAGTTCCTCTGCACGCACCTGAAAAAGTGAGTTTGTTTTCGAAAGCGCGTTTTCGTTGCCATGGTGTTCGCCGCGAGTCTGTGCCAGTGTCATCCGGTTGAGGCAACTGTCGCGGCGAGCAGCTGGCGCTGAAAGCCGTGTATGTGCTTCGCCGTGTCTAATTGTTTCGTTTGTTTATCTCCTATAATTTCAATTAGTTTTCTACCAAACTGAGTAAAATCCGGTGCTTTGCCTGCATTCGCCGTCACATGCTTTGCCTGCATTCGCCGTCACACGCGAAGAGCTCAACTGGCAACCTCCGCTGTTACTCCAAGTCACGTGCGTTGGACGTGAAAATTGAAAACAAATTTTTCACAAAAACCTACGTTTAAACTTGCGTTTGTTAAAAATGCTTTCGTACGTGTTGACACTGACAGTGCGGCTGAAGATTATTTCGAAAATCAGTGTTCATTTGGAAACGCCGCTGTCGAGGAAACGGCGAAACTCACTTTGCAGTCACTGTTGCTTATTATTTATGTGGACTGGTGTAATACGAGGTCAAATGCTTTTTGCTGATCACAACACAACGCCTTTTTTTCAGTGTGAGCGACAACGAGGCCAAAAACAAAATGTCCAGCGAGAACCTGGCCATCTGTTGGTGGCCGACCCTCTTCCGGCCCGATGTGGGAATGGCGGACGCTGTCACAAAGACTTGCTTTCGTGACGTACTACATACGTGCATCGTACAGTGCGCTTTCATATTCTACAATCAGCCCGAAGTCTGAACGACGTCACCCGTGATGATGTTTCGCTGGGTACGATCGTGACGCGCGCAGCGACGCCTTGCTGCCGAACGGAGGTCGTGACTTGTAGACCGCGGAGGCGTCGACGCTTCGCGTGAGCGGCAGCGCGCGATCACAAGTCGGACGAAGCCGCTGGTCGCGTCAGAGCGCGGCCTGGACAACCGCTTGCAAATCCCGAAATAGAAACTTTGTGCTGTCGTTGGCGCTGATTAATCTATCGATGGTTATTGTGGAAGCCCTTTTCTTCGACAGCATTAATCGCCCTCTCTAGAGCTGATCTCACTGTCAACTGAATGTTACGGCTTTATCGTCGGCTGCTTTGTCAAAGTTCACCGCCCTCCTGTGTTGCTGGGTAACGCAACCCTTCTTTCGAGGCCACAATTTCTGTCCATTTCCAAACGCGCGCGCACTTTTCAGGGAAGCACGAAAGGCTTTCTTTGGTCCTTGGAGTGAGGAAATTCTATATTTTTGTGCGTTTGTTCTTTTTCGACTAGTAGCGTCGTTGTGTTTGCATCCATCGCTCTCGGCTCCGTGGGATGTGCGGGCGAGTTTGCGGTTATGTGCTGCGCAGCCGCGCTGAAAAGCGACGAAGTCCTGTGCGCATGCCGCTTGTGGAAACGTGCAGCTCGCAACAAAACGCATCATCGGACTTTTTCAAGAAATTCGTCGTATTTGCCATTCGCAGCTACAACAACACCGACGTGAAAGCCTACAGTACCTAGATTGGAACTGACTGGTTTGGTGGGGCCTTTCGGATAAGGGCAGCACACGCAGTCGAACAGGGTAAGACGAATCGATGTCACGGCGATATTCGTGCCAGTCTCCCTGTAGTCCGATCGATCAGTCTATCTTAAAAGCCCCGCATCGCCGTTATCGGTGGAGCCGGCTGCTCACCGATTGCCAGCTCATCTCGCCGTTCATGCTGCCTGCTTCTCGGCTGCTCGCTGTACCTGGCGGCCGGTATCAGTGCGAACACTAAATTCAGTTTATTCGATTGCTCTTCTAGTTAGTAGACGTTTTTTATGACCGCGGTTTTTACGTGGGCCTCAGCGCGATGCGTCTTACCCGCTTCGCTGCAGCGCGCTTCCTCGCAACCCACCTACTGTGCCGCCCACCCTCAGCGTTCTTCCTGCCCTCACCCCCTTTTTTTACCTGTCAAGCACTCCCTGTGCGAAAAATCTTGCGTAGCTTGACGTGAAAGCCACGTAGAAACGTTCGAAGCTAGCGCATGACTTAGTGATTTGCCAGAGAAACTGCCTGTGACTTGACCTAGTACTGATAACGCAGCATATGTTATGGTTCATCTTTCGACAATACGGAGCAAGGAAACCTCAACAGACGAAGATGTGCGGCTTATTGTAATCTTCACTCACTTTCTGGCCCCTCGGAATTTTCCATGGTCGCGCTAGCGTTTTTAATCCGTTCTTGTTTGGCATTTTTCTCAAACTTTTGCGTATTACATCGAAAGCGTGCTGGTCCACAGAGGAGCACGATGCACCCCTCGACAGGGTAAAACTAGCGGTTGAAACGTTGTGTATACCCATGGTTGATGTTGCCCGTAGTGTGGGGTGAAAGTCATCATCGCGCAGGGGGCGACGCGGTCTTCTTGTGCAATTAATTATTTTTCGCAATCAATCTCTGCGCAGCATTGTGGTTCTGGCAATCGCACTAACGCCGAAATAAATGCATGCGTATTGCAACCGTGCTTCGTCTGGTTTTGAGAAATGCTGGTAAGAAGCGAACGAACGCAGTTAAGAAATTGCTTAGAAATAAACTGCTACTGGAGGGGAGTCTAACGAAACGCATCAACGAGGCTTTTCAACCGGATCACAACACTGTCACTAAGTAATTTCTTGAGCTTAGCGTTCAAGAGGTAGTTGACGAACACCTTCACTTGTCTACCTCTGCTGTGACGGCAGACTGACAAGTGGGCACAAATCAGCCACGAGATCTCTTGATTTACACGAAATCCGATCTGCTTTCTGCCGAGAAACATGAAAATGCAGTGCTGTTGTTTTTCGAAACACAACTGAGGCGCTCGCCTGGCGATGACAAGATACTGGATCGGTTTATTGCGACATAGTTCGGTGAAACGGTCGACCAAGTGCAAGTCAGCATCTGATCATGACTTTCATCGCCCTCTGGTGCGGATCAGACGCAGTGAGGAACGCGTCGTTCGCTTTTTCCAGCGTGAATCGGTGTGAAATCAATCGCCGAACGTTGACGGCCCCCGAGGAGACGAGTTCAATTGCTTCCGGGTACCTGCGTCGATCGTGAAGTAGGTCATTGCATCACTTGCGTGGCAAAAGGAAAGGTGGATTTGGCGGTGGCTTCAGGATCACTGAATAATTCGTCACGTGGTGTATTCGTTCAAGGCCTTCTCTCTGCAGAAGGCCTTGATTCGTTGCGTTGGTCGGAGAGTTGGTCGATGTTTTTTACCGAGCAAGCTTTTGGATAAGGATGAGAAGACCCACTTGCCCAAAAAATCTCAAAACTGAGGAGGTTCTTCACCCCACACCACAACTTCGACTCGGTGAAAAAAGCGACTGTTTCCTACCTTTCTCTGGCTGCAAGTGCAGCAGGCGTGAGATAGCAGAAAATCTGCTTGTTAAGTGAATGCTGGTAAAGCGCAGGTCAGTTTGGTGACGAAAAATTTAAAGTGAACCGTAAGGTTGCCAGATACTTGAAATTTTTTCAAGGACGTTTTGTCGATTTGTGATTATCGAAATTTTACTTGCTTACTTTTGAATACTTTTTGATATAGTGGTGTAGCACAATTTTCAAACAAAACTGAATAACATTGGGTGATAAACCACATGATCTAATAACGCAAAGTAATTATTACATGTACATTGTACACAGGGCCGGCATTATCAAGAGCGGGACCCGATTTGGAACACTTTTGCAGGGCCCCACTCAGTGGTGTGTAGAAATTTTTGAGGGGGTGCATGGCATAATGATAGAAATCGGTGATGTTACAATGCGAGGCTCAAAAGGTTCACGCCAGGACCTCTCCAGCAGAGACTTCAATGGACGACGTCGTTAAACCCAATAAATCAAATAATTACAACCCTCATCAAAACCTACTTTCCGGTCAGAGAGTTACGAGTGTAATGCCTCCAGAGAGGTGAGGTGTTGAGTGCTGTGCTAGTGGATATCCAGATCTGAAAAGTTTGCAGTAGTAACAAAATATTCTATTTTTCCAGGCCAGGAATAATAGCCATAGATGACCTTTGATCGTGTTCTTTGTATCTTTTTGCAGTGAAACTTAGAAAACTGTGTCCCATCACTCTCGTTTCTGGGGAAAACTTCTATTATGATTGCAGGCGGTCTTATTTGGGCTACATAGTTCGGGGTAGTCCCTAACATTCCGACTCATGACCTCTGGCTAGGTAGCAGGATTATGTGTTCATCCAAATTTTGAATTTTCTTGCTCCCATGCGTCATCAGATGCACATCTGACGAGGTTCCTTCTTTGTCAGAATCAACACTTTCGAAACTGCTTGCAGGCTATAACTTCCCGTACACAAACTTCCACTTTGTCTGTCTGGCGTAACATGACTAGGGTACCTGCCTACGTTTTCGCAATTGTGGTGTGTCATTGAAAGTGTATCTTCAGTGGTTAAAATACTTGTTAAACGCACCTTCCTTTTTATGCTTTGGTCTGTTGTTGCCGTAGTGTTAGGCGTCTTGGTCTTTGACTCATATTTAACTTAGCTGCAGTACAGACAAAACATATTGTTAAATAAATAAATAGCCCAAGTTCGACTGTACAAAATACCTGCCTGTCACTAAATACAGTACTTTACACGTGGAAAATAGGTACAGTGAAAAAACGCTTATTCGAGCTTATTAGAGCAGCTTTTGATTATCTCGGAGAAGGTTAAAAACTCTTTTCTCTGTTAGCACTAAAGAAATATATGTAGTGGTTGTAGACCTCTTAATAAGTTTAAACCTAGTTTTTAATTTTGCAAAACAGGCAAGTACTGTAATAGCCTCAAATTTCCACAAACGTTATTCCACATTCCACCTTTTCAGACTTTTTGCAACTTTCGTTTTGTTAGGCTATATCTCGGAAATTATAACGCCTGTCTGTGAGATTGATGCCACAATCCTTATTTAATGTAGTATATCATGATGCAATTTTCACCACAAAAACATCATGAGACTTACTTCACTTCAACCAAAATGTCACTTCTGTTTGCAAATGGCTTAACTGTTAGTAATTTCTGTTACTTTTAAAGGAATCGATATTTTTTGCACATCTGAAATAGTCATTCGTAACAAAACTAAGTTTATTTCAAACGTTTACGCTTATCTCAGGTTGCTTTACGAGAGGGAAAATGAACAACGCTATTAAAAGACTAAGCAGCACACATTTGCAAGTGCGAACTACACGATACCTTAAGAAGACAAGTAGTAGTAAAGGTTCACGCCAAGACCTCTCCAGAAATATCAACATTCAACAACTATCTAACCGTATTTTGCAGCAACTATTGAAACCGGACCTGCCAAATAAGAAACCCTTTTACAAAAAAGAAACGGAAAACGGCATAAGAACTTAACCCCTCTCTGCCTTAACGAAGTGCTAGTGAAAAAAACTTGGCTACTCACCACTGAAAACAATGACCATTCTTATTATAGAACTTTGATGAGGGCGTTAAAAACAGCGCAGTTCACTTGGATTTTCGTTGGCAAGGTAACCCACGCTTACAAAATACTGCGGGACCCTCCAGAGTTTTCTTAGGTTTTGACCTTGCTCACTGCAAAGACTTTTTCAGAGACCGCAACGGTCTTTCGGAAGTAAACGTCCTGTATTGAAAAAATTACTTGTGACATTGTGGGACTTTTCGGCGCCCCCTGAAGTGATTCGGCGCCTCCATAGTGATTCGGTGCCCGGAGAATTGTGCTCTCCTTGCTCCCCCCTCGTTAACGCACCTGCGTGGGGGCCCCTTTGGCGCGAGGCCCGATTAGAAGAAATCAGTCAAATCGGCTTAAAACCGGCCCTGATTGTACAAGTACATCATATATGCAGCACAGGGGTAATATAACATGCGCATGCCTATGTGTTCTGCTGAAATATTGTAGCCTATGTGGTGCAAACGGGCTATCTTGTTCACTGGAAGTTAAATTACATTGTTTAATCTTGTTTCTTGAATGTTAAATGTGATGAATAGCTCAATAATTAACTGTTCAGGTACGCTGGAAAAGACTCAAAGACAACAAAATGTTTTTCGAGGATCAAGGACATAACTAGTTTTGATAGCAAATTGAAGGAAAATCCTTAGCGCTCAAGGACGTGTGGCAACCTAAGTGAGCCACGAGCCATGAATTCATGTATGTCTTCTTACTCTGTTAAATTTTTGGTAAGTTTGTATTGGCTGCTTTTATCTCGGTTCAGTTGTAAAGTATTGGGCTGGTAGCCGTACGGGACTATATAATATTTTGTAGCTGTTTTTCGTCCGTGATTGGCATCACCACTTACGTGTTCGCGTAACGAAATATTCCTTTTATGTCAATTTCAAAAGTTCCCGCTTTGACCATGGGCAACGCTACATCCGGAGAACCTCTACCAACAAGAAGGACAGAGCCGCCGGGTCTGCATACCTGAAAAAAATACATGGGTTTTTGCAAAAACTTCTCTCATCAACCATATAGCTTTTATGTAAATCATAGACGCTGCTTGTTTAGGTCAGAATATGCTTATTTTCAGAGCTAAGGAAAAGCAAGACGAAACGTTGGATGGCTGTTGCGAAATTTTGGGGAAGATAAGCTTAAGAAAAAGACATACTTGCATCGCCACGCCCACTTCAGTGACATTTTATAATAGTCGGAATACGATTTAGGTTGCGTAAGCTTGTTTTCATCTAAAAAAAACTAAAATTTTTCGTCAATGAACTTTGAATCTACAGCATGGGTGGCGGAACCTTTTTCAAAGTGGGGGGGGCACAAGTGCACGTCAAAAAAACCACAGACAATTTTTGTGGTGTGAATTGGCAACTGTGACGTCACAAGCATTGGAATATGACGCCATTACCTATACACCATATGAAGGTCATAATTACCCTGTTTTAGACATAATTACATCACTATGAAAACGTATCGGTGTACCACCTGAAATTCAAATACGCTGTTACAGGGGCGACCCAGGTCAACAGCGTCACTCGGGCTCATTATACAATTTAGACTGACTGAATAAAACCGTTCGACTGAAATATCCATTTGCTTTCATTCTGGCTGGCATTATTTTTACTCTGTGTCATAAGTTAAGTAATAATAAATGAGTAATTATCATGATGACGTCTCCATTGTTGAGTAACATACGTCACAGAGCAATGATAACGCCAGTCAGTCCTCTGCTTACAAGGCTCATTCATATTAGCCCGAGTTGCTGGACAATTTATCGTCCGTTTGAAATTATTCTCGAAATGGTAACTGTCTATTGGATTGGACTTCAAATCCAATGTACTATACAAATCCATTGCTTCAAAAGACATTCAGTCCGAAGTGAATTATTTAATAAAATACTTTATTGCATAGGACAGCTCGGGCTCTGATGGACGAGCCCGAGTAAAGCGCGAGCGAAGTGGAGAGAACGCCTACTGCGATCGATATCCTGTTGTTTTATTCAGATCACCTGCAACATGAACGTGAAAGGCACAGAACCATCGCCAGAAGGTCTTCCATTGGGGAACTTTATGTTTGTGCAGGAGGGATTAACATTATCAAATTTTGCAAAACATCTACTGATTTATAGTGATTCACATTTCACATTGGGGAGATTGGAGTTTTGTTTGGGGGGATAAGGCCACTAAAACCTCCGTGGCAACGGGACTGGTTACCAACAGCCGTCTATTTCGAAAACTGTATTACCAAACCATGCCAGATGAGACATAGACCTTATGAATTTTCAGCAGTGACTACAAGGTTTTACGTTCGACGGAAATTGTGCTGAACAACTTTATTCAGTACAGCCATTGTCAAGATGTACAAGCATTTTGATTAACACCCCTTTTAATAAAAGCCTTAACCACAAATCATATCTAAACATATCGTTTACTCCTGTGTTAGGTTTTCAGGCTAAGGTTCTTGCCCAGGGACGCCGCAACAGCGATAGGGGAGCATTAAAAGAGTTGAGGACAATGCAAGCTTATACAAAACAAAAAATCGTTACCAATCATGCTTGTTTCTGTTCAGCAACGATGTTGACATCAAGACTAATAACAGAAATTATAGAAACCATTCCGAAGTTTCTGGGTGCGCGAATAGCTGCAATAAGTTTGTTTCTAAATCGATCTTGATAAACCATCAAATTACCTCTGATACTTTATGAAAGGGCACCTCCTCGTCCTCCGTTCCCCTTGAAAGGGGCATAGTGGGCAATGCCCCAATCATGTACCCATTCTCCCGTGTCCCTGTTCTTGCCTAAAATTCATCAAAATGAGAGCAACACTTTTTCTAAGCTTTTCTTGTTGAAATGAATTTTTCTATGACTGCCAATACTAAGTATACCGTTGAACAAAGGAGACTTTTACGAAA
>JGI24158J21664_10012316_pt1 | contig 11337 bp, 9 predicted proteins | sample Ectturendosymbi3_FD_21664 | JGI IMG/M metagenome (IMG submission 21664)
ACCCCAAGGTTACGCACTTACGTGTTGGTGAGTTCGGAACGACCCCAAGGTTACGCACTTACGTGTTGGTGAGTTCGAAACGACCCCAAGGTTACGCACTTACGTGTTGGTGAGTTCGCAACGACCCCAAGGTTACGCACTAACGTGTTGGTGAGTTCGAAACGACCCCAAGGTTACGCACTTACGTGGCGCGGTGTCAATTATCATGAAGCTAGAGTGGGATAAAATCAGAAATCGAAACTTACCTGGTAAGACATTATAGACGTGTGGAGCCGATTTGCCGCATACAAATGTGGTTTTAATTAACTGAAAACTTTGGTAAACGTAACCATCCGCAGACACAACATAAATCACGCATCAACTGAGAGCATTAAGAGTGACCAATAGTCACCAAGCTGCATAACGACCAGTATTTGAATCAACGCGGAACAATCGCACGGCGTTGAAGTGCAATCAACCATAATACACACGTTGCCTTCTGCAGAGAGACATCAATCGTACGCAACTCAAAGTCACAAAATAACTCCAAATTACCACAACCAGGAAACAAACTATACGCGATAGAATAAAACTATGTGAAAAATAACGTGATGAGAAGTATCGTACTGACCGTACTGCTCCCAGTACTTGGGTTGCTTGAATTCGTTCGGATTTCTCAATGTCTTTTCCATCCAACTGCTTCAACTGTGGCAGGGTCGCAATAACATATTCCTTATACCCTAAACATAGAAAATCATTTGTGCAGGATCATTTACCAACAGTTCATGAAGGAATCCCAAGCCCTCCAGTGAACTAGACACAGTTTTTGATACAGTCAGTTGCATGCAAAAACGCTTTACTGAAATTTTGTTGCCTCCTAACCTAATGTTCCAAAGACTGGAATCCAATGAAAAATTAAATGGCTGTTTTTTTGCAGGAACCACCTGCTTTTTCTATGACATATGAAGTCATCTTCTATTAAAATAGAGGCTTAGATGAAGATGCATGGCTTCCCAGATAAAACAAAACCTTCAAGAATATCTTGAAATAGTGAAGAGGTGTTGCTTCACAAAATTTAGTAGTGAGATCTAGAACTGAAAGACCACGAACCAACTTTTTGACCTTACTGGTTATCAGGTAAAGAAAAACAATTTTTCAGGCTACCGGCGAATTGTTGCTTTATAAACACACTTGATTTAATAACAACCACCACTGAATTCTGCTGTACAAAAAATAGTTCGAACCAGTGACTTCCACTCAGCCAGGTGCCACCACGCTTGGTCAAGAATGCTGCAAGAATCACTGAGACAAGTCAGTAAACAACCTTGAGAACTTAAAAGCATACGAAGAGGCTGCCAACTTCCATCACTGGTTGATACTACTGCTAAAAATGCAAACAAGACAGGAAGCACAAAAGTGTAAAACACTGAATGTTTTTATGCAACCAGTTATCAATACCTTACCTTCAAACTGTGTACAAGGATTGCCAGTGAGAAACAGTTCTTCAAGAAAAAAGTTTTTCTGGAGACTTTCAATACTCGTCAGCTCCCCAACAAAGTTTACAGTCAAATCAAGCTTCTTCAATGATTCGCAGGCCTTTCGAAAACAAATGAATAAATATTGCACCAGGGACAACGAAACAACGCTTGAAAGCAATGCTGCAAATGCAAAATGGTTTCCAGCTGTTATTTGCCAGCTCTTTTAACTCCTCAAAATTGGTAAAACCACCACTTAGTGCAATGTGTGTTTGAAAAACAAGCCACTGAAAAATCATGTTAGCATGTATCGTGCAATTAGCAATGAATAACCACTTTAGGCGCAGTAATTGTGAGGATCTACCCATTGTTTCCCATACTAATAGTGGCTTTGCTTTCTGCTATTACAGCAATTCCAGCTACAAGCAGCATGTCTCCTGTGGCTTATTACACTAATCATGTAATTATAAGTTTCATATAGCTACTGTCTGATCAATATCTTATGATTTTGATCCTTTTGTCATACCAATAAACTGCAGAGCACCTTCAGCAAACTCATGTTGCACTGACCAAAATCAATTACTTGCAACCTAGTCCACTTCCAAACACAGCACATGCCAAATGCAAGCAAATAAAGACAACACTAACCACACACAAAACCTTAAGGGCTTGAATAAAGACACAACAACCCATGCAATGAATGGACTCTTGAAATGCTGTCTATCAAAAGAAATCCCTTCTCAGCAAAGAATCAGATATTAAGATCTTGCAGAGTATAAATTTTGCATACGAAGTATGCATCATCAGCTCTGGGCTGTTGAAAAGTAGACATGGGGAATGCTTCAATTAGTTTCAAGTGCAAGGTCATAAAAGCAATCATTTTTTTCCTTTGCAGCCAATTTCAACAAAAACAGAAATGTTGTATGATAAAGGTATCAAGAAATCACTTAAGCAAATAGTAGCATGAATAAAACCACGTCAAAAATGAAAAAAATTATGACAACATATGTCATGTCACATGAAGTCTCTCATTAACGCCATGCTGATTGATGAATAACCAATGGTATGCAAATTTGCAAAAACTGTCTTCACCAGCTGACATTCAATGCTAATATTTGTACTTGCAAATTCGAAAAATGAAGAGTTAAAAAATGAAAGCTACCACACATTGTAGGTTTGCTAGACATTTACCAAATTTGTGTAGATATAACATGCATATACAATTGTTTTTTTTTATTGGTTTTTATTAAAAAGGTTCAAAATGCTTGATTTTGTTACCAGATGGAACATTTTCCCAGGATTTTTTGAACAAGCAAAACACAAAGCTATTGAGAAATTTGAAAGTGAGCTATGATCAATAATCACTTCACAAGTTACTACATTATCTATAAAATTGATTCACATTGTACATGGTCCCCAAATGTTGAAAACTAATACCCTTTAGGGATGTAGGAAAATATAATTCTGGATGGAAATCAGGATTTATTTCTGAAACCACTGAAACTGTCCATTTCTACATTTTTACCTTCACTACAATCAGATCACTTTTGGTAATTGCTATTGCTTGTTCTTTTGTAACCTTGACAAAGTTGTTCTGCACATAAATATCGTTTCATTCCTCTTTCCATTTTGGTTTGACAATGTATAGAAGTAACTGATTATATAAAGTTTCAAGAATAATAACTATCACAAAGAGTACAGTCAGAAAACAACAATGTAAAAACTTTTACATTCACCAGTAACAATCCTCTCACATAAACAGTTTAAGGTTTGGTTATGCATGAGGTAAAGCTACACGAATATTTTGTTCACCATGATTCTCTCAGAAGTGTCATGTGTTTTGAAGTATTTGCGCTTTTTTTATATTGAAGTATGTGCTTTTTATTTTGACAACCTGTTTCAAATGTTTTTTCGGTGTCCCAGCACTTCGACTTTAATTTGACTGCAATTGTCTAATAATGTTTGCGCCAATAAACTGATTGAATTAAGTCTGTTATCATCACCTATTTATCACACTACCAAGACTCAATTATATTCTGCACATGCAAAATTTTAAATAGTATGTTTTTATTAAAATAGAAATATTCCACTTGAATAAAATTTTAAGACTGAAGATGTGTAGTGTTACATGAAATCGATTTCCTGTTTCAATAAGTTTGCTTGATAGATGCTTATCAATTTGTTTTGCTTATCAACTTTGTGGAGACAAGTTACTTGTATAAAGATATGTGCAAGTCTGAACAATCACAACAAGATGAAAGCAGACCTCAGTTGGCTGATTTATCAAAAGCTTGTACAGCAAAACCTAGAGCATTTAATTCCATTTCCAGTCACAATTCTGGGAAACCCATGTTGCTGTGGCAAAAAAAATTGAATATACATTTAAACTGTTTAATATACACTTAAACATTAAATACCAGAAATTCATAATTGCAAATTGGAGAACAACTTTGTCAATCACAACAAAAAATTTAAGAAACTTTGTCACTAGGGAATACAGAAAAATTATTACAGAAACAAACAACCTTACCTGCAAATTTTCTACTCGCTCAATGTTGTTCAAGGCCAAATTAAGATACTCCAGCTTCTTAAGACGATTAACATTTTCAATTTTTGCTGCAATAAGATTGGAAAAATAAGGTTGAAGTTTCATTCCTTACATGTCAAACAATCACGTTTAAATAAAAAAAATTTAAAAAATGTGAGAACAAAACCTTTACCAAAAAAATTGCTAAAAATATTACTGGTTAAAAAGAGCACTGAAAGCCATAGCATTTTAAAAACTTCAAATAAGTGTAATCCTTTTCTCTGGAAAGTTCATACATAAGAAAACTCAAAATATCAGAAATAGTAGATTTAGCACTTGTTTGGGCTTCAATTGCAAAGTTTTTTTTGAGAAGCTGGCATAAATGCGGCAATCTTTCTGCCTGGTACCCAACATGACTACTCAGGAAAACACTCTACTGAATATTTCCATTGGGTATGATGTGCATTTCAAACAACCTTCTTGATGATACTAAGTTTGGTGCCTAGGTTTTTTAGTCATTTTTCAGTCAGAGACCAAAATTTTTTTCATGAAAAAAATTAAGTCAATTCAGTCAGAATAATAGACTAGTGAATAGCGTTTTAGCGCGTTTCAATAGTACTATGGCACAAATGACCAAAATGTCTCAGGTACCAAACACTAACAGTCTCAGTGAAAAAATTACTGAAATGTCTCAGCGAAAAAAACAATAATGGCACAACTATGGCACCAAGAAGCTTTTCACATCATATGCTCATCCTCACAAGCACAGTTTAGCATCAAGAAAATCAAGCATTAATGAAGAACAGCAAGTACAATAAAGATGCAAAATTACACTATAACTTGGTTGATCACAAAATGTGCACAATTCTATGTACACTTTTCAAGATTACCATATTTTTTGGACCATAAGGTGGCAGGCACACTTAAAACTGCTTTCTCATCTAAAACCAATTTATGTGGTAAACGGTGTCATATATTTAACTGCAAGTTATAATTTTTTTGTAAACAGACCATTATGTTATGTAATAAACCAACAACCATTGCAATGAGCAGTGTATGTGGTTCCAAGAATAACCACAGATCATATTACTCTACAAGGCTTCTGACTGCATTGGCCCACCGAATCAAACACGCATACAACTTTCATTTTACTCTATTATTGTCTAGCAGATAGGCATGTGTGACAGATTAAACTCACTTGTATGTATGGTAATCCAAGGGAGTTTAATCTGTCCGATTATAATCCATCGTATGTTATCTGAGTTTTGCTTTACTTAATGCGCTTTATAATCTGGTGCACCTTGTGTTTGAAATAAGAACAGGTAGCATTAAATTTTTGATACCGCACCTTACAATCCAGAACACCTTATGGCCCAAAAAATACGGTAGTGTGCTTCTTAATTTGTATTTCCCTATTGATCTAAGGTAATAATTGAGTTTACAATAGCAGTAAGCTTTAGATCAGACAAGGTACAAACATTCACAATGCAAATCAGACCTAGAATATAGAAGGTTCAACTTAGGAACATGTACGGTATAAATTTTAAGACATAAAACTTAAAGTCATAGAAAGAACCTTTAATTACTTTCATCAAAATACAAAAATTTAAATTCTGTGATTTACAAATCAAGGCATAGCATTAAACATCACGAAAAGATGAATTAACATATTGCAAAATAGCAAGCAATCATATTTGTCCGACACAATTTAATGAGACCATGCCATGACAAATAATGTCATACACACTATAAGGAAGGTTTCCATGATGAGTTGTGTCCTCAAAATATGCTTATAACTGGTTACATGACATGGCAACGTAAGATATATAAGTTTATTAAGGAAAAATTATGAGCGTCTTTTACCTATTGCAGTCAGTTTGAACAAAAATGCTTGAAACTAGTTGCAGGTCATGAACCAGAAACAGCCTAATTCTAAATACCTAACCATAGCTGCATACCTAGATACGATACACAAGACATATTCAAACAAGTCTGACTAGAAACAAAAGCTTTTTTATAAACTACTTACATGTATGATAAAAATTAATATGCAACAGCAATAACCATTTTTTGGAACCACACACAAATGCATAGTATTCCAAACACAAAACATATATGAAATTATGAATACAGCAAAAAGCATTTAGATTATGTCAAAACAGTAACTCCACAAAGAAAAATGTAGGTGCTTTAAAGTTAAACAAGTAGATTTTATTGCTGTTCCACAATTAATTAAAATTACTCTTACTGTAATTTAAAATCAGAGTTTGACATGCACTAACTCAGTCATAGTGGTCAGCCAGAGGTAGAAACTGCACTCTACACTACAGTATAAAGTAACTTGGAAAACAAAGTCACGTACCAATCAAATTGTTTTGCAAGTACAGAATCTTCAAATCTCTACACCACCGGTCCAAATGTTCTATTTTTTCAAGATCTTGTTGATGAAGAGAAAGTTCTTCAAGAGAAAAAATCTCACAGTCGTTATGCTCTGCTCGTTTGCGAACAAGATCTTCCGAAATTCTAACCATTTTATTGATAACCAACACTAACAAACAAGAACACTTCCCTGTCTTTACATCAGCGCAGGCAGTTTATTCAAACTCATGCTAATGGAAATGGCAAAACTGCGATCCATCCGCACCATCCACCAAAGGCATTTCGTTGACAACCCCCAAAAAAGTCACTCCAATGACTTCAAGACTCCAAGACAGCTAACACCTGCAGTAAAACATCTTTAAAAAAACGAAAAGCAAACAAAAAAATAAAAAAATAAACTGAANCAACAAACTATCAACCAGATGGAAACAAAATAATCCAAACGCTTGAAAAATAAACTAGATTTGGTTTTAAAAAGACTAAAATGCCAGCACTGCNTTGGTGCATTTTGTTTTAACAACGACTCATGATTACGATCAGTTNAAGCAGCTTTGAGCAGACATCGATCAAGAACGTCAAAAAATTAAATGAATACCCCAGGTATGGAACACTCTGCTTACCTCTTGGGAATTAACTGACACGAGACGAGATCAAAACAACGACTATTTTCGATCCAAAATTTCCAAACTTAACACACTCGATTAGATTTACATTTATCTTAAACAAGTACAAAAGACAAAAATTTTCAACTTACTACCATATCGCACTCAAAAACTCCAGTATGGCTGGCAATTAAAGCAGCCTACACCAAATTTAATGAAAAAAATATCTCTGGCAATAATCATCTGACACATCAATCACAAGTATATTTTTCGAGTGAGAGCAGTCTCAGGGTCACAATCTCTTCGAGTTTGAGTCATCTGCATTAAAAAATTCGAGACGAGTCAGATTCGAGTCATGATTGCGACGGGTCACAGCTGAGTCACAAGAACTACCGTGTCATTTCGAGTGATTGGTTTGAAAGTTCGAGTCAATGTTGAGTAAAATAAACTTATTTTTTTCTTTTTTTGTTACAAAATGGCGTCGAAGGAACTAAAGTAGGATTGCCAAATAAGATTTGTAAAAATAGCGGTCAATTTTTAAACAGCGACAGATCCGAGCTGTGTCATAATTCATAAGGCAGAGGTTGGCAAATAGCAGTCCGCGGGTCAAATATGGCCCGCCACAGTGTTTTCAGTGGCACGCAGAAGCATTCATGAAAAATCATCAAATCTGAAATTTGCTCCAACTTACCACAGTGATTGTTAGTACTGAATGCTGAGGCAAGCCTAACCGAGACTTGCTTCTATTTCCCTGAGGTACGGCCCTCCACTAAACGCGGGCTTCCCAAAATGGCCCATGAGCTAAATTAATTGCCCACCCCTGTCATAAAAGCATCAAAAATTATTGGATAATGTTCTTTTGCTATCCGATCCTATCCTCTTTTTGAAAAGTGATATCCGTGTCCGACCCCAATCCTGTTTTGGTTTAAATCATACTATCCGCATACGAAAACTATACAAATATGTATTATGATGCAAACCATACTATTTTGTGTAGTGTCTGTATTGCTTTGCGCGGCAAAATAAGTGCTGTAGTTATTTTGCCGTTACCTGAACACGATTGGCTAAAGTAGTTGCATCACAAGTTTGTAACGCAGGTCTCACTTTGTTGATCGTGACATCTATAACAGCTCAATCCCACTGGCATGGACAAGTGTAGCAATGATTTCAAAGCTGGCAAACAATCAACTGCTTCTTGTTTGAGTTACATGAACTGTAACCCTAAAGGTCGGCTTACACTACAGCAGTGATGTGTCCGAGTCATTTTTAACGAGTCAGAGTCGAGTCAAAGTCACAAGCCCTTCGAAGCAGAGTCGAGTCAGAGTCATCTAAAATTTTTTCGAATCGAGTCAGAATCGAGTCATGACTTGGTCGAGTCGAGTCAGAGTCGAGTCACAAGAATTGTCGAGTGACTTCAAGTCATTGGTTTGCAAGCTGGAGTAAATGTCGAATCACACGATATTTCACATTTTTTCTACGACATTGTTTTGCAATGAAATGGCGCCCAAAATGGTATCCAATATCACCCGATAAGCTAGATAATAGTGCCCAACATGCTATGAAATGGCGCCCAATATGTTGGAAAATGGTTTCCAGTGTTGCTTTAGCATGTTTGACTGCAGATTATTCATATTTAAATTTTTTCAGTTTGCATTTTACTTGTATATTTCATTCTCAATCATTTCAAAAATCTAGCCCAAATTTGCTGCAAGTGTTGCAGCCTCTCAGTTAGCGTTGTGGTGAATGTGGAATTCACCCCGAACGGGATGTGTGTAAAGAACAACACACATGTGGTGTTAACAAGAAGATATTAATTGAGCACGACGTGGGATATTTATTGTTGCTTGGCAGAGGTGTACGGAGTCTGAAATTTTTGACTCCGACTCCGAAACTTTTCAACGTTTTTGACTCCGACTCCTGCTTAAACTCCAAAGTGAATTATCTAAAGGCAGTGGCTATAGATACGCCTGTGGATCCTGAAATTTGAAAACTTATTCATACGCCACTTGTGACGTAACAGTAACGCACGACGAGTGTACAGTAGGCTTGGTCGAAACAGAGCTGGGCAGTAGCGAGCTACTGTAGCGAGCTGATTTTCCAGTAGCGTCAGCGGAAGCGCCGCTCATTTCTCAAAGAAATATTGGATGCGGTAGCGAGGGGGGACAACGTCAACATTTTGTTAATCATTTTCAAATTGTTGATGATCAGTGTTTGCTCTAACATAATTTTATACTGAGAAAATATTTGTTTGAGTCAGCATGATTATTTTCAATGAATTACAAACTTTGTGAATTATATAATATATATATACAATCTTATAAAACTATAAACAAAATACACATTTCATTCAAATAGTTTCTTGTTTACCTTCTGTTCCATTGCTTTGGAATGTTGCAAGTGCGCGAAAATGAGATTTCACTGCGCAACGGTTCTCGAGGTCCTGTGTATTTGCGCACCTTAGAGGGAACATTGCTGACGGTGCAATAAAAATAGACTTTCACAAAACGCTTTTATCCTTTCTACACTACAAAGAAAATGCCCCGTGTTACGGTAACAATCACAAAAAAACGCTTTGTTAGCAGCAATACCCAGGTATATTAGTATTACGACAATTTACACAGTAGGATATCTGCAGATTTTCAACGCAGGGCATTTCTTTTCAAGTAAGCATTGCTATGATCTGTAAATGAAGCATTGGATTGCCATGGTTTTCAACGGAACCATAATTTATGACTTTGTAGTTACTTTACAAGCATGGCCGCACACAGCTGATATATTCAACTAAACTAACAACTGAACATGTTTTCGAAAATTTCGGGGGGAATTGCTGGCTGCTCTCCCCCTGGTTGTGGGATCTGCTAGCAAGACTTGTCAGCATCACTTAGAAACTAGAGCTGTAAACGCCTGGGATCTCGTCCAAAGCGATCAATAAAACCTTGCTACATAAACCGGACAATTAAGCAGATCTGCAAGTTGACATGAATACGAACAATTTTACTAGAATTAGAAAACCACGCAGGTTTTGCAAATTGAGCAGATGAATTATAAAAACTCGTCACAGCAAATATAGCTTTGCACGCAGTATTCACTCAGATGTCAGAACTAAACCTTAACGGACATTCCCACCAAGGGCAGATCCAGCAAGTAAGTTTAAGGGGAGGCGATTTCAGTAATATTTGGTAGTCAAGTCTTATGACGGGTTCACTACTGTAAAAGAGAAGAAGTATATCTTAAAAAAATATTGCTGTGACAAAAGAAGAGACGGCAAAATGGCATGATATCGCGAATGCTATTTTTCGAATTGTACAATAATCATGGTGAATAAAGTTACGTTCGTAGGTTTCAGGGGGCGATTGCCCCAATCGCCCCGCCCCCCTGGGTACGCCCCTGATTCCCACAAGCCCGCATAGATGTATTCTAACAAGCCACGTAATTTTATACTGCACGAAAAGAAGCCTGCATAAGTGTGGTTTGACATTCAAGCACATTGGTCACACTCCCACTAATAACGGATTTTTCAAACTTGTGGAAGCATTGCTAGAGATTCACTCATGCTTATTTTCACAAAGTATAAATGCACGTGGCTTACCGCTATCAGCATGTCACTGTCTCGCTGCATTAACTCCCAAGATGTGTGCGTTCAACAGTCTCATGCAACAAAACGCNTGCTGCCGTAATATAAAGTGAACCTTTGCGGATTTGTTGCTATTGTTACGCAGTGAAGACCAACAGTAGAACAATCCGCTCGCACCTNTCGCAACCCGCCTCTGCAGGCAAAGGAGGGGACATGTGTGAACTGCAAGCTCATCACAGCATGACATTATACTGTAACTGTGAACCTGACTCTTGTGCAGTGCGAGTTTCATACCGGTAAATAAACTGCCATTGCAAGTATCAAATCAATCGGAATTAAGATGCCGATTTCAGTTTTTTCCAGAAATATTTGGTTCTAAATTTCAACTTCAGGATATATGGCTGTATGAACCAAACATGATTCTGTCTTGAAGACAGTGCCGCAGGCAGGGGGGAAGAGGAGACATCTGTCCCCAGGCGAAGCATTTTGAGGGCGTAAACTGAGGTTGGAATATCACGTAACAAGCACGAAATGTCGAATGTCAGTCGCTGACACCCAGTTGCAAAATTTCATCAAGATCACCAAGGTTCGCAAAGGGAGCAATTACAAACATTAGTGACGTTTAAGGTGTCGCTTGTGTCTTCAGCAACCAGCGCCCGCATGTGGTTTGACTGACGTTCGCGTCACAATGCTTTCAGATAGCCAGGCTTACGAACTTTCCCACTTCGTTCTCATTCTATAGTTGCGTCACAATGGACGGGAATCCAGCATTCACAGTGCATGCAACTGCGCATGCTTTTA
>JGI24158J21664_10012318_pt1 | contig 11335 bp, 7 predicted proteins | sample Ectturendosymbi3_FD_21664 | JGI IMG/M metagenome (IMG submission 21664)
TCAGGGCAGCAAAAATGGAGGAAACAGAAGTGAAGTATTGACTTGAATCAATGATTTCCTGAAATAAGAAATGAGAAAGTTGTGTATTTTCAAAAGCATGTTATTCTTACCATAGTTTCAGCATTATTAACTAATCGAATCGCTTGACAACAGTTTTTTTCAATCATAGGAGTTGGAGACAACACTTTGTTGGAGTGCACAGCATAATTTTCCAAAATTTCCCAAAATTTGCCTGAAAAACTTTTGCGGCAAACTTTCTCTCGCAAATTTTCTGTAGCTGTTGGTACATTATATTTTCCTTTATAAACTTCTCACAGATTTGAAACTAGAAAATTTGGTGTTCAAAATTCGGTTTTTGAATACCCAAACTGAGAAAAAGTACGCTAAGGCTGTGCAAAAAACATTGTCAAAAGTCAGCCAACTCAATACTCTTGAGCATCTTCTGCACAGTTCTGAGGTTTGGCGTTCCATTCACATTGCAATTGTTGCAGCCATCAAGGGATCTCACACCAAGCTTAGGTAGACCTTAAGCTGCTTCCTTTGATGAGGATATATATGCAAAATATGTGGTATATGTCATATTATTAAAACAAGGACTGTGCCGTAAGTCTCACAAGGTTGGCCGTTCAACTGCTTGTATACGAGTCATGCAGCAAACGGTATGGCAAAATATATATCCAAACAGTATTTCAAAAGAAAAGATTTTCTGTATTTGTCTGGCATGGACTGAAATGTAATAAAGTAAATGCCCCGCGGTACACTTGATTCTTTCAGTGCACAATTAATAAAGGACATAAATAATATGCCTTCTTTAGCCCAAACATTCAAAACAGTCAGTTACTCTTCAACTCTCACAAACAAAAACACGAAGCTGCTAGAAACACTGTGCTGATGTTTTTATATTTAATGTGTTTTCTATGACATAATAAACTTTATTTATCCACTCAATAACAAGGTGCAATTTCATTAATAATGTTAAAAATGCCGAAGAATATTTGCCCAATTTTTGAGATTTTGTCCAAATATTTGACAATTCAAAATTTTGGGGTGAACTTCCAACCCCTTCACACCCAGTTCTGACACCACTGTGTTCGGTAAACATGAAAATCTGTAAATACGAAAAACGTTTGGTTTGTTTCATAACCTGACAAATATACAACACTGTTCGCAAATAATTTTCAAACCTGGATTGGAATTAGTTGTCATTTTTTTTCTAACTTTTGCGTTTGCTTTTCGAGTGCAGAGCAAATTAAAAAAATCAGTCAATTTTCGCTCAAAATTTTTGGTTGTCTCTAAACTTTGTAATGTCGGCATGAAAGTTTCTCTTTTCCTCCAACTTGTTTTCAAGAAATCTGCAGACTGCGGTGTGCTTTTTCTGCTCTGTGGGGACTCAAAGTTTCACATATTTGTATTCAACTACTGTTAGTTTCCACAAAGACGGGTTTGAGTCAATCAACATTTTTTTAAGAAATCGATTTTTCGTAAGTCATCCTCAGTCCTGAAATCATATTCAATCAGATCGACTACGATTTCAGGACTAAAATGAGTAGTCATGCAGAAAGGCTTGAATAAGATTTCCAATTTGTGGATGCGCATTGTAACGTGAAATCGATTTCCGAATCATTTTGCAGATTGATGCCAGTCCATCGCCTTTGTGGAGAACTAAACAGAGCATATAATCATTTGCAGTGAAAATAGCAACATAAAATCACGTTTTATAAGCAGAAAACGGCAAAGTCGAATTCTGAAAAGAAAATGGCAACATCAGAAGCACAAAGTGCTTTAGAAAACTGTGTTTCATTTAGATATAGAAAAAACGCTATATGTTATCATAGTTACCCACAGCGTAGATAAATCTCAGATCAACAGGTATCACGTCCAGGATAGTTGGACAAGGCCCACTTAAGCAAGTGGACAAAATTTTGACTCCACAGCTCAATGCGTTGTCAAGACCTGACCTTCAATAAGAGCAAAAATGAACGTAAATGACGTTTGAAAAGCATTTACGTTAATTTTCGGATAAGTACGAAAGTGCATTCATAGATTTAATCGTGGTTTCACAACGTTTGATCAGTGACTGAAATCTTGCTTGTTAAAAATGACAATGCATGATCAACTCCGCTAAAGAATCACTACCAGTGATAAATTCCACTCGCTCAGGCAAACAGTTGTTAAATATTTGGTGGTGTCGTGTGGAGGCCCGTAAACAGTTTGGGTTTCACCCATAGAAAATTTGCTGCTTCCCCTGGAAAAATATGTTGGACATAGTTCAAACCTATTGTACATAGTTCAAAATATTCGCGCCCCTGCCGGGAAACTCTTCGTCTCTCCTGGTGTCCCAAGTTGGTTACGGGCCTGGTCGTTTATAATGACGTACAGGCCTTATCGATTCACTCTGAATTAATCTTTTTATATTATCGTGTAATTATCCTGTTTATTGAAGCATAAACCGGCGAAGCATGACGTAATTTAGTACATTTATTTCACGATAGTTCATTGCTTCTCATCTGGAAATAGTGCCTAGCGAGATATTTGAACACACAACAATATTAAACACAATAATTTGAGTACCCTGAATCAAACAATTTTTTAAATAAACGCTCTTGTCGCATAAAACCGAAACAGTGTTGTCTGGAAATTATAAAATACCTCATTATTATGATTGTCGCGCCTTAGTTGAATTTCACCCGTTACGCTATTTTGAGCAACTGAAGAAATTGCTTGACCCAAGAATTTTTTTCATTTTAATGCAATAAATGTATTTGAAGATCTTACCATTGGAAGTACATTCGCCATTGGAAATATTCAATGTGAAACCGTAATCAAGAAAAAAATATCTGCTGCACACAATATATATCGAGCTGATTGCTTTCAAAAACACAATTGTGTTTTGGATGGGAAGTAGTGTTTCAAAGATTGTTGTCATCAGCAAATTGTTTATTTTTATCACTTTTGTTATTGCGAATTTTTTATCATTAGCTAAAATATCGGTCACTCACCATGGCACCAATTTGGGGATGTAATTAACATCATCCCATTCCAGCTAAAGTTACAACAGTCAATTTTGTAGTATACGATGTTTGAAAGACACTAGACGTTCTTAAAATAATTCATGTTATGCACGGTGGAAGCAAATACCGGCGGTGGGCGTTAGTTGTGATATTTCAACACAACATGAGAACCAAGGAACAATTTAGAAATGAAGCAAAAAACTTTTAAAAATATATCTTTTCAATGCACGGGATGGTGATTAGACTATGCTTCAAAACCATCCCGTAGTGTTTGCATTAACGATAACACAAATTTTCACTCTCCTGACGACTTAAAACTTTCTGTTTTGGTGTAGCAACAAAGAATCACTGCAGTCACAGAACGGAAAGAGAACATCAACAGCATTTTGATTTTTTTCCCTTTCCATGCTGGCGAAACACCTGATCTCAATTTTGCCATTTTCAGAAAAAATGTTGTTGGTAGGCAGTAGGTACCTTTTATCATGGACTCTGTGTTGCTTATGACTAGTGTAAGCATTTCAGGACTGGGATCAATGCATGAATGGAAAAACGTCTTTTCAAAACCTGTGCAACATTGAGCAAGACTTACTGAAAAGAACTGCTGCATCGCTCTTAAGAATAGATTAAATGCCCTACTTGCTTCATAAGCTAAAACAATTTTAGTTGGCAGTCAAAGTCATCTGTGAAAAACAGTGCGTAACATTTATCTTTGGTGATGCAACAAGACACTTAAAATATATGGGTAAGTTTTTTGCACAATTTGTTTTTGATTTTACCAAATTTGCTTTGACAAATATTAAAACATTCAGGTAGATATTGCCCACCATAAAACATTTTTACTTTTTTGCCTATTTTGATATTTACCTAACAACAACCCGATATATCGTGTAAAAACACAGAATATGAAACAACGCACATTTTCTCTACTCGTTTATCATTGCAACTGTAGTATATGTGTCCTAGGCAAATGGTCTACTTTCGTTTGAACTTACTGGCATGTACCCAGACCGCTGTAAGGGTAACCTTCAAGAAGCGGAGTCAGGCAAGATGTAGCTTCACTCAAAGCTGTTTCTAAGGTACAGTTCGGTAATATCTGAATGTCTGCAAAATAGCATAACATAGAACTGAAATTTGCGACGTTTACTTTCATTAAAACACAATGTTTTTGAATAATATGCTGGATGTCAGAAAAACATCGTGAGGAATTTGAAACGCTTGTGTTTATCAACAAGACCCAAGCAGGTCGGTCCAAAATGAAGTACGACGTACCGTGTCAATGCCTAGAGCTCTTTGAAGCTGATGATTATATTGGCAACTTTCAATAAACAATTACGATCCATTTCAGCTGAAATATTTCATAGGTAGCCTAAAATACATCTCTACTCTTAATGTACCCTACATATTGAGGTTGAAACTCTTTGTTCTTATAAAAAATTAACCCTTACCTCCTGCTGGAGGATTAGCGCTGCATCCTTCTGGTAGGATGAACTTGTTGCAAGCAAATGTGTTGCACTCAGTCAAGTTGCATGTCGGTGAAGCAATGTTGAGATTTAGACTTGACACAATCGAAGAACAATTGCTTCCGGCAGGAACATGGTCCAAGCAAGTCGCATATTCTGTGGTGACTGTGAAGAAAAATATTTAAAATTCTTTTTCTTGCTGTCGAGAAAACAACGAAGGGAAATCAAACATGCTTTGAGATTGCCTGCCTGCAAATCAGAATGCGTTTATGCACTTGACGTGAAGTGAAGCGCATCAAAACCGTAGACCTGAACTTGAAGCTGACATGCAAACTTATAACAACCTTTATTTTGGAGTAAGTGTTTGCATAATGTACTTATATCTACTAAATTTATGTTTTTTGCATACCTTTTTACAGCTAATACTTGCTCATTTTTTGATTTACAAAAAGTTGTTTGAACGACGGTCCATGACATCATCTACTACAGTCTGATGAAGACAGCAACATTTTACCACACACAAGGTTTTAAAGTAATTTGAAGCATCCTTATCCGCGGTAAAACAAGTGCAATTCCTTGTACAATTTTAAAATCCATCAAAAATGAAGGAAGTTACGCTTTCACTATTTTTGATGATTTTCAATTATTCACACCAGCTTGTCTGTTTAGAAGACAGCACATGAAAAGAAGTCAATCTTACAGTCAGTTTCATGAAGTAAAACTAAATCAATTGAATTCCTCTTTCAAAACTTATGAAAAGTTTCTGTGGTTGGATTGCAGTACACAAATGTAGATTATACGCTTTGAAGGTGATCAAACTTTGCTGTGAAGCGAAAGCTTGCTCTAGAAAATAAAGCCTTCCAAGGCACTTTCCCTTTCTTGAGGTTTTATAATTTTGTTTTGAAAAATTGTTTTCGAACAAAGTTTCGGCTGCATTACAAGCACGTTAGAATCAATTCATAAAAATCTGCATCACCTGAGCTACCACTCTCTTGGTAGTTGATTGCAGCGTGAAAGCATTTGTTCATCGTTTGGCAAACGGTTCCAAAGTAGCTGCGTGTGGTCACTACTCCGCCCACAGTTGTTCGGTTTCCAATATGGCACACTATTTCACCTACAACAAGAATCGCAGCAACACTTTNTCTCAAATAAGACAACATATTGAGTGGGTTCTTCAAGGGAAGAACACATCATTTGCACAAATCGGCATTGTCTGGNAAACACACGTGCAAATTACTGAAGTCTGGGTAACTTCGAAAAATATCTCACGTAGCGTTGGCATTTTCTGTAGTATTAGACACTATCTATATGAAACAGAACTAAAATACCTGTATTTCAGAATGATCTATTGTCATTTGCAATATGTACTTGGAGCTTGTTGTGCAGTTGGGAAGACAAGCCTTCGACGATTAAATGTATTGCACAACGAAATATTTGGAGGTCTAGGTTAGCAACACTATGCAGTATACAAGAATCGTAACGTCCATTGGATGACATATACAAACTGGAGATAGGGACGATGTTACATAAAATTCACACCTGCAACCCACCTGACAATGTTCAACAACTCTTTACTCCCTTGAATCAAATTCATTCTTATGCAAGCCGTAGTGCTGAACGAGAGGCGTTCCTCTGGCAAGCAGCATCACGACAAAACGGAAAACTGTGTTTAAACAATCCTGCCCCCAAAATCTGGGCAATTTGGATCCCTCCTTTTATGAGTTTTCCTCGTTTAAATTCAAAAAAAGGTACAGAGATATTATAAACGTCCGTGTTAAATTTGAGCAAATGGTGTTGATGCACCGTACTGCATATTTGCTCTCAGTCCTTTTCTTTGAAAAGCCAACACTTATTTGTTTCCTCAAGTACATATTCCCGTTGACTTTCCCACTTGAGCTTTTTTCTCTTTGTGATTGTGTGATTTGCTTTCTTGTGTTGCTGCTGGTGTTCTTTTCATTTACAGGAGCAGCGCGTCCGACTCTGCGGATCACGTCTGGTTTTAGATGAAGTTCGAACACTGGATTTGCAGAATACCCGACCCCAGGAGCTCCCGGCCTCTCCTTTACAACAATATGGTGGATGCTTTGTATGACTCACCCAACTGACTTATCCTCACTATATAGACGCTGCAAACAATTGCAGGGCTTTTTAGATGCGGAAGTGTTGTGACAACCTGGGCAGAGTTTCATTTTAGCTGGATTTATACTTTCTTTGCCACGCCCAGTTCCTTGCGGATCTGAGCGTCTGATCCACCGAGAGAGACCGGCTGCAACCCAGCACTCCCTGCACAACTATGTTGGTCATCTGGCAGCTCTTCCCACGCATACGCAACACTGCGAACACTTCGATATAAACCTTGTTTGTGATGGAGATCATAAAAGGAGAATGACTCGATAACATTCCGTTTTTTCGGTGCCCTGGCGTTTTTGCATTCATTGGTAGGCAATTTTCGGCCAACAAGCACCTGTCAACCCGAAATATAATACAAAAATCAGATTCTATGAATTAATACGAGTTTATTAAACGAAAAGGTTGTATCCTGACGCCAAAAGTATGGAAACCAACATCACTGAAAACGCCTACACGATTAGGTGATAATGTCAACGAACGAAAATTTCTATTAATGCAAAGTCTGCATAGAACGATTGAACATACACAGAGAAAGGAAGAGTACGTATAAAAAAACTCTACCTCCTCACGACATATTTTTTTCAGCATTTCTTTAAATGCTTACTAAGCCTGCTGAGCCGCACTGGATGTTTTCAGCGCGGGTTTGGTAGAAGATGCCTTTTTCAAGGTGGGGCAGCGTCCATGCGGCCGAAGATGACCGAGACTAAACATACAGCAGCTGAACACTGAGGGGCTCACCGCTAGCAAGCTCAACGTCATCGAGCAGGTAGACTACAAGAACAAGGCACTCGCTACCATAATTCAGGATACACACTACACAACCGCAGACAAGTTAGTGATTCCCAATGTCTCACTAGCTGGGTCAGTCCCGCGCAGGAAGCACGGCCTTGCCACGTTTGTTCACGAGTGGTTGGAATGGTCACTGGCCGACAAGTCTCCAGAGAAATCAGAGACTGAGTGTCTTTGCGAAGACTTCGTAGAATATAAGATCATCAGCGTTTACAAAGCTCCAACCTCGCGACTCACACCTAGGGCAATCTCCACTCTCCTACAATCCAGTCTGTTTCGCCGAAAACTTCAACTGTCAGCATGTCCACTGGGGATGCATCATATCTCCTGACAGTGAAAGCCTAACATCTTGGACAGCAACCAACAACCCTTGCGCTGCTGCACAACCCAAAGTCGTAGCCAGTCTCTTTTCTCACTGATGGAACCTCGGCACCAACCCGGACCTGGCTTTCGCGAGTTTCGGCCAAGACAAACGACTGCCCGACAGGCGTATTCTAGGAATGTTCCGGCGGTCACACTCACAACACCGACTTTCTCTCATTGCGGCACCACGGCTCAAAGTTCCTGTCTACATCGTACCGGTGAAGTGTTGAAACTTTCACAAAACTAATTGGAAGATTTCTTACATGAGAATCCGTCGAAAAATTGCCACCTGTAGACACAAGAAACATTGAGAAGGCATACCAGGAACTCTGTGAGAGCCTTGTATTTGCAGCTAAACAATCTATGCCGCGTGGCCGTCGTAGGAACAATGTCTCATGTTGGGACAAAGAGTAAGAGACCTTTCACTGCTCCTTCCTCCAAGACCCAGCGGGTTGTGGCGGACTGTAGATGGCGCCACATGAAATAAATGATCACAGCTAGATTGTGCCAATGAGTAACAAGTCACTGTGATAGCAGTCATCACAAACGAAAGGTCGTATTTCACTTATCCCTATATAATTATAGTGCAACCTACTGGCAGTAGAGTGAAGTCAGTGTTGGATCTCTATTGCTGCTGGTTGCTTTCCTGTTAGTTTAGGCCCCGAATTGCCATCATTCTCTTGTGCTTGCCTCAGTAGTTCAAAGCGATGCAGTCAACTGCAACAGGGGACAGACTGTGACAGAGCCGCTTCGTCCCTGCATTCACGGGTCGACCAGAAGAGGCAGGAGAGGATGAAGACGCTGTCTAATCCATCGAATTGCAGAGCAGAGCATTGTCAATAAGGTTACTGGCAGGTCTGGACTCTCCTTCCGTCTGTGCACCGTCTCAGAAAACTCCACTGCCTCACAACTCGTGAAAAACGGGACACCCAAAACGATGGGCCGACTCCACCTGGCTCATCAACAAGGAGGTTTCTGACCTATGGATAGTTCCAACACCTGAGGGAGATATTACCCGTGACCCTTCACTCCAGATGCTCTAGCTTCCGCCTCTACCACTTGGAGCAAAAAATCACTGGGTTTTAATTCTATATTCCAGACGTTTGTACTCCACGATGGGTAAGCTCTCAACTCTTAATTATGCATTTCCTCTCTTCGTTCTTGCATACGCCAACCCAAACGATTCAGGATCTGGAGAAGAGCACTGATTGTAGTGATCACTAAACTGAAAAATCTATTGGAGGACCAAAAGAGTTGTCGCCCTTAATTACTACGTTGCATCCTCTTCAAGATCCTCGGGAGACCCTTTTATGCTTATGTGTAACCATTAATCGATCATTCACTCCGCAGGAGCAAGTAGCCTTTCGACAGGGGAGGGAAAACAAAGATTAGGTCACGATACTGATGCAAGAAATCGAAGATAGATTTTCGGCATAGTAGAAGGCTTGAGTTGCTTTTATCACAGCATCCTTCGACACTTTGTGATATCGTGGCCTCACCTGTAAGCTACGGCAATTGCTACCTGACAGCACATGGTCTGCATGATCATGGAGCTGGCTAGCAACCGCAGCGCCATCCTTACCACCAGTAACAGCACATGGAGCAGGTTACGACGTCTCATGAATGGCATCCCACAAGGATACGTCCTAGCACCCCTTCACGTCAACATCTGCAACTCTGACATGCCAACTAACGTCTTGCGCCATACCAGGGGATTGTGCTGCAAGCGTCGTCGAGAAGACACCTATCCCTATATCCCCAATGCAGTCCTTATTCATGCGCTGAACAACTGATACACGATGACACTGCACATTATATGGCAAAGTTTGGCAAGCTTGTGTAGTTATGTAAACTCATCGAGCCATTTGCGCAACAACTGCGTGGGAACAGGGTGTCATAAAATATTGTTGTTGACCTATCAGCTTCCTTGAACGGTCAGTGATGCATGAAGTTTTGGTTTCTTCAACCCCACACCATCCTCTACGAAAACATTGAAGATTGACACGGATCGATTTTGATTTATGACACAGCTGGTAGTTTATGGTTATCCTCTCCAGTGAAATAAATAACTGTTGCTATGGAGTGCTTTGCCAGTGATGCATAAGCCTTAAACGTCTATACGTCTATTGCTATTGAAAGATGCGGATGATGATTTTAAACCAGCTTAATTTATGCAAAAATATCTGAAATTGCTCCTCATGGCAAGGGGCACAAGCTGTTATGAAACCCGCAGTGAAACGTCAATGCAAGAAAGATTTCAATGCAATAGAACACAAAAAGCAAGTCGTTTTTTGGAAACGGATTATTTTTGCATGGAACATTACTTTTAATTGATAAATTCGTAGCGTTTCTTACCGTCGCAGCCTGGAATGAAAGGAGACATAATGAATTTCTCCACAATATCTACAGCTTGTTCAATGTCAGGGAAAAGACTCGCGTATGGAGCTGGAATCAAAGGTTTCAGGAGTGATAGAACAGCGGTCTTATTGCAGCTGTTGCTCCAAACATTCCCGATTTCGGCGTTGAAGCTGACCAAAGTGCTAAATAGAAAAATATTTTTGCAAACATTACCTGAGATCAGCAATCTTTGTCGTGATTCTGAAGTAAACGAGCACGCTTTTATGATTCTTCAGTAATTTTGAATAGCTGTTTCCTGGATTTTTTTGAAGCAGGTTTATTCCTCCCATCTAAATTTTGGTTACTTCAATCTAGATCGGTTGGTCCTCACCAGTTACCGAAAAGCTTGATTTGAGGCTCTGTTCATGACTGGAAACAATCTAAGCTTGACTGAATAATGATTTCAAACCTGAATAATCAATTCAAGCTCTCACCGCTTATTCTAAGCTAAAGGGCCATGCACGCAAGCACAGGCCATTTGCTAGTTATGCTTCCAAGTGCAAGCGTTTGATTTTCTTTCCTAGAATCATCAGTTGTCATTGTTAGTAGAGTAAGACGCTCTACTGAGACGTTGCAAGGAATCTATATATCTTCGGTAACTGCTTGTTTTTGCATTTGCTGACAAAACATGGAAATGGCATTGACACGTTATCGCAAAGAATCTCAGGTGCATCCCGTTTTTTTGCTACACTGAAAACTGAGAAAAACATTATAACATCCTTGAAGAAAGACACCAAACATTGTATACGCAAAGGTGAATGTTTACTTTTATTTACCCATCAACAAAATGATGAAAATTTTAAAATCTTTCGGGAAATCTAACAATCTCGCTGGAATTTCCGCTGAAACGCATTTGATTACAAATAAAGATTGGCACTTGGTCAATAAAAGTTTTCAGAATGCATTTCAAAAGTCTTGCTACAAAAATATTCTTGCATTTTTGTTTAGTCTGTCAAAAGAAAAGGAAACATATCGTTGCGTAGACTTCCTGTGCGTACCTTTGAACACTCGTTGGAGCTTTTGGAATGCGATATAACAGTGTCTTCTGACGTTAACTTCCCTGGCATCAACGACAGTGGAGCTCAATTTTTTTCTTTAGAAATCGTCAATTTTTAACAATTGTTCAATAAACCACAACCAAACGTCACGAAAGCAATTAGATGTGTGGTTTGATCCAGCTCACCA
>JGI24158J21664_10012319_pt1 | contig 11334 bp, 3 predicted proteins | sample Ectturendosymbi3_FD_21664 | JGI IMG/M metagenome (IMG submission 21664)
TTTTTATTTCACAAAACCATCCCACGGGCCGGATCCAACCACGCAACGGGCCGGATTTGGCCCGCGGGCCGTATGTTTGACACCCCTGATCTAGACTGAGAGATTGTGCATAATGCTTGGAACAGAAGGATGTGTCGTACAAACAAGCAACATTTCGTAATTAATGAGTCCACCAACAGACTTAGCGCATAGCAGCCATTCGATGAGGCTTATTTGACGTACTCGAACTGTGTAGCCGTCTTGCACAAACTATATGATTCGCACCAATCAATGGACTATAGTTGCTCGTCTTTCATTTCCAATTGGCCGAATTATCGGCCGAAGCACTCGTTTCCTGCAGGAAAAGCGTTGTAGCTGTTGCTCATTTGATGATTAAGTGAACCACGCAGCGGTGCGGTTTAACAAAGCGCTTTTCCGGCGCCAACTTTTATTTCGAAATATAGCCAGTGTTTACGAAATACCCATCTTGACAAATTCTTTTTTCGTGTACGTTTCAGGCATGGCCCATAATCTTTNCTCTGTGCAGGAATGTAGTCGATGGTNTGAGCTNGCACGCACCGTGTTCCTTGCTAAATTTTTCTTGAAAAAGTTAACATCTTTTCGAAAGAGCAACATACAAATGCACAACTGNAGGAACCACATGTACACACAAGGTTAGTAAAGCTTTGGCTTTTCGTCTGCAAAGCTCTATCACATGTCTACCGCACACGTATCTTGCTGAGAATTCCCGACTACATTCCATCTGGTTCAAGCAGAACGCTTTGATAAAATACTCTGTTTAACGATGTTTTCAACATCCTCGGGCTCGCCTATACCGAAGCAGCTAACTCACAATTTATAAAAGTTTCTTGTGTTTTGCTGAGACGCACGAGCGTGGTCGTTTTGCTCATACAACATCCGCATTTCGTTTCCCACTTGCTTGATGAGCACTGCATGGTTTGCCGTTGCTTTGCATGGTCACTATAAACCAATACAGTTAATGTTCAGTCGAATTTCTTGGCACAGATGCGTAAACTACGTAACGGCTATAATTTTTCACCTTAAAACAAATCTAGCTGAGCTTCACCTTGTGTGAACTCCAGTCAACGTAACCAAGAGTCTACGTCTAGTCTAGGCTTATAAAATATCGCCGGGAAAAAAACAGTTCAAGCCCCAAAATAAAAACGCTGTATTTGAAAAATGTCCGCCATAAAGATCAATAAGTTTGCCTTTTTCGAAAATGATCGTATACCGAAAACACGGAATAAGAAGTGTGCATCTAACACAAGTAACCTAGAGTTAGCTCTTTTTTCTCTGGAATCTAATTAACGCAGGATTTCTTTCGCTGAGATTTCGGCTCTCAAGCCACATGCGTATAGCCTGGTGATCTTTTTTATCATAAGGTAGTGAAAAATGCAACTTCTAAAAAGGCATAGCGAGCATGGCTTAGCGAGCAGCCTCTTTCAAAGCAACGGGTTTGTGCGTCGTGCACCTTTCTCGCGTCTGTCAAAAATGTCCGCGCAGTTAGAAGAAAAATAAGGTGCTGCTTCACGCTTAGCTGAGCGATCACAACCATCAAAAGAAAATCAGAAATGGCGTTTGATATATCATGTGCGAAAAGCTTTTTATTTCATTAATCGAAATTTTGTCCATATTAGTAAACACGCAAATGCGAATGTTGTATCATATGTTGATGAAGACATAAAACTAGAGTCGTGGCTGGATACCCCCATATCCTCATTTGCGGGGAAGCGCGTTTTTAGGGGACCACCGATGTGCTGTTTTGTGCATTTCTGTGTCATGCAAACTAAAAATGTAAGTAAAACAAATTGCCAAGCAATTATGACTGAGTGACGGACCTCTGCACCAAGCAACGTCACTGCACAATTGCACATAGACATGGGCGCTAGTTTGTTGTAAAATGTGGGGGATAGTTTGGTGTGAAAAGAAAATGGTGATCGGGTCGATGCAGAAGTAAAGTTTTATAAATACAGATTCCCAACCTTTTTTCAAGAGGCGTTTTGGAAGCAACGTTAATCACTAGGGCAATCAAAAGTCAATAAAGTCAAATTTTTTCTGCCTTTTTTAAAGTTTATGAAACGTCCACAAATCAAATTCCACGCTGATACCATGAGCGACTCCAAAGTTATTAGGTCAAAAAAAGTTAAAATTCATGATTAGGTCAAAATTTATCGTTATTTCATAATTTCTTCTAGCACTGTTATTTTCTCTTTATCGATATTTTATTAAAGCTGTAACAACAAATATACACATGATTTTGCAAGTTTAGTTGATATTGTGAGATGTTTTGCGACTTCTGACATAATAATGCTGTTTTACCCACTACTGGACGATTGAACGTACGCTAGGCGTGGTAGTTGTTGAAGTATATCAAGGTATAACCTTCTTAGTGGCCTCAGGAGATTTGTTAACACTGGATATTTCTCTTGTGCGTTTGGATTGATTTTCGTCTACGGTTTGTTACCTCTAGGTTCATTGGGTCTTTCATACTTTTTAGTTTTGTTTCATTTCAACAGAAAAAAGATTTTTGACCTATCAGTTTGATCTCTAATATAAGCTTTGCATCCGCGTTTCAATTGCAAACGCAGGAAATTGACTTTGCAGATGTTTCGCATTTGGATGAAAACACTGCTGCATTGTGGGTTTGGTTAAACTCATGTAAATCAGATGACGTATGAACCAATGCATTCAGCACAAGCACAAAAAGTTAGAGCCACGTAAAAATATCTATTGGATTTGTTGATCATCAGTGTCGTGACATCACAAGAATGAGGATAAATGCATATTTTATCTTAATTCCTAGTCAAGTCCCTACGTTTTGAGCTATAGGTCAATATATAGCTAGGTAAATACTTCTCCAACATTTTGATTCAAGTCCTGTTTACTAGTGGTTGAAGACAGTCTTTTACGAAACTGTCCATCCTAAAAATAAGTCTCCACATATGCTGCATTTTGTCTTCGGCAAAAGCTTCGCAGAGATTTCCCTAACGTAACTTTCTAACATTATATACAGTACACTAGCATCATTAAATTTTACACAGTCCGTTTCTGAATATGTGACGAACAACGTTACAGCAAATTCAGTTACATTTCTGCACTAAACAAATCATGGCTGTACTGTGGTCTCTCACATGTGCAGCTGTAAAACTCGCACTGTTTCAAGAAAATAACCATTCTATCAGTATACCACGCAGGGTAAAATGTTGGACAGTAGCAGTTAACCATCTTTAGCGGTCTGCAGAAACTTGAAAAATGCTAAAAATGTATAAATTAACAGAATTAGTGATACCACACCAAACCATGTTTTAACATCAAATGGCTATGTCTGGCATACCATCTAACACGAAAAGCTCTTCACACAAAACGTGATTTTGAAACCTCACCAATTTTTTTTTTTGAAACCTCACCAAACACAAAACCTAAAGAGAAAAAAGTGGGGGACATGGTATATTATATCCCTACCGTATGAAAAAGTGGGGGGACACGATCCCCGTGTCCCCTACCAAATTGCGCCAATGCACATAGTGGTCACACTTTGCGCGCTAAGAGACTTGCCAGCCACTGCTTTCCGGTCTATCGTATTGTTTAATCATAACGTCAGTTATTCAGGACCTTCACCTTACACCCTGTATCTCTTTCCCCTTTGTAGGCTTTGTAGGCTGGTCAATCCCTGCTAGCCCATTGTAAACCTGCGACTTGTAGTCTTCAAAATATCTCTCGATTCTCTCTAGAATAGACAACCTGGGTTCTTAAACTTGGGGCGTGAAAGGTTCGCAAGGAGGGTGCGCGTATGGCAGGCACATTTTGTTGAAAATCTTAAATGCATTGTTTTTATCATTCGTAAATTTATTACCAATTCACTGTAAACGCCATCATCAAAACAAAGTGGACAGTACAGTGAGAAAAACGAGACCTCTTAAATTTGCTTGTTCCAAATTGGATTTATGAGTAAAGTACGCTTCATTTTACGATGGTGGCTTGTCCGCTTGGTTCCATTTTCAGCGCCAATGCGAATTGTGTCATAGGGTTCATATATTCTGAAAAGAGTTACGTCTTCATCTGTTTTTACGAAACAATATCCTGAGCAATCATGGACGTCAGAAAGATTTTTTCGAGGGGGAGCATAGTGGATTTTCCAGGGGTAGCCAAAAAATATTTTTTCCAGGAGTAGATCAACGGTGATAAACTAAGAGAGCAACCATCATTTTTTGCTAAAAATGCAGTAGGAAAACGTCAGATTTCAAAATCCAGGAGGGTCAAGATCCCTCTGCCCTTTCTGACGCCCATGTTAGCAATTCGTTTACACCCAAGTTAAAAAAAAACATAAAGGGCAGCAATGCATCAAACTTAATGGTAGTACAATTCCAGATACTATTTCTAATAGAATAAATAAACCGCTCTATCTCCCATTATGCTTCACAAGTGCTATCTTTCTTTTAGTGGGCCTATCTGATACTTATCTGCATGCATAAACGCAACATCTAGTTCCTCAATGCATGCACATTAATAGAAGAATTTTGCTTGTAAACATATACCTCAGGCAGTATAAAGACTAACATATTAACAACAAAAAATACTCTTTGAAATGTTTTTAATTTAATTTTTCGAAACTTGTTTTTTTTATCAATACCAGTTTTTACTTATTTCAAATGACTATATTCTCACATTCCTCAATACAAGGCTAGAATTTGGTTGGTGGCATACATACAGTCAAGCGGTTGCACCGGGCAACTGCACACCCCTACATGGTCTGTAGAAGCTCTCTGTCGTACGACTACGTAATAAAGAGCACTCCTGCTCAGTAGGTATGCAATATATTGAGAAGGAAATTAATCGCCTCAAAGTTATGCTCACTGGCGTAAGCACACCTCAATTAAAGCAGCCGTATACAATAAGGTTATAATCGTATGGAGGTTTTGAAGATGACGACACGATTTTAAAGCAAACTTGACAGATGAGTCGCACAAACGCACGTAAACAAAGTCGATCACGAAGTGGGGACAGGAAACCTTTGCCAAGAATCACAAGGTTGTTCCTTCCCAAGCAACTCGTAAATGTCAACGAGTCAACACTGGTAGTTATTGGGAAACTTGGATTAGCAAATGTCGATCACCACGTAAGCAGATATCGTCTGCAGGTATTCATCACTGGTGTATCCTCAACACATATTCGTGCGAACATGCGTTAAGGATGCATCGATTGACAAATAGGCCGATCACCGATTCAATCGGCCTTGTCATATCGGCTGATACCGATTAATCGAGTGATTAATTATTTGCAACGTACTAAATAGTTCAACAAATTGTTCTCTTTATCATAGACCTATACACACTTGCTGCAACCTTCAATCTGAAAATCCCTAAGTGTAGATAGATCGTGCATAGACAGCTTTATTGAAGTGAACACAATGTTATCTTGTGCGAGCAAATGTACGCAGAAAAATAGACGCTCAATATCAATTGCACACCAATGGCGCCAGCGCAAAAGCCAGATATAGTAGACAACGTTTAGTTTCCGGCAAGCACATTTTCACGCAAACCACATTTTTCCATCTCTTCTTCTGCGCTTCGTCTCGCCTGTGTTGGCTTTTTATCTATCATGTTAGCTCTCCAAGTGCAATTTCCTCAAATTAGCGTTTCTCCCCATAATGCACTGACTAAGGGTATTGCGCAAAGTTCCCTCTAAGGTGCGCAAATGCGCAATACCACCAGATCATTTGCACAGTGAAATCTACTGTAATTTCCTGGCGCAACATTCCAAATTTGAAAGTAAAGTATCATTAACATTTTTGGGCAGATGCACAACGCTTCCGAGCATATCGCATAGCCCTTTTAGAAGTTATATGAATTACATGTGTACTTTGTTCGTATTTTTATAAGATTTTCGACTTGTTTTAATAATTCACAAACTTTGCAAATCATTTAGAACTCTGCTAACNCAACCCTAAAATATTTGTGCTCACTAAAGCAAACATTCGCTCAATGCAAAATTTTCTAAGAGGAAACACTGATATTGCGCCTTGACACCTGTCATTTCAAATGCTGCAATTCAACAAGCCAGGACACTTTATTTGGCACAACTTAGGATCTGAGAAAAAATCCATGGCCGTTAGAACTGTCGTGGTCGTCGTGTCACGCGAGGTACGCATTCTTTTCATTGATCGACACTTAGCCTTGAGAGCTCAAGTACATGTCGGTAGTTCATCAACACTGAAGCAGCGTTAACGACGCCCAGGGGCGTTGGACTCAATGACATTGTCACCAGTTCCTGCCACCGAGCGTGAAGTCACTGAAGCAAACAAGAGATAAGACCATAGGCGCCAGGAAAAACTTCCAGAAAAAGGCAAAACCTTCCAAGCTATCGCAAAAACGTTTGGAAGTCTTAAATGATTAGACGTTTTGTCAAATAAAGTGAAGTGACTTTTTTCTTTCTTTTGCAACTCGTTTTAAGGGCCGACTTAGGCAGCATATGTAAGAAAATTCGCTACCCATTGCAAGTTTGCTTTTACGCGTGTTTTTCGGGTTGGGAACACATGAGTTTTTCACTCGAAAAAAACGTCCCGTGTCGTCACCGCCTGTGGACAGCACACCTTTGTTTATCTTCAGCTTAAACCTGCGAGTTTTAGATAATGACGCACCATTCCACGCATCGTCTGCTGGTATAGACTACCTTAGGCAATTGAACTGTTCATTGGCAATTGTAACTGTCACTGCACCACTTTCCAGACATTTCAATGACTTTACATTTTCTCAATCAAAAGCTGTAAGGTTTCAGGTGCGGTACAAAATGTTTAGCCTTGGCTTCCTTTTTGTTTCTAGTACCTCTACCGGAAATATTGCAAAGTATGTTGACGTACTTTTTTACAGTAGGCTACCACATGAACCATAAAAGACACTTTTACGTGGTTGTTATACCACAACTTATGCATAATAATGAGACAAACATATTTTTTGAAAGAACTCGCCGGAGTCTTTTGGGCTTTTTTACCGTTTCAAAGAAAAATTATCTTTTTCTATGTCTTCAGGATCAGAGAATGCTTAAAGCCTGTCACTTTCTCTACGGCAGTTGTCACGTTCTGGATCAATGGTGCTCAAAGAGTGTTTTGTGTCGTAGTGGGCCCGGATCGCAAAGTGAAAGTTGGGAAATATTGAATTTCGTTCACGTCTTCTGCTCTTTATGCAAAACAAGGGCAGTAGAAACTAAGTCAATGGAAAAAATTTAATTGAAACACATTGACATTACGAAATTGAACGGTGATTTTGCATGAAAGGAAATAATACAGTCAAATTGTGTTAATTCCTTTTACGCGATTCTATTTAAATAAGAGCTGATGAGATGATGCCTCCGCAGTAGGCGAAATACGCACATATTCTTTGAGATCTTATTGTCTGCTTCTTAGCAGGGAAAGGATTCCTTTCGATAGGCAGTTAATATTTCTGATAAAATAAAACGAATGCACTTATTTCTATCAAACTTGCTTTTTCGAATTCGAATAAGCAACCACTATGAAAAGCGTTCGTTATTGTCCTTTTCGCCGGACTCACACCAAGAATTGCAGCAAAAAGATAAATAATTAATTCTCGTAGCAGCGCTCTGAGAACGGTAGAACAAAAAACTTTGATTAAAAAAATACTGAATTGGCGGCAAGAGAAAATTCTAAATGTGTGGAAAACGTTACTATCTAAAAATCAAAACAACCTTTCCTGCAGTAAATACATTACTTTGGACACGTGTCCCGCGGGCAGAGAAATACATGCTTGTGGGTCGTTCTTTGAAAACCACTGTTCTGAATCGAAAGTCTGCCCTTTGTTTAACCCAGCACCGCCACGCTCGACCTCACATCATTATGAGTACGTGAGGACCGTCACCTCAGTTTGCTTTTTTTCAAGAGAAACAATCATCCAAAACACGTAATGGGTGATCCTGAGTCATAGGCATTGTTTCACGTTTAAGACTACAAATTGATAAACCAAATAGTAATGTGCTTTTCGTTTTTGTCACAATCAGGTTTTCTTGGTTTGTCCTTGGCGATGTTAAACCTCAAAACACCTTAAAAAACCCTGGTCACAATCGTGGTTTAATCTGGGAAAGAATCCGAACAGAGCAAGCAAACAAGGCTGTTCCGTGTCTGTGCGGATTACATACTTCTTTTGTTTGTCTTCCAAAGACGACAGGGTAGCAAGCAGTGCAGCTGCGCTCAGCTGTCGGGTGATACTGCTGAGAGCAGGAAATAATGCTGGTTGTTTATGACACCGCGAACGCAACATAAGCGACAAATTTCTCGGTCTCCCCATAATACTTGCATGCGACGTTCGTGGTTTTATGGCATGTTTGTTGTAATTCGTCATGGTTACGGATTCAATTTTCACAAGTAAAAGGTAGTAGATATAGCGGTTTTCGCCTGTAGTTGTTTTTGCATGCGTATAAAATTATTAAAATTTATTTAGGCCAGTCCTGCTAATCAAGGCCAGAGTTGACAAGATTAGAGCCAGCATCCCCGTTTTTAAAACTCTCAAACGGCTTGTCTTCAAAGAGATTTTAATACCGTGAAAAACTGTCATGCGAAACGATATTCGTACAAACTTCGGGTTGATCGTCTTCAAGTACACATAATGTAAGTTTTTGGCTCTTTCAGTTGATCTACGCGTAGGCCTAAATTAAAATTTACGGTCAGGTTTATTAAAGTTAAAATATTATAAATATACACTATTTGAATAAGGACTGAGGATGCGTAATTTTACGTGAAATCGATTTCCTATTAAAAATTTGCTGATCGATTCCTTGCTTACACCCATCCTGGAAAGTACATATTATAAATATATTCATACAAATGCATAAAGATACACTGAGAAACACAGACGATGAAATAAGGTAAAAGATGTCAAATTACGACAATGAAAAATGTCAAATGTAATTTAACACCAAAGTTTTTTATATTGTTTCACCTTGCTGACCGCAAAGATATTTTGAGAGACCACAAATATTTTATATGAATACCGATATGATCGAAAAGCAAGGTTTTGATGCATTTTGATGGTGGTCTCGGTCCTTCAAAATACGTTAAAGAAACGTTTTGGAAAGCCTGTTAAAGTACAGTATCGCCAAAATTGTTATAATATCGCTATACTACAGCGGATTATAGCTAATTAAGTGTAATTTCTAATATTCATTCATTTTCAAACCGCATTTCCTCTCCGGAGGGTTGTGGGAACAGCAGTCCTGTACGTTACGAAAGGGCTCACTGTTTGCAACAACCTCTGATTATTCTGCAGAAGCAACACCAAGGCTTGAGCCACCTTTGTCGGAGATGTAATCAAGTCACGTGGTTCTTGCCCGACTTCTGCGACGTTTTCCCGTGGATGTAGCCAGCATGGGCTTGCCTCGAGATATTTTTCGGGCACGCGATTGATATAACGTAATTGAATGGAGCAAGTGTGAAGTTCGCCGACCGTCTCAACTCAAACATCTTATTGCATTACTTCATGCTTCACTTACAGATGACAGTGACACTCAGAGGCAAGTAAAACCACTTTATTCTACAGCAAATAAGTTCAGATGCACCTTTGCTCAGGCCTCTTACAAGCAGGCCGCATTTACACTGGGGCGTAATTGGGCGCAATTCTTTGTTTGTTTCATTGTTTCTGAATTTATACGCCTGGCTAAGCCCGTGCTTCAGCACGCCTTANCAAGCGAGAACAGAGTTACGCATGAGAGCGAACAACTAAGCGCAATTACGCGGTGCTCGGCGCAAAAGTCATGGCATTGCAGGTCCAGGTGCTGAGTTTGGTTTTCCGGTTATGTTTGGTGTTCCGCAAATTTGCCACCGAAATGATTTTGTATGCATTTCAAGAAATATTAATTTAGTGTGAAGCCATTTGAGTAGTTTTTAAATCTAGGTTCACCGTCCACAGCACTATTTTTAGTTATGTTCTGTGTGTAAGGCTGTTGCTAAAGTAGGCTAGGCCTAGGATACCAGTACCACCAGTGGTACAGCAACAAAACAGGTTTTTCATTAGCAACTAATACTGTTAAATAGTCTAGCTTGTGAGAAACATTTGAAATGCAAATGTAGCTGCAAATGATGTCCCAATACTTTCAAAATGGTATAAATTCCCTTACTATGACTAGGCCTTTACTGCAGGTACTGTTTTATTGTGTTATATTCAGCCATGGTAAAATTCAACTTCCACATTACACAGTACCATCAGCATGACAACAGGCATTGAAACAAGTATAGCGTATATTTAACTCAAACCAATGGCTCAGTAGTTCTGTGAAGTCTAATTTAATGGCCTAGCTTATTCCATCAAGAGTTGTGGGTGTTGTTTAGGCCTGTAGACTTAAATGTGACAGAGATAAAGCTTTCTGTTCCATTTTTTTCATTAGGCTCAACTGCATTGTGTTTGTTGCATTCCTTATGTACATTTCAGTTGCAAGGAAAGCTTTTTTCTTTGCTTAAAGGTATTGTTGTGGTAGCTATGCTTAATCCATTTTAAAAATATGCCAAATTTCTTTCTGGTCATGCAAGCTAAATTTTTTTCCAATATCTTTTGCTACTAACAACTTAGTTATACAATTCTCAACCCACCATTATTATGCATGGGCTTAATGGCTTATTTGTTTTTGGCATTTTGTTTGATAAATCTATTTAACTGGTGTGCCTGCCTGCTCTCATAAGCGAAGAATTAAATGGAGGAGCAGTGGGATGTTATATAGTGCTGTGCGTTGTGTGCAATTGTGTTATCTGTGTAGTGGGTGATGGCGCATATATGGGAAGCATAATGTATGTACTACCAAAGAAACTATATAAGTTGATGTAAAATTTCGCATCAATTATTGTGTTACAGTAAATACAAACCCATTTTTTTAAAAAGACGACCTTATTTCGATATCTCATTTACGTGAGTTCAGGAGCATCAAAATTTTCTGCACAGGAACCTCCGAATTGCTAAGACCCCTGCTGTTTGCAGTTTATTTACTTTATTTTGTTGTTACAGCTGAACAGAGTCTGCTGAAAAAGCAAAATGAAGAAATGTTTCAGAAATCGACGCAACTTCTCATGCCATCCTGAATGCTCTGGAGAACGAAGGTATAGCCTATTGCAAGATAAATAAATGCTTGCTGATACTTGTAAGATCAACTGTCAACGGAAAAAGTATAAATAATGAATTGAGTATCACGTAGCATTAGTAACGTGTTTATTTGCAGATACTTTGTACAGTACTTGGCTGCACCAGTAAAACGAAACAAATTGTATTAAACGGCCTGAAGCAAACAACGACGGTGGTACCACATCTGTTTTGCAGGTCTTGGCAAGAATCAAGATGCAGTCGA
>JGI24158J21664_10012321_pt1 | contig 11333 bp, 8 predicted proteins | sample Ectturendosymbi3_FD_21664 | JGI IMG/M metagenome (IMG submission 21664)
GCTACAATTGTACTATTTATCTGAAGAACGCTGTACTCAGCTGTGTGACTGCATAATCATATTGTTACTTCAGCAGAAACATTTTGGATTGTCAGTTAGACCTTACTGCTAGAAGTTTCTCATAACTTTTACAGTAATATCATACTTACCGCGATACTTTGGCTTTACCTTGTATTGCTTTGAAGTGTGTAATATTTAGTCCTTGCAATCAGTAGATTTTGTTTCAGTCGGACCTGTCATATGTCCCAGTGTTTGCTCTCCAGAGTTTCTACCCTTTCATTCATATATGTGGACTTGATGGTTTTCAGCATGTGATTATGATCATCAACTTCATGCAGTTAATGGATTTTATCTCTTGTTCGAATAATTGGAGCACAAGATCAAGAGATTTCTAGCATTGCCAATGCACTGAAAAGTAATTTCAAACTACTGTTTCATGGAAATAGCTCAAATTTTAAGCATTAATCCACAACAGTTTTTATATGGTTGTAAGTTTTACTAAGATAAAGAAAGACAAGTTGTAACACGCAATTTTAAGTTTATGGTAGAAATTGTTAGTTTATAGTCCAAAACTTGTTCTGCTGGCAAAACCAGATATTTTCGTCAAAAAATACATTGCCTTCCGAATGTTTTGATTCCTCTATAATTATGCAAATTACTATAGTTGAAGGATATTGTAATTTTGGCCATAACTTCTTCAAAAAACAGCCATTTTGGTCATTTTTTATTAAGATTTTGGCCATAAACTACGAAAAACATCTGGCAACCCTGCTTCTGATCATCCATTCAATTTTTGTACGAAACGTAACAATAACATGGTAACGCAATTTTAGAAATACTGTACAGTAAGTTGAAAAAAAATTATTAGAGACAACAGAATATGGAACGATAAAAAGCATCTGATTTCCTGCCGAACTGAACTCTTGTCCAAAAATTTTTGTTGGTGGGTCTGTTGCTAATCAATAGTCATATCTAGCATACCCTACAACTAACCTAGACGGGTGTGTGATATGATCACCTATCGTTGTTTACGTTCTTGATATATTGAGTCAATGTGACTGCGGCAATTGCAGTTGGTAAATCTTAACGTTGTTTTAAGACCACTAGCGTGGTACGAAACAAACGTTATGTTTCATTGAATGACTGTGAAGTGAACGTTATGCGTATGAGGCAAGACAATAGCAGACTGCAGTGGATGAGCAAAGAACGAGCTGAATGCTGTTACTTGTATCGGGTTAATATGTGCATATAACTTTAAAGATACCAGTGCCTCACTAACCATTCACCTCATAGCATGTCACTGCAACCTAGCAATATACGAAAGTATCACAATTAGATCGTAGAAAGAGAAATGTCATGTGTCATAAAAGTTCGCTCCGCCGTGGAAAACAGCTGTTTCTTAGTCTTTATAAAGTATTTGTAGGGAGGAGTTACAGGACCCCCACCAATCACAGTCACGAGCTGCCACAATCAATACATTAAATCTATTTTGAATTTCACCCTTTTGAGTATATTCAAGAACATGCAGTATTATACAAAGAATGCAATTTACAATAGACTTAATAAAAAAGGCAAATTGAGTTTAATGCAGATTATTAACGGAGTACAAAACACGTCTATGTTTGAACACAACAAAACTCATTGGGATTTCATATGCACTACATAAGCAGGGGCCCCTTTTTCAGTTGTCCACACTTCACCACGAGGTTCATTCTATGATGGTGAAAAAAAATTACCAATTGGCATAAATTTTTGCTCTTTCTTGATAGGATCTTTTTTACACAGTTCTTTAAGGTATTGAAGTTGGTTTCAAGCTTTTCCTTATTTACACATTAGAGATGCTGGTGGGGTCCCTTTGAAAGCAGAGTACTTACACATAACAGTTGCTACTGGGGGGCCCTTTGAAACAGAGTACTTAGGGGAGAACGGGGTATGTTGAACCGGTGGGTAAGTTGAAACACCCCTGTTTTAGCTCAATGAAGCGGTCCGGAGACTGATGTGCGACACCTGTTGTTTGGAGCCTGTTAGGAATGCATTTTGGTTTATGACTCAGATCCAAAATTATTTGGTGCAGAAAGCTGCAGTTTGGAAGTGTTTTTGTGAGCTCAAAGTGAAAAACTGGAAATGTACTTTGCTGTTTCATAATTCATAGTGGGAAAGGTATATNTGTTTGATGTCGTTGTTTCTTCAAAGCATCGGTCCATCAGAGTTCATCACCTGTGTTGGTACAGCTGGATATAAAGNCTCTGATATAAATTAAATTCCAAGTTGAAATTCTCCTTCGGGGTAAGTTAACCATTCAAGTCATGCTAGTTGAACCATGGTTCGACTTACCCCACTTGATCCAAGTCGTTAGTTGTTGTTTGTTTAATTTATCTGTGACAGTTATTTTCAATCATTACATCATAAAAATTCCTTTAATAACAAAAATAAACCAAACCGCGATTCTGCTTTGGAAGATTTCATGACAGCCGACTCAGACGCTGTAGCAAAAAACACTTTAATTTGAAAAGCTGCAAGACAATATAAAATTCATCGTCATTAAAACCATTCATTGACCGAAAGGCCTCAGTAGCGAAACATCTTTATGGATATGATGCTCTCAGTGATGAACTCAAAATGTTTAGTGATGGAATAGCAAATGATTTGGCAAAACATGTGAAGTAACTATCAAAAAGATTTCTATCAAAAAAGGAAATTGGGGCGATCGCTCCCCCTAAAACCTACGAAAATAACTTTATTCACCATGATTTGGTACAGTTCGGAAAACAGCATTCGCGATTTTAAGGCCATCATTTTGCCATCCGCTGCTTTGTCACAGCAGTGTTGTGTCGTATACTTCATATCTCTTACAGTAGTGACACAGTAATGAGACTTGACTAACGAAATGTCACTGATATCTCCACCCCTAACCATACTGGCTTTATCTGCCCCTGCTGTGAGCTTCACTGGCAAAATAACTCTTTCATATGTTACACCCATTGGGAGTGTTGATGACTATTGGAGAACGAGAAGGAAATTTTTGAGAGGAAGAAATGACCCTTAACAGGAAGAGCAGCCGTCACTTTCAAGATTGGTGACGAGTGCTCTTTTTCAAGATGTGACATAGTAAATATACTTCCATTTCCAGAAGCCACTGGAACGACGAAAAGAAACATGTATTTTCATCGGACTTCAAAAATCAGACAAATTTGCTCTAGTGAAAGTAGGCTTACTCCGCCACTTCCTCATGCATCAATGGTTAGATGTGTTCACAACGGATTTAAATATTTTTGAATACGTTCACGCAAGTGTAAGTATTCCGACATTTGATTCTGCATTAGTTCGTTTTTGTGGCAGATCTTTATTTTGGTTCAACTTTCCCCACGCATGGGGTAAGTTCAACCGCAAAAATGATGTTTTTCGTTTTCAATTTATGCTCAGAATATAAATGGCTACGTCAAACAATCTGCGTGTAAATGTGTTAAACGGATTTAACTACCAAATGCCCCAATTTTAGGTTTCTAGTGCCTACACCAAAACAGCAATGCCAAAAAATGGTTCAACATACCCCGTTCTCCCCTACTGCTTCGGATTGTATTATATGAGTGGATAACAATTTTTTCACCAAGAAATAGGAAAATTTACGCGCCAAATACCTCGAGCCTTGAAGAGGGGACCCGAGGCAAGCCCTCACTCGCATCCTCTAAAACCCATCACTAGACTAATAGGCAGTCACCTGATTTTGTAAAATTCCGAAAACAACGTATCACAACCGATTCCGATAGTCTCTCGTCATGATAGAAATGTCTCAGTGACCGCGACAAATGCCATTCTGTCGTCCATTGTTTTGCCACAGCAGTGTTGTGCAGTATGCCTCATCCCTCATACAGCAGCGAAGCCGTTACGAGACTTGACTTCCAAGTATTACTGAAATCGTCTCCTCTATCGTTTTTAGCTGGGTCCGTCCCTGCCCATAGGCGTAGCCGGCGGTCAAGCTTCCCAAACTTCTAGTAATCTTGTCGTTTTGTACTTTGAGAGGAGGTGCCCCAAACAAATTAGCCGCTCGCTTTTAGTCAAAATATTTGGCCCCTTCCAAAATTTTGGGCTAGCTGCGCTACTGGACTGTCTTACTGAGTTCCATCAGCTTGGCGCCAGCTGTTCGACTATGTTACTGACTACATGTAAATATGAGCGGTTACACTAGACAAACCCGCAATTTGGGTTCAAGACCCTTTCTTGAGGATGGCTGCCCTACATAAATGTTGATCAAAATAAGACCACGGCAAATTGAATTAACTTGTTTATTTACAAATACACACACAAGCTGTAAGCATCACAAAATTAAGCGAGCAATATTCGCTTGGTGAGCCGCGACTAACTACCCCACGCCTGTTTCCATGACAATGACCACCAAGCAAGGTCACCACCGAAAACCTTTTTATGCCAAGGAAAGCTGTGCCACAACCACGCAACGATATGAAAACCGGAAGTCTGATTATTACGTCAACTTCCGAGCACCTGCATCAAAATTCCAGATTTCTCTCGAACGTTCGGTAAGACAGCTGCTGTAACGTCATTGCACCTGAGCACGTGCATTTCCAATTTTGCAACACCAACGTTTCAGGTAAAAACACCCGGTCTTCTTCGCCTCCAGGAGCTCAATAAACCTGTACTAGCTTACCCACAACAGCGAGTCCACGAGCACCGATTGACCCCTTGGCGCATTCAGCGATATTTGAGCTCACTGCAGCTGCAAGTGTTCAGGGGGAAGAACTTATCGGATCCACGCTGAAGCTGGAAGACTTGATCCGATAACTTAGAATATACAAAACGCCGAAGCAGATCAGACCATATAATTAAGAGGATTTTAAGTGTAAAATGCGTCCATCGGAAATGTAAGTTTGGTTTCAAAGCACCAAAGTGAATCGGAAGCACCGTACTTTAATCCCACAGCCTGGATCAAAATAAACGGTCTGAACATGTCTGAAACCGTTTTACTAGTTCTCAGTTCTCTAAACAGTAGGTATTCGTTGATCGGAAGGACATACGAAATCAACTAGAAACTTCATCACAATATATTTCCGACGGTTACTCTAAACGCCAGGGGCACACAACCTTTTCACTTTTACCGGCTACACACTGAACCGGTCCTGCTTCCCTGTCATAAGCGTACCCAGGGGGGGGTCAAGTCCTCCCCGAAATTTCTAACATAACTTGTCGTTTTTGTGCTGTGAGAGGCGGTGTCCAAAAGGCAGTATTGTTACTCGCATGAAATTTCACAATATTTGGCAGCCCCCAAAATTTTGTTCAGGCTACGCTACTGTTCCGCACCACTGCTTGGCCGCTTTTCTGCTAAGCATCCTCCTCATGCAGCAGACGAGGAGTTGTTATTAAGCATGGTCGCCATAAACTCTTATCGAAGACTTCAGGTTGTGCACCCCTGCTCAAAGCTGTTCCACAGCGTAACGCATGATGGCAATACCGAAGTTTCACGATTTACAACATGATCGGAAAGGGGTCCGTGATCGCTGCGAGAGACACGATCTACAGTAGGAAAAGCAACTGGGATGGCTTCAACACAACCTGGTAAAAAAAACATTCGCAGAATAACAAAAACCTTCGCAATCACTGCGTACAAACCATGAACGCAGGCAAAAAAAACTCACGGAGAAAAATTCTCAGTTAAAAACCGGTAAAACAAGAAGCGATAAACCTTGCAATCTTGCTTGTATAAAAAGTTGGCAGCTGTGCATCTGTTTTGAAACGTAGTTGCCAGTAAAACTTCTTAAACTGGGTAGAAATTCTGTGGTTACGGAACAACAGGCGACACGTTAAAAAACAAGAGGTTTCAAATATTTTCGATGAGCAAGCATCTCGTATTGCCTTTGCTTGCGGCATTCGTGTGCCTGGACCAACTGTCCAATGACAAGGAAGTCATTCAAATCGAGTGTTTGCATAGCAACGCGGCCATGGCAACGTAATATGCTTACTCATCGAAAATTATTTGAAGCCTCTTGTTTTTTTAACGTGACGCCTCCATTGAGCGCGTGGGTTGAGGTTGCAAGGCCAACCACATTACGTAATAAACGATCCGATCCAACAAAGTTTGTTCATTCCACGACACTCGAGAACGATAGAATTATTACCACTGGGCTCCATTCATTCCCCACAGTAACGATGGCCGCACACCTATCGCTTTTATCACGCATAATATTTTTAATGCAGTTAGGTGCATGGTGTGGATTGCAACCATTATTTGACATGAAAGCGGAGCACCACTTTGGTTTGCTGAAAGCTGAATGGTACTTGAATCGCTGCTGCTGAAAAAGTACCTCCGGTGTTGTTCCGCCGAGGTATATATGGACAGCGGAAGTCCCTGCAACAGATGACGCACAGACAGAGTAGGAGCACAGGCTCCAACACATCAACTCAGCGTAGGAGCACAGGCTCCGTGCTCCAACACATCAACTCAGCCATGGTACAACATGCAGGATTTTCCCAAGCAATTCACAGCTGCTGTAAAACACGAGGGTGCTTCAAACCACTTCAAGATCAACAGCAAACAAAAAGTGGCAAGGGTGAGAAATTGCCAAGTTTTTGCTCAGTGGAGTCACAATCTCGCAAGGCTTACGAATTTTATCCTTAGCAAGCTTCTAACAGCACATGCGTTTTTTTCTGTATTTCAATACTCTGTAGCGAGACGTGATTTACACCGGCAGTTTCTTTTTCCACTGCAGATAACGTGCAAGAAACACCCGTGTTCAGTCGAGTACTACATCCGGAGTCGTGACGTGACAGGAAAGTCAGTGACGCGTGACTGGACGCACCAGTTAACGAAGCTCCTGTCAAACTGATTTAAGTTGAAACCACTTTTGCACATTTTCCAAAAAACGATGGTGCATTTTCGATGGTCAAATCGATGTCGAACCAAACGTTGAACAGCGGACAGTTTTAGTCTACAACGCATAAAGATATAGTGCAAATGGCTGCTGCAACACGTTTGGAGCTCCCACGCGCGAGTGCAAAACATGTGAACACCAACTCTGATATTCGCTGGCCTTGCTGAAGACACCGAGCAATTTGCAAAGCAAATGTACGCGACAAACGCGAAAGTTCAGTTTCAACCTCAGGTATGGAACGCAAACCTATTTTCTTCCATATAAATTACCAAGCTGTCATGATTTCGTCACGGCGCGTTCTAAACAGCACAGCACTCCTTTCGTCGAGGATGTTCTTGATGGGCAAGCACACCAGCAATCAAGGCCACAGCGCAATGTGCACAAGAAAGGTCGTTCGCGAAAGCAAATATAACACGGGTTTTCAGCGATGCACCAACAACGTGCCCGCAGCAGAATCCTGATTTCAGAACAAGAAAGAATGCTTGCGATGAACACCAGCGAGTAAGATGTCGTTTTCGCGCAGGAAACATTATTCACAACCATCCAAGACGTTTCGCAATGGAGAAGAACATGATTTTTCGTAAAAATTAAAAACCGAAAACCAGAAAAACTGCTGGCAAGGGAAAAGCCAGCGGAACACAGTAGCCCCTACCTTAGCCCCGCTCGCTTTCGCATTAATACAACTTTTTTACATAAATGATCACAAGTAAAATGTTAGTGGAAATACTGGTGAAAACAAAAATGGTGTGAATAGGTGCAAAGAAAACCACCCACACAAAGCAGAAAGATGTGCTGACGAAGGTGTCTAATATGGTCTGTAGTGGAAGGTGAGGGAATCGACTGACCCTTTGTTGTTGCGATGAAGCCTGCACGACAAAACACGTTTGCAAACAGTTTGCCCAACTTGCAAGCAAACACGTTCGGCTTCAGGTATATTTGATGAAAAAAACAAGAATAGAGCCACGACGACGTTGTGGATACAAAAGCGCAGGAAAAACTTAAGTATCTGACCCAGCGATGCTTATCAACACTCATTACCGGAAGATCTCACAGAGATAAGTAATTACAGGGAAGGTAATTAAAACCTCTTCCCTTCAACACAGCATCTCTCATCAAATGCGGTTTCACTGTCACAAAGAGCGCCCGCCAACCTCTCTAAACGATCAAGCTCAATTCCAAGCAATCTCCAAGCACAAGAAGTCACAATTTGTAAATTGGCAATTTGAAGCTGTGCTAACATTGAAACAACTTCTTTCAGTGCCAGCCAATCCACTTATTTCGACCAGACCGCGTTCAGAGACGACGCGATGGGAAATGCTGCGGTGGCAATTCGTTGGTGAAAATCGTCATTAATCCGTCAGAGGGAAAAAATGGTAACATTAAAAAAGAAGCAACTTCAGCTGTTAGAATGATGCCACGATCAGGCAGAGACAAGGAGTCGCTTTCCCCGCTACTAGTTGTGCGTCAGCAAACCTTGATTATTTTGGTTGCTTGTTTGTTAAGCGGGCGTAAACATGGTTCTCTAAAGCATCGTTACTGTTGCTACGAAACGATAAGTCACTTGCTGAGACCTGCGATTTACAAATATTGGTCACCATCATTCTTCAAATGCTGTGGACAAACAAAACTGACCTTTGAACAAAATGCCATACCAGCTACGTTGCTAACTAGAATTGCAAACGGGCCTCATTTGAAGCCCGAACCCGGCCCGAAATCACAAGCCTGAACCCGCCCCCGACATTTATTTTTGAAGCCCAATTTAGGCCCGAAAGCCAAATTTACCGGCTGAGTCAAGATATGCGCAACTGCGAGGTATCAAAAAGCGTAGTGTGTGGGTAGAGCCGCAGGTACACGGTTTTACCACACACAAAACAGCAATCATATTTACCTAAAAAAGCACAAACCTAGCTTGTTAGTTAACGATCATACTGCGGAATGTAATGTTTCTCAAGAAAAAAAATATATATACATCCACGATGGCGCTATAGGCATAAAAGAACTTCTCTAGGTTAGCGCTACAGGCATGCAAAGCTGGTTTGTAGACCATCGTTTATTAAAGCAAGCTAAGAATCGTGTAAGTGATTGATCTTTTCGAAGCAACGCCATCTCGTGCTAATTTCCTCACCGCTGTCGAAATTTTTAAAAAAGTGTGAGACTAANCTGATCAGAGAACGAAACAACGCATCTGTGTTTGCAAACAGAATTAGCTGAAGAAAAATCACAATAACTTCACTCACAGAAGTCANCGTGGTCAGCACAACATATCTACGTCACGAAAGAAAAAGATCGTTACTCTGAATGTTATAAAAAGTTTTGNATGCCGGCCCGAAACATTTTGACCAACTTAAGTCCGAACCCGGCCAGACTTTAAACTCTGCTCTGAAGTGGCCCTCGCCCNACTTATCTGCATATANCCAAATTTAGAATGGTTTCTTACAGACTAATATCAATTTATCTTACAACGACTTACAACTCGGGTGCTAGCAATGGATTGAATGGCANCAAGATTCATCTTGTGAAATAGCGCCGGGNAGGAAACAACTTACATTAAATAATGAGAAGTCCCAGAAACTTGCATGGCGTCCTGCATGACGCTGGTGACGTCGCCGCGAACGAGCAACCCCCCCAAGCAACTGTCTTCGAAGCCAGTGAAGCTGAAGTCTATTGGTTTGTGGCGAAGTGAGTTGACTTCTCGATCAGGGTGGGATTCAGTTGGAGGAGACAGCCTGAAACGAACATCTTTTACTTGCTTGTTGACGTTTATTTGTTTGAAGTACCTGGTACTTATCTTCCAGGCCAGGGGAGCACAACCTGTGGCCGCACGCGGCCTTCGATTGAGCTTCATGCGGNTGTGCATTGATAAAAACACTTTGTCCACTGAATGAGGATACATAGTGGAAAGACGACCAAACAAACGTGTGGAAGCAGGCTGGGCTCAGTCTATGTAACCACAACAGAAGCAATTGCCTGTAAATGAGAAGCTGAAGGTGATGCCTAATCGAAATTATTGTTCCTGAGAATTTCTCCTTTGCCTCAGTTTGGTGTACACGACTTCTCTGAGAAGGCAGTTAGTATCGCATGCTCGCAACCGGTCTTTCAAAAACGGTTTTAAAATCCGGATCTGTCGGAAAACTGGTTGTAACTACAGTGCTGCATTTTAACATGCAAACTATTTATTCTGAAACGCGCGGAACTCCACATGATTTGAACTGAAACAATGCATCAAAACACCCGACATCGACCTTTGACCTCAACGGACAAGCACGAGCGTGGTCACGAGGCAAAAAAAACGCTGAGCGGTCGTCAGATACTCACAAGGCTTTGGCGCTGCAGTGCTTGGAGAGTTTGACGAATGTGACGCTGCGGTATGACGCATTCATGCAGCGTCTCAACAGACCTTCCTCCAGTTCGTAGATAAACAAGTCCATCTTACTTTTACCCAGGATGTAAGCTAAAAACAAAACGAGACAGTTTTCAAACAACTAAAAGCACTAGGTGCGCTGTAAGTTTTCGAGGAAACAACCGACTGGGCTCTGCTTGCTTCTGTTCGCGATAATTCAAACTTGCACATATCTGCATTCAAGTAACTACTCCCCACAATGGAGACAAACAAGGCATCAATTAGTTACGTGAAATCGACACGTTGGTATAAATTTGCAGATCGATTCCTTGTTCATTTACTTTGCGGAGAGTAGTTACTTGAGTTTTTCAAACAAAGCGGGAAAAAGACATTTCCATTCGTTACATTCTCACTTAAAATTTCACGGAAGCGGTCGTCAGCGACATTGTGCCTTGGGTCGTGGTAACCGCTATCTTTGTTCACTTGCTCGCTTTTAGCCGATGAAGAGCTCTCTTCATCATCATCATCATCATCATCATCATCTTCTTCTTCTTCTTCTATTTCTTCTTGCTCGTAGACTTCTCCATAATTTTCCGCTTCATTCAAAACAAGAGCATCAGCAAAAAATAACACGAAAGAATTACAGAAGATATGACAAGTCGCAATGAACAGGTTAATCGCAGTCTTCGCAACGCACACAACTCCATTATATTCTTCTTTTAAAGGTCTCTTCAACAACCGTGACACCATCTAATTTTCACACCAACAGGCAGAAACCTGAACAGACTGGTTTGAACCAGTACAACGTTTCATCTCGTGGTAACACACATCACAGGGCAGCCAGCGGATGGGCAGAGAGGACCGGGCAACAAAAGCGTCTCACCACTGCTCGAGGAGAAAGCCTCGTCCGAGGACTGGTACAAGTCTTCTACACTGCTGTTGTCTTGAAAACCGTTCATTCTGCGTAACACGGAACACAGGAGAGTCAGGCGACACCGAACAAAGCATAGCGTTCATGCGTTCCGGGAAGCTTAATCACTGCCACGCGCAGATGGATTAGTTCGTTTAACAATGTATCCATGGGCGTGAAAGGACTTTTTCCGGGGGGGGGG
>JGI24158J21664_10012322_pt1 | contig 11331 bp, 8 predicted proteins | sample Ectturendosymbi3_FD_21664 | JGI IMG/M metagenome (IMG submission 21664)
CTAGTCAATTCAATGCAAAATTAGGCGCGATCGACCAACTGGGACTCGGCGATCGACCGGTCGATCGCGATCGACGTGTTGGCCACCCCTGGTATATGGTATCAAAACGCTCCCGTAACTTTTTGTGTTGTCTAGATTTAGAGGTTGGCCAGCCGAACTGTGGCCTTTGTTTCATCATAAAGACAACGTATGGTGGAAGCGCACTTTTCTTCCGATGGCTACCATCGTTGTTTAACATCATAAACACATGAAAGTGATAATGTCAAACCATTTGCACCATATGCAATGCGTGTTCCATCAGAAAAGGTTTTCATCAGTCGATTTCAAGAACGAAAGAGCAGAAAACAAGATTATAGTGTTTAGCTAGCGCGATGCTGAAATTTGCAATGCCTTCAGGAGCTGAAATGCGCAAAGTTTGTAAGAAGGCAAAGCGCAAGAAACTGGCGGTGTTACTAAAACCCCTCGACTGAATCGTTTTTTTGGCAAAACTTACAGCAGCAACGTTAAAGCAGTGGTGTTAACCAGAGCACCTGAAAATGTAGGTGGAAATCACAACATAAGCTTCAAAGTGCTTTTCACACTCAGCCTAGCTATCCATATTGACANGTTATTTTTCAGGTGTTTTTGTTTGTANNCTCTGGCTTCTTATTNTTTGGGTTAATGTCATTTCTTGCGGAATCACTCTCTAACCCAGTGGTTCTCAAAGTGGGCAGAATCACCCCTTTGGGGATGATGGGCAAAGGGGTGAAAAAAACAAAGGGGGTGAAACAACACAAACGGGGACGAAAATGCTCGATCACTAATCCATCACTGAGTTAACTTCAGAAGCCTACTACTATGACTTGTCGGTTTCTTGCAGATATTAGTTTACTATGATAATCGTTTAAGGTTGTTGCTAAAGCAATTTATCTATTAAATTTTACTCTGGATCGTCTAAGTGCCTGGCTACGGTTTGGATTTTTTCAGGGCTGCGGAGCCATCGTAAAAATGACACAGCTCCGGCTCCAGAGTTCCTCTTTTCATGAACATGGCTCCAGCACCTGAGTTTTTGGTTTTCATGAGTGTGGCTCTGGCTTCTGTTCGTTTTCACACATTGATATTTTAATTGTCTCATTGTTTCTCAAGTTCAGTAGAAAATGAATTAAATCAAGTAGACAAAACTAAGAAAAAATGCCAAACCCTTTGGAACAATTTTATCTTGTAGTTTTTTTACAAGCAGCGGTCTTACCATGAGGAAATCAGCAAAAAAACAACCACAAGTTCAGACGATAAGATTTACTGGCATAAAGGAATTTCAAGATAACGGTAATATAAACAATTTCTCGAAAGGCAGTCGCTGGTTTTACTGTCAATGCTTGAGGACCTTTTGTCATTTCGTATGACCAGAATCAAAAAAATGGTTCTTTGCAAAACTATATTTGTGTCCTAGCATTTGCACTCGTTGCATCCTTTGTCTGTTGCAGTCTTGACGATTCCAGCTAACAGCGCTCCCAGGGTAAACCATGCAAAGAGCACAAAACACACAGTGGACTGTCATGTGTTCTTTCAAACACTCACACATTTTCATTAGCACAAATGCGAAGATGTGTTTCAAAGCCCTTTGTTCGAATAAAAAGTTTGACTCCTAGCAATAAATTCACATTTGACTTTTTAAAAATAGCTGAAAACTTCTCATTTCGTATCTTTTGCACTCATAATAAGCAGTAATGAATCACAAAGTAAAGCAAAACTTAGCGTGGGAACTGTTTACCATACTGAAAACAGATTTTTTTTCAGATGAAAACTTCAAGAAAAGTCTGCATTAGTTTACATTAATTTTTTACACTCCTGATAATGTACTGCTGTGCAAAGCAATGCTAGTTTGGTACCAATTATTTATAACTTACATGCTACTGCTTGTAAACGTAATGTTTTCTAGTGAACATTCCTACTTTACAATGGCGTGCCATGCATTTAACGCTTAAATATGTAATGACATCATATCTTAATCATACTCCCTGCTAACAGCATGACTACATACAGCTACAAAAGCTATGGATATTTTATATACCTTCTCATTAGAGCTCAGTTCTTTTCAGAGCGCTACTCTACTACAGACCCGGTTTGATCATTCTGACTAGAAAGTAAGATATTGTGATAGTTAACGTTTTTCTTATTTCTACAACAGTGGTTCTCAACCATTTCGTCCCCCTACCATTTAATTCGGCTTTGCCCGCACTTTGAAACACCGCAGAGGCCAGAAAACTCTTCATACCTCGGGCTTTGAATGGAGCACTGCACCCTCTAAAATGTAATTTGGACCACGTCAAAGATTTATATGTTTTGTGTTCCTGCCAGTTTCCTTTTTCAATTCGCTGTAATAGTTTTAGTTTTCAACTGAAAATGAAGACGAGAAAAAAATGTCCTTTCGCATTGGTCGAAAAACTCACAGGAGAAAAAATTCGTGACTTTTTTGAAGAGAAATGCATCTGCGTATGAGCAAAACAGCTGACACGTGATCTCGACAAACACGACTGTTTTAGCAGATAACGTCAAGTCCCACAAAGAAGTAGAAGGTAGATCATAAAAATGTGATTCACAGTAAATCAAAACAGCTTCACTGTGACATGGTGTAAAATGAATGTGATCTAAAATGATTGTGGTCTCAAACGATTGTGGTCTCAAACGATTGTGGTCTCAAACGATTGTGGTCTCAAACGATTGTGGTCTCAAACGATTCCTCGTGGTCTTAAACGATTCCTCGTGGTCTCAAACGATTCCTCGTGGTCTCAAACGATTCCTCGTGGTCTCAAACGATTCCTCGTGGTCTCAAACGATTCCTCGTGGTCTCAAACGATTCNTTGTGGTCTCAAACGATTCCTCGTGGTCTCACAGGAATGTGGTCTCACATGATTGTGGTCTCAAATGATTGAGGTCTCCAATGATTGAGGTCTCCAATGATTGAAGTCTCCAATGATTGAGGTCTCCAATGATTGAGGTCTTCAATGATTGAGGTCTTCAATGATTGAGGTCTCAATGATTGAGGTCTCAAATGAATACGGGCTCAAATGAATACGGGCTCAAATGAATGTGGTCTCAAATGAACAGGTCTTAAATGAATGTGGTCTCAAATGAATACGGGCTCAAATGAACAGGTCTCATATGAATGTGGTCTCAAATGTAGTGGTCTTAAATGAACGTGGTCTCAAATGAATTGGTCTCAATTGTCTGTACACCGCCACACATGCCTAATCCACCAGACACGAATGGAATAAAATAAAAGTTGTATGCATGTTTTCGGTGATTCGGCATGTGCCAATGTAGTCTGGAGCCTCGCCGAGTTATACCATCTGTGGTGTGTGCTAGCTACTCTCGTGTGCTGCTCATTGCAATTGAGGTTGGTTTATTACGCCTGTTTACAAAAAAATCGCAACTAGCAATTAAATAAATGGTACCGTTTACCACATAACAATGGTTCTAAATGAGAAAGCACAACCAGATTCATACATTAGGCGCACCGCATGATAATTCGCACTTTTGATTTTTGAGATAATTACAGGATTTTAAGTGCACCTTATGATCCAAAAAAATGTGGTAGTTGCCCTGATTTGTTCGCAGGAAATTATCTGCTTACCGTGCATGCAAAAACCTGTGAGCGAATGTTACGTCATAGAGCAGTTTGTAGGGACAATCGTGGAGTGGTATGAGTATTGCGCACTACTTGATGCAGTCAGAGGGCTGCACATCCTACGGGCAAATTGCAAAATTCATCGGTTGATTTCTAGTTTTAAGATAAGATAGTCTTAAGATAATATTTTTTAAAATATATATATGCAGAAAATCTAATAATAGAAAGAATCACTGTTTGGACCTGAAAAAAAAAACAATCTAAGATGAACTTTGCTACACGTCATTCCATGCTAAATGAGCTTACTTTTTTTAAATTACACCAAGTGTTTTAACATGTGTAGCAAATTTCATTTAAATACACACCAGCTGGTGCAACCAATGTTCCCTCAAAGCTGCGCAGCTGCTAAGATCCCTCTGCGTAGTTGCAACAATGCTTAGCGCAGTTTCCACTACTTGCTAACTGCCCGCTGTAATATATTTAATAACTTCTGCTCATTTGTGATTCAGAGCACCCGCTTGTTTTTCCACGCAGCATTATCAAAAATTGGAGGGAACACTGGGTGTAACCCATTTGCTCGTTTGGCATGGAACAACCCTTACATGTAGTAAAAACAATGACAATGGACACAGTTTTTGTATTACAGTAACCAGTGAGCAAACAAGCTTACCAATACAATGATATATACACCAAAACCTGGGTTTATTTTTTCACTGAAACATTTCGGTCATTTTTTGCTGAGACATTTTGGTCATTGAAACATTTCAGTCATTTGCCTCACAGTTGTATTAAAACTCACCATAACAGTGTTTTTAGCCTATATTTTCAAACTTTCTGATTGAAATGACTGAAATGAATTTTTTTGGTCATTTCAAAAACATTTCTGTCTATGACCGAAAAAAAACCTAGACCAAAACCATTCTGATATACACGTGGAAAACAATACAAATACAAAAAATGCTTTACCATCATGTTTTTGTTTAAAGAAGAAACTGCTTGCCACATTCCTCCAAAATTTCTCAGGATGTGTAATACTATCATTATACATTTCTTTATACTGATCCAAACTTGCAACATGTGCAACAGCTTGCACAGCTTGTGATGGAGAGAACATTGTTTTCTTAGTACTACCTTCCATTTCATTGGAAGACAAACACAACAAAACTAAGCTGTGAAACAAGAACTACCCAATAAATGGTAGCTGCAATGAATGGATAGGCCTATAGTGAAACATTTGAAATTTACCTTGATTATAATATGGAGTGAAGAAACTTCACATCAGCTATGCATTTTGTGCTAAACATGTGCAAGATTGGCATGTGCACTGGTACCAGAATGATAGCCTCTTGATTACCAACGCATGACCATTGTGGAAATGAATTAAGGATATAATCAAATATGTTAACCTTTGAATTTAAGGTAGTGTCTATTTTACTGCCAAGATTCTGCCGGCAACTCATCGGCTGGAGCTATTGTACTACCACTCGAAGATTCGGTCTTGTGGCATGACGCAATTCCAAGAAAAAGGTCACTTTTTCAGGAAAACGCTGTCCTGCTTGTGGTGTAACGGTTATGCGTTACGGCTGCTATGCCAATGGACTTCAGAAAGTTACATACGCCATAAATAAGCGGGCCCCCAACTTTTTGGATGCTGGGCCAAATTCACGAAAAAACACATGCATAAAATTAGACACATTTGTACATTGCAATTTGTTTTTCTTTGTTTGGTAACATGTTTGCAATGCGACTTCTGCAACTGCTTCTTTTGTTGCATAGTATTTGGTTCTATGCTTGATGCTGCAATATGTTGCTTCTACGATTTTCAAGAACCTTGTATACCTCACCAATCACTGACTAGACGGTACAGATATAGTCGAGACCTAAACGTCACAACAAGACCAGGCTAAAATTTTAAGAATGAGACTTCATCAAAAAGTCCAAGACTCGAAAATTTGCAGATTATGTCAAAATGTTTCCAAAAATTAAAAAAGTGTCATCACCACTTCGAAGTTGAAATTTTACAAATTTTTAACATTTTTCCCACTTAACATGTTTTTTTACCTGTACATACAGCAGAAAAAAGTATGTTGCATTAAAGAAGTTTTACCAAGCCATATCAATGCAGTATTCAAAGTCTCAAAACAATAAGCTTGTTGAGACTGAGACCTGTACTGTAGCCTTCGAGGCTAAAACAAAACCTAAAACCTTCAAGACCAAGACACGCAAAAATCATAGGTCTTTAGACTACTCGGTGTAGAGGCAGGCAAATTTTTGGGAATGTGAAAAATTTTGCCCAAATTTACTTAACATTTTGGCATGCGGGCGGTTTCCAGCTTTTTTTTGCGCCAAAACAACCTGATTGCACATGGCTTAGTGCGAGCGTAACTCTGGTGCCAAAAGGGGTAGAGAGCTGTTCAAAGGCTCAAAGACATGGCAAGTCTTCTAGTCTGCACTCGAAAAAAAATGTTTTGGCTTTTGCATCCAAAAACCTCTGATCCCTTGTGACTGGTTGCATACAGCCTGTAGGGTGGTACTGTTGCGATCGGAAAGCCCGAGTGGTATATGCGCAAAGCTTTGCACTGTGGCAGTAAGCAACAACAAAGATCACACACCACNATCACTCTCCGCGTACACTAGTCATCAAGTTCAATTGTTCACACGTTGATATCGGCAAAGCTTACACGCCAGGATCACTCTATTGTTGCTTGTTCGCGCCACATATATGTATTGTTGTTCTTCGCACACATCCCGTTCGTGGTGAATCACACAATCAACGCAACACCACTCGAGAGGTTGCAACAGTACACAGATCCTAACGTGGTTGCAAAGACACTGGTGGTAGAAATCATACAACCAGTCACAGAATAAGATTTTAAATGAGATCTGTTTAGTTTGTTGAATGCATTTTTCACATTAACCAGTGACAAGTATTTGCTATTTCCATCTAGGAAACTTTTCCATATATTCAGTGTATGGCTGCTTCTAATATGCCAGATTCAAGTCCATCATATGTTCATAGTGTTCCTGTTGCAAGGATTGATGTCTCTTCTTTTAGCAATCTTGTGATTGCTTTTCCAATAAGTCATCTCAGACATTCTCTAACACCTGTAGTTCTGATAACATCATCCTTTTTCATTAATCTAATGGGATAATTCAACATTCAAGAGTTAATTGGTGCAAACATTTTCACTCTCATTTTCACTAAGGGTCATATGTCAGCATTTGATTGTGGTTGTCCTCAAAGAGCCAGTTGTAACCGTATATGGTTGCCCTCAAAGGGCCAGATATAACAGAATTCACTACAACCATCTACACTAATGCTTAAGGATGACTAAAAGTAAAATAACAAAGTTATAACATGGCAAAGAACGTCATTCACCTTTGTAAACAGGTATAAACCACTACAGTCCAAAAAATAAGCAGGCTGAGGCTTAAACTTTAAGCTTCGCGGGCCACACAAAAAGACGTGTGGCAGGCCACCAGTTTGACACATGTGTTAGTGTTACACACTTTCAGACGAATTAAAGTTGAAGCTCTGGAACAAGGTTGGTCCGATATTAGTTGTTCCCAGTATGTGTCCTGTAAGTGTAAAAGACAGATACTGCCAGCAGTGGATCTTCATCTTGGTTGCAGATGTAAATAACGTAACCGGAATCGCGAAAACCAATATTTTACAGTGATTAGTCGCTAATCACTTATCTTTAGTGACACCACAACATAACGTTGAACATTAGTAAAAGTATTTTGTTGCTAACCCATGCTTACTTTTAGCCACCATCTGTGTCGCAACAAGATTATTCCATTTGTTATAACAAGTTCTAGTGGGACCAAAATTTAAGTTTCAATACAACAGTTGTGAAAACATAAAAAATTAGAACATGTTGACTTCTTAACATTGCATGTCCAGCACAAAATTGTATTAAATTGCAACAACAAATAATTTACGGCAGTGGCTACTGAACCGCCTGTGAATTTTCAAATTTGAAACCTTAGTTAGCTTATTCCACCACCTCGTGTAATGCAACAATAGCGCATGACAAGAATGCTGTAGGCTTGGTAGAAACAAAGGTAAACCTAAAAACCTAACCTGAACCGTAGCCCTAACCTAATGCTAAGCTAACAGTAAGTTAATACTAAGCTAACGCTAACCCTTAAACCTAACCCCTCAACCATGTTTGGAAAGTTTTGCAATAAGTAAAGCAAAACTGGTTCCATGAGATGAATTGAAATGTGTAACTAGTCTCTACTACAAAAACATAAGTCGCCAAGATGAGAGACAAACCAAAAAACATTCGGACATCATTCAGAATTTCATACTTGAAACATATCCATTATTGATTATATGCTACCAGGAAGACGCCATTTGAGTGACAATGACCACTTTATTCGAACCGGGTCATGTGAGGTGGTGCGATGAAATAAGTTCTGAAGTAAGAAGATTCACGGGTGGTTCCATAGCCACTTTCTAATTTTTTCTATTGTATTTAACTTTTATTCATTGTGTAACGAGGTATTTTTCCACTCCAGTATTGGCATTGCAGCCACAAGTGTAGAACTGTTGTTTAGGTACTGTAAGTGTACATGGGCATCATCACATATCCATTAACGATATCCATGTTGACGGACATTCGTTCTTTACATTCTGTCATCCTGGTATCTGAGATGTTCCAGTATATTACTGCCTGCCATTTCCATGCCTTTGTTTCACAGTAGTGCAAAGCTAGGCTATGTGTCTTCCAAATGTTATTTTTCTTTAAGTTTTTGTAAGTTCTTTTTGTAAGTTTCATTGCCCCTTAATGCAGTGTTACTTTGCTCATTCATCACTGGTAACAGTAACACAGATCAGATGAAATAAAATAAGGTGCTCATTGTTGGTTAACTATATTATTCTCTTGTCAATCGCACAGCCATGACCATGCTACAGCGTTGTGATAGGCTCATGCACCACATCGCTCAAGAAATGTACCTTAACACTGTCAATATACCAGTTTATTTATCGTTCAACTCCTTGCGCATGCCAACTGGCATCATTCGTACCATGAGCAGAATAGGCCTACATTTCCCGCATTCGAGTGAATCGCCGACTTCGTCTTTCCCGCCCCCGAGGATCATATCACAGAACAGAGATGAGCACGGACAGGACTGGATCAGGACTGAAGCCAATTTTGGCCGGATCAAGACTGGATCAGGACTGAAGCCAATTTTGGCCGGATCAGAACTGGACCGGACTGCAATATTTTTGAAAATTGGCGGACAGGACTGGATCGGACTGAGAATATTTTTGTTGCGTTGATGTGATTATTCTAACCGCATCAAAAATTTTAGTTGTAATGTGATCTTACAGATTTGTTAAAAGGTAGTGTGTATTAGTGGCAAAAGCTCTGCTGAGACTATTTTGCTATTTGAACCGCATCCACTTTTGTCCAGACTCCACACATAGTGTTGAGTTCGTATTACTCGTAGCAAGATGAACGTACTCGAAGTGTTAGTGTCTGTGCCTGCTGTGCGAGTGTTCAGTGGTTCTGCTCACACCATTTGCTTTGACCCAGCGAGCAGAGACGACACCTTTCATGGAAGTGCTTTTATGTACTTTTTCATAAAGTTTCAGGTTTAAGTTTAGGGTTGACGTTTATGGTGTGGGTTGCGGCTTCGGTTTAGAGTTTACATTTAGGGTTTAGTTTTAGGGTCTGGCTTTTGGGGTTAAGGTTTTAGGTTTAGATTTTGGTTAAGGTTTTGGGTTTAGGTCTTGGGTTTTGGTTTTGGGTTCAGGTTTTAGGTTTAGTGTTAGGTCATGTGACAAAGATCATGCACTGATCCAAGTATATTTTTGCAACCTCTCGGTTGACGTTGGGTTGAATGTGCAATTCACCACGAAAGGGATGTGCGCGAAGAATAACACCCATACATTCGTATAAGTGGCACGAACAAGCAATAGCGTAGTGATCTCGTCAGATGATCTCTATTATTGCTTGCTGCCACAGTGTGAAACTTTGTGCACTTGCCGCTCAGGGTTTTCAATGGTGCTGTGCCCAGGATGTGAAGATCAATCCAAAGGCAGCCTTCACAAAAAGAATGTGCGATCAGTGCGGTTCATTGTGAAAAGATGTCGTTGCAACCTCTCAGTTGACATTGTATTGAATGTGCAATTCACCATGAACGGGATGTGCATGAAGAACAAAACCCATACATATGTGGCGTGAACGAGCAATAATAATATAATAAAGTGATCTCAATGGTTGATCTCGATTGTTGCTTGCAGTCACAATGTGCAGCTTTGCACACTTGCTGCTTGGGCTTTCCAATCACAACAGGGCTATCATCCTTGTCACTTGACCAATTCTACCAACCGGGTCTGCTTAATGGCAAAATAACTCCATCAATGCTTTTGCAAAATAAACATTGCCATGTCAAATTTTGGAAATGCCAAAACGCCGTGTCTATTTTGCCTCATGAGGCAAAAAAACATACATGGTTTTACATGGGCGGATCAGGACTGGATCGGACCAATGATTTTCAAAGGTTTTGAGGATCGGGACTAGATTGGACTCAATTTTTGCAAATCAGGATTGGACTCGGACTGAAAAATTTCACAGTCCGTTCATCTCTGTCACAGAGATGAACGGACTTGCGATCCAGATCCAGTCCTGAATTTTTAAAACTCAGTCCAAGTCCAACCTTAGTGTAAAAAGTTTAAGAAATTTAAAGTCCAATGCCAAAAAATTAACAAAATAAAATTTTTTCTTGACAAACATTACGCAATTCTTTTCCATTAACTCAGTCCAAATCCGCTCCTGATTCTGAATTTATGAAGCATTTTACACTCGGATCCAACACAAATTCAACAAAATTCGTCGTAACCGGATCCAGTCCAATCCAAGTCCAGTCCAATGCTCATCTCTATAATATCATTGACACGTGCGGCAGAGATGAGCAGAGGGCGGATCAAGGCTGAAGCAAATTTTGGCCAATTGAAGACGGGATCGAACTGCGATTGTTTTGAAAATTGCAGGATCAGGACTGGATCGGATTGAGAAAATTTTTGTTGTTTTAATGTGATCATTCTAACCATACGTAAACTTTCAGTCTTAATCCGATTTCAAAGATTTTTAAATGGTAGTGTGTATTTTGCCAGCAGCGGCAAAAGCTCTGCTGGGGCTGTTTTGCTATTCGAACTCTATCCACCTTTGTCCACATATAGGCTATCGTTGAGTTCGCAATACAAGTAGCAAGATGAACGTAGTCGAGTGGGTAGTGTAAGCAGGCCCGTAACCAGGGGGGCGCAGGGGGAGAAGCCCAGCCTAGAAAAATTTTTGCCTACCCTGGAAGAATGTATTGGACACAGTTTAAAAATATTGGACATAGTTCAAAACATTTGGGCCCCTCTCGGAAAACTCTGCCTCCTTCTGGTGTCCCAAGCTGGTTACGGGCCTGAGTGTAAGTGTTGAAGTTTCAAGACTCGGTCTCGAGACCCGTTTTTGCGAGTCTTGGTCTCGGTCTCAAAGGTTTGAGGTCTCGTCTCGCTCTCGAAAGCTGGAAGTCTCGGTCCAAAGACATCTAACACATGATTAGAAATGGCTAGCCCGTCACGCTTGGCTGATCGATAGGTGGGGCTTATCACTCCAAGTTCTTTGAACACTACATCTTGTCATGCATTTCTCCACTTTTGGCCACAACAGACAACCAGTTTGGCTTCAAGCCAAAACATGGCACTGACATGTGTATTT
>JGI24158J21664_10012323_pt1 | contig 11330 bp, 4 predicted proteins | sample Ectturendosymbi3_FD_21664 | JGI IMG/M metagenome (IMG submission 21664)
AGCTTCTCCTTTTACTCTTACATATGGTTTATGGGCACTATATTAACAACACTAGGTCCTACGTTTTGTTCGTAAATTTGTGAGTCAGAGTCCATTTCCTAAGTGCGTTTTTGCATTATCAGCATCGTTACGTGGTACTACAATACGAGTCAATAATGATACACGTCAACAACTCATTCACATATTGTTCGTACAATATCAAATGTCTGTTTCACACAGCGTGAGTGTTTTCTCTAGTTCTTTCCGAAACAACAGAAGAGTTCTTTCTTCCATATGTCATTTTACTGTCACAACATGTTGGGGTTAATTTTAACCACAACAGATATAATAATCAGAAATGTTAACAGAAATGCTTGAGGTAAGCGCAATTCTCTAGTGTCACAGACAAAGTTTTCTTCCTTTTGCTGAAAACTGATATAATTGAAATGCGTCACATGTATTAACCTAGGAAATATCTACTCAACCAATGATGCTCCATGAGACGTTCTAAATATGGGCGTCCGCAGGGGGGAATGGGCATTTGCCCCTGTGGAAATAAGGACTAAGAACCAAAAATTTCTAGAAAACCTTAAGTCAGCAGCTTAATTCTGATCAACTGAATTAATCCTTGCAATGACAGTTTATTTGGCTGTATCACACTCACACTGCTTAAGAGTCCCATTCACGATTCTAGTGTTATGCAGTGATGAAGTTGCAGTCCACTCATATCCGTTCCTTTGCCTGCAGTAGCAGTTTGCGTAACTTGTCCGTGTCTTGAAAAGGTTGGGAAACCCTGGTCTAGATCCATTGTTATTATGCGTACTGGAAATGGTAGCCATAATACGCACTATATAAAGCGGAAGCCAAATTTGAATTTGAAACTATTGCTGTAATCTACAGGTGAACTTCACTAATGGTACGAGGTGGCACTTGTAGTCGGAACTGAAGGCGTAGCTGCAAAACTTTTTAGAAAAGGCCTGGTACCGCCTTCAAATCATCTCCTGAATTCCGTATTAATGTCAGTGTTATAACATGGACAGTGCACCTCCTCAAGCAGGAGTTTGTAGTAAGGAGAAAGTTGAATTCAATTTGCTGTTTTAGACTGCAGTGAACGTCATCAAAGTCAAATTTAGTGACATCCATGGGTTTCACAACCGCTGCAGAATACAGTTCTTCAATGCACCTACTGGTGCTTGATCTGGTGCTTAAGAAAAAACTTTCGATTGATTTGTTCAGCGTTGTCAACGAAATCAGTGCAGCACTGCCAACTGTTTGAAAAGTAGCACGTATCAGTGAGAGAATGTCTAGCAACCATGAAGTTTGCTAGTGTTTTTGCAGCTGAATTCTAGTAGTTTCCCTTCTAAAAAAATATGAGTTAAGTCCAGCACTGTCAAGGCTAAAGTTGTTATACGCACTGCAGAAAAGCCTCAAATGTTTCAGATTGTGGTTTTCAAAATATGGCGCGTAAAAGAAAAAAAGTGTGAAAACATTTTGCAAAAAATGTGCAAAAGATGCAGATAGGAAAAACGTCATTTCTAACGCATGCCTGAGCGAGTGACTCATTCTGGCCCGGAAGCTGCGACAATGTGCATGTGCGTCTGACAAAGACGCTAAGCGATCGTAAACATCCGGCCCAGTAAGTTTTGAATTGCTGGAACAAACGCAGCACTACTGAGTAGCGGCTCTTGCACGTCGCGTGCGCATTTAATTTACGTTTATTCGAAGGATCACTGCATTTTCAGTAAAGTATTATTGTTTGCGGCCGGACGTCATATACAGTTGGGGAGTTTCGGTGAATTATTAGCGTTCGAACCAGGACGGAAACTTATTTTCGTGACTGGGGGACGATTGAGCATAAGCGCAGCACAAGAGCAAATTATTTTGAAACTGCAGTGGTGTTTCAGGCCTTATAGCATTCATTGCATGTATTTCAAGTTCGTTCTCATGGCACGACGTTGTTTACTTGAGACAACTCTAGCAAAAATGGAAAGCTGGTATTTCAGCAAAATTCAAGCTGATATTTTCCGTAAAATTTTCTACAACAGCACCATGGGTACAAATTAGTCGTAACTAGCAAATAGTAACTGTAGATAGAACATGCATGCGAGAGGTACAAACATGGCGCTTCTGTTGCGTAATAAACACTTGTGATTAAAATACGTCTAACCGTATTGTTGGCTGCAGTCAAGTTGTCATGGTTACGGTGCAAAGACTAGTTTTGGACGCTTAGTAAAACTGTAGCGGCAGACGTGATGGTTCTGAAAATATTTCACTTGCAGGCTTCTTTCGAGTCGACATGATTTTGTTGTTCAATGGTGACATTAATAAAGAAATGTGAGATAGAATGCACCGTGCATACGAGCTACGTAACTGGTGATTGTGACAAAAGTATGACCTGGTATGAAACAAATCCAATCCCTTCTGTTTTACGCCCTGGTTCGAACGTCAAGTGCACCTGAGTCGCTCTTCACGCACACGAAACTAAAAGACTACAGTATGTCAACAGCAACGAAACTCAAGTTGGCGAATCTCGAAATCCATAAATTTTATTTTTTAAAATTTCGAGATAACAATTTTTTTTAAATACTGAAAAGCATCTTGAAGCGCGTGGTGTCTAAATTTTTACAAAATATATATCCTAGTTGCTCAAAAATTTGCTTTTCCAGTGTATAGAGTGGTCACTTTTCGTTTGATTGTATAAAATTAACCTCGTACAACCTATATTATACTCGTTGCAAACTTACTGTGTGTGCACAGACAGAACTAGCCAAGTAATCACTTCTTGAAAACTGAAAGCGCTGCACATCAGTCTCGTGGCTGCGGGGGGGCTTTAGCCCCCCCAAACCAAGCTCCAAGTCTCCCCAAATTGAAATATGAAATAATATAAATCAATGGGATTTTTGTCAAATTTGAATGTCAAGCCCTCCCGCACAACGAAAAGCCCCCTATCGACAGTTTTCTGGCGACGGTTTTGCTGCATATGCCATGTGGTTCCTTACACGTAATCGCAAGGCGCTCAGCACCATAGGCCTACGGAACGTATGAAGTCAAATTGTATGTTGTGTGATCGTTCCTCTGCCACGCTAATGGTGATACGACAATGCAGCAAGCATATATTTACGCAAAGTACAGTAAATCTACGACACTGTTACATGACGCAGCGTAGCATAGCAAATTGCATCACCTTTGTGAGTTGATCTGATTAGGACATATTTAAAATATTAGTCCTTTAACTGTCCCAAATCGATATTCGCTTGAGCCAACGGCTAGGCAAATTGAATAGGTGCTATCATGCATGATTTTAACACACGCATTTTGTACTCTGTTGATCAGCATCAGTAAAATAACAACAAGCTGCAAAAATCAAACTTTTTTATTTCCGGCACACATTGCCATAAACGGTAGTTTGCGCTAGATAAAAAAAAAAACTTTATAAGATCTTACGAAATCGATTTGTGCTAAATTTTTGGAAAACAATGTAATCATTTCAAGTGATTTACTGCAATATGACAGAAAATTTACTTATCTTATCTTTACTTATCTTTTCAATGATAAAAGTAGTTTGATATTTCAAATTTCGGGTCTAAATAAGTGAAAACAGTTCTGGTTGGACACGAGGTCTATTTGAAGTAAACTGATGCTCTTTACGCTGCGAAAGACTAAGTGGGTCAGTTATATTCTTAAATCTTTTGACACAATTAGAAGCCTTCCTTGTAAAATTGAAGAGAGTTTGTACAGGGGAATTGTGTCAAAAGTATGTTCTATTTGCAAAGGTTGCATTGCACACAGTCAAACCGACATACTTGACTTTCCAAAAACCTATCGGCAAACTTTTCTTTGAACTGCAACTTCCTTGTATCACTAGAAACCTTGTCTGTCAAAGTTAACAGTAGTCACAGTTTCTGTTCCAGTTACAGTTAAAATTGCTACTTATAACATCAACAGTCTGATGTTTTTCAGACACTAAACTGTTTCTCGATGTCAAACTGCTTGCAAATAAATGCTAAAGCACTCTGCACCTAAAGTTACAAAGTGGAACCTTAGCGTCACCCCTGGAAAATAGCAGAGCAAAATTTTCCACACTATATAATTCTATTTTTAATTAACAGATAAGGCGTCTTTAGTTTGATGAAGATTTTACGTGGAAACACTTGATAAATATTTGCTATTTTGATCTCTATTGCTAAAGATATATTGTTGAATGAACCGCAAGTGAGAAAAGTAAATGGACACTCCTCCCATAAATGTATACGACAAAATGTAGGAATTGCGTTTTAAATTAAAGCAATGTCCTGAATTTATCGTTTCCTTTCTTCGTTGTTGAACAGTTTTCATAGCCATCAATGCTGCTGTCGGGTAATGGTACGTCATATATATTTTTTGTGAGGAATAAAAACACGTAAATTTCCAAATCCGTTTTTCCCTTGGTGATCAAAAGAAAAACAATTGAAAAAAGTAACAATTTATGACAGTTTTTGACAAATCACGAAACCTGTGCCTACATTTTTAAATATTGTTAAAGTAGAAACATAGTTTGATATAAAAAGTTACCAGGTTGAAGCAGGTTCTCTACATCCCTTGCTGAAACCCAACAAATGAGATCCAAAATTTTTAACATATATCAATCGCATTATTGGGTTTACCAATAAAGGATTGCTTTTCTGCACCAAGCTGCAAGTTCTAAATGATGGAAATCTAAATATATGTCAGAGTTTGTTTGAATATGTGTTCTTTTCTGATATGCTTGCAATTATTTCTGGATTCAGTCGCAATACATTATTGATTTGCTAAAATAAACTACACGAGCTCGGAGACAATCTCAGTTACGAAGGATGTATGACATTTGGGCCGGTTGAAACATCTCTTGTAAATTTGAAACGCTGTACAATGTCGTAAATTCATCCTTAAAGAAAACCATGTCATTTTGATTTATAATCCTCATTTTGTTTACTTCGTGGTCTCCCTCAAAAATTGGCTTGAATCCAACTTCTTCGTATAACGGGGAAGCTGCCGAAAGAGCTAAGACTCGAATCTTTGAGAAAAAATTTCCTTTTTACTTTTTGAAAATAACAAGGTTTTGCAAATTCATGGCATAATTTACACTGTTCACTGCAATAGATATGATTTACTTACGCTTATCGCTTGCAAACTTTCAACACGATCAAATAATTTTTGTTTTGGTTGAAACTTTGTATTTATTAAGCTTATTGTAATGATTTTTCAGGAAATCAGTTTGCTACATTGTCGGTGGTGTCTTTGTTCAAATCGTGATCTAACACGTATTTGTTTAGCCTTGCATTGTTCTTTAGCCTTGTTCAAAAAACAGCGAGTGGGACGTTGCCTTTTCCTATAAATAGTATTTACGCAAATAGCAATCGTCAACGTTTTCAAAGAAAATTTAATGACAGTTTGAACATAAAGTTTCGTGGAAATTATTTTCGAAATTACCTTTTTTGGCGGCCCACATTATTGCAAAGTTTGTCTATGCCTTGTGGTATGCCCGAAAATGGTAAAGAGATTGTGAGTTACACCACGCGCGTTCTACAGATCCGCAGCCGTTACGCAAAATGTCTACGCAACGGAAAAACAAAAAGTGGAGCAGAAACGCATTATTCCGTTGTTCGTTACAACATTGATAAAAGTCAGCAACGACAATCCAGCGTTATTAGTGCACAGTGCAAGAAATAAACTACCGGTAACTCTATGAACCAAACAGTTTTTCTGAGTCTGTGACTAGAGCTTCTTGGCATGATCGTTGATTACAAGAACATCTGCTCATGCTTCGGACGCCTCGTCATAGGTCTAGACGTGCTGTGCGAATCGTGAGCAACAATAAGACGTTTCGAGAAAGGCGCGAAGACATGTCGCATAACCTTAATTACTGAATAGCTGGCGCTCGGCTTGACGCCTGCTCGGAATTTCCAAGTTGCTTTGCCTGTGGTTTACATTCGCTCTGACGCAGTAGTGTATTGGTTTTTGTGACGAAATAGACCAATGGTTCACACAGTTAAGAGATCATACAGCATTGCGTAGAACAGGCCTGTACAACGTACGGCCCACAGGCCACATGCGGCCCGCGAGAGCTTTAGCAATTGCAGAAAATGTTGCAATAGTCCGACTTCGGGTATATAATTAATTGTCATTCCAGAATTTCTTTCAAGCTACAACAAAATGATAGAGATTTTGAGGCCCTCGGCAAATTTATGTGGCCAATTTGGCCCTTCGAGTTTTCTGAGTTGTGCAGGCCTGGCGTAGAATATATGCCGAAGATATAGCATATTCAAAAGTAAAGTTCTACACAAGCAACAACATTTACTGGTTCCTTTGTCACAAATGGTGAATAAAACATGAATTAGCACAACTTTTATATGAACTTTAATTTCAAGATGAATAGGTTTTACGTGTTATTTTTTATGCTTTTATGCGCACTCTACGACATGCTTGTGTTGGGTTATTTTTGTTTTGTTCGTTCTACAATACTGTTATTGTATTGTTTTACGATTTTTGTTACTTTTTACTTATTTTTGTTTTCCTTTTTATCCCCGAATAAATGCTGTAACGAAATATCATCAGTTCAATGAGTTTGTTATTTCGGTTATGGAAACACACCAGTGATCCTTTGCAGTTTCCATCCGTAAAGAAACTAGAAAGCAAGCGTGGCCAAGACGTTCTCTCACACTAGCACATTCGGAAACAAACTGTTATCTGGATAAATCAACAGATGATCCTGTTGAGAGTATGTGACACTTGCAATCTGCATAGCGAAGTTTGGCGGAATTATTATCATGTGCAGTTTTAACCTGACACAAGTCGATCATTTCAATACAGAGCTTGTGGAGCTGCGTTATGCTGCAATGGGCGCCTGTGAAAAGCATCGAGAAGAGAAGTTTCGCTCCACCGGTTAATTTATTTTATTTATGTATTTGTCTCAGACTCATGGTTCATATCACAAGAATCGAATAACACAAGAGCACAAAAATGTTTAGTAACAGCGCATTACAGAGTAGGTGTTAGTTGATAAACACAGTCAACACTGAGAGAGAAGCAAAACACTGAAACAACGCCCTATTTAAAATTGCATTCACTCAACGTGTTACTTACAACTGATAACTTGCTTAGAGACCAGTCCAGCAACACAACGTGGAGGTGATAGTTGTTTCAAAATGCGATACATGCAATCGAGAATGGGGCACTATTACCTTACTTCCCACATATGAAGTCTTACGGGATCTGCCTAAAGAATAAATTGCAATTTTGCACGAATACAGATTAGATCATTGCACTTTGTTTTGTTGAAGTGCAAATTAGATTGTGCAAAATGGAATTTTAAATATCAAATGTGGGTGCAAAAATTTGAAAATAGTTCGCTTACCTTTAAACAAATACAACGCTGCAGAAAACAATGCATTTTCTTACTCCTGTTATTCCACGCACGGTTTTAAAGAAGCAAAAAAGCTACATACCTTGTATACCGAAAGATTCGGGTGCAATTTTTTTCTTCACAACTTACTGTGCTTCTCTTTATTAGTTCTCTGCTGCCACCAAGTGAACAGCTAACACGCGACTCGCATCACTTTATGAAAAAATACTTTTGTTTAGCTCCTGCATTGGAATGAAAGTTGTTTCGCACCCGTGCGACACTTACAATATAGGAACAGAAATGCTTTGTTGCCTTCACTACCACCACGAAACTGCATGGGTTAGACCAGTGTTACCCAACCTTTTTAGGCTCGCGGCGCCCCACAGAAGAAACAAAATTTGCGGCAACCAGTGGCGAGCCCATAGCAATTTACTTTAAGATTCACTAACATTTTGAAAATGTATTTTTAACGATATTTTGCAAAATGCCTTTTCTCGCGGCACCCACTGGGTATTGTAAATGACACCCTGGGGTGCCGCGGCACCCCGGTTGGGAAGCACTGGGTTAGACAAATAGATGTTTACCGTATCTTTTGCTAGTTGTGAATTGAACGAAAAATTGCTTGTCGTCACTGCTCTCACCTCCGGAGTTGTAAGTCGGGCCGGACTTTTTGGACCGGGCCAGGTTCGGGATTAAGTTTTTCAAAATGTTGCGGGCCGATTTTCGGCCTCCATACAAAACTTTTTCATAACATTCAGAGTAACTATTTTTGTTCGTGACGTGCATTTGTTGTGCTCACCGCGGTGACTTCTGTGAGTGAAGTGATTATAATTTTTCTTCAGCTAATTCTATTTGCAAATACAGCTGCGTTCTTTTCTTCTCTGCTCGAATTAGTCTCATACCCTTTTTGAGAAGGCGACAACGGTGAGGAAATTAGCACGCGATGGATGGCATTGCATCGAAGGCAGTATGATTTACCTTTTGTCCATGTATTAATGAAATGTTGTGTATAGAGAAGTGGCTCCCAACCGGGGGTCCATGGACATCCAGGAGTCCTCAGCAGGATTTTTGGGAGCCCATATACTTTATATGTGTATATCAGATGATATATGTGTATATCAGATGAAAGTAAAATAGTGAAATGCCAAACTACTCGCCGTGGTGGCAGGTCCGTAACTAGGGAGCGCATGGGGGGAGAAACACCCTCGAAAAAATTTTGACCCCCCTGGAAATATATGTTGGACATTGTTTAAAAGTATTGGACATACTTTAAAAATTTGGGCCACTCTCAGAAAACTCTTCGCCCCTCTGGTATCCCAAGCTGGTTACGGGCCTGCGTGGTGGTCTAGCTTGTAAAAGACAAGCGGAGCGCAACTCTAGAAGTAGAATCCAGGCTATAGGACAACACAACATCTCGCCTATATGAATGAACCTGGGTATGCACTTTAACGAAGGCATGCAAGTTGTTGCGGCAGCTAGCCTTTTAATTGCGAGCCGTGGGGGAGCTAGTCCGCAGAAATTTGAGAAACGCGTCTTGACAATCTTTCGCCTAGGACCTGGCCCTTACGAATCTGCACATCAACCGGACTGTAGTCTCTTGTTACCTACAGCAATGGCCAACAGAGTCGTAAGCACTCAGAAAATTCTTTGTTAGCAAATCCAACAAACAACAAGCTTCAGCGGCGATTGATCGTCAACACGGTTCCTGAAACACAACAGAAACAAACTAAAAGCATTCTACCAGCGCAGCTAAACTACCAAGACCAACTCTGTCAGATTAGCTGAACGTGCGACAAGCAATAAACAGACAAACGCGCGGCTCACACGACCGCGCCTATTTACATAGATCAACTCGTGTTAGCACATGACTGTAGTTCAACTAACTGCGCTGAACTGCGAAGAGAACGGCTCTCGTAATTAGGCAGACGTGCTAAAATGACAATTAAAGAGGTAGTGAGCGCGCGACGTGTTAATTCAACAGTTAACAAGAGAGGCACTTGGCTGCGACTATTTCAATGAACAGGCACGACTCGAAGACACAACAGCTAACTAGCACTAAGCTTTGCTGTGCTAACACTTAGACATGAACAAAAAAAGTTTACATACCAAGTGGTGTGATCACCACGGCTCTGACATTTCATCTTTGTAATCGTAAATCTTGCTGTTGCGGTCGGCAGAAATTTGGTCTATTTTACGCAAAGCCGAAATCGTTACTAAACTTATAGATTAAACCGACCTGCATTTTATCGTGCTAAGCGCGGTGCAAACAGAAAAACATCTTTCTTTGTTACGACTGTTCGAGATTGCAAAGCAGACGAAGGTCTGCCCCAACATCCTGTTCGCAGACGAAAGAACCAGTTGCTCAACTCAACGTGTCCTCTAACGACCCACGCCAGGGAGTTGCAAAAACGTTGCTACTGTAGAAGTGTCAGTGCAATCCATTAAGGCAGTCCATTAATATTAGACTTTCAGACGGCGTTCAAAGAGTGAATCACACTGTTTGAGCGTAGAGAGTTGCACGTATTAAAATATTGATCACCGGATGTGCAGCTTGAAGCGGTTAAACAAAGGTTAAGACATTTCGTCGCTGCGCGCCGTTATAGTTGTCATTCAATCAAATTCAATAGGAAGTTTGATACTGCCTGTTCTTGAGTAGCTCATCTATACGAAAATAAATTATAAATTTCTGAATTCATTTCTACTGCATTTTTAGGGGCTATACCGTGTTTCATGCTGTCAGATGTTTACTAGGCTGTCTGCCTGAGCTATGAAATGATAATAATCAACCAAGCACAACAAGTTATGCCTTGTTACGTCACGATTGTTTTAACGTACTGACCAACATTGCCCTCATTGCATTCATTCCGACACGAAGGCATGCTTGTGTTTAGAAATATGGGTCTAGTCCAAGGGTTATAGGCTAACTGCTTTGAGAGCACACTCAATAGTTTTATACTAAAGTTAAAAGCTTTACTGCACACTTTTAGAAGTGTTTCAGACTTTGAATCAGAATCCGCAAATCATACACAATTGAAATTTCAGGAGGCAACACACCTGCTGTGCCGAGGATGAGTGAACGGAATTAAGCGACAAAAGTTTGCAAATGGAATTTTCAAAACAGAGTTCATGTCATTTTGGATAAGTACGAGAAATGAAATACCCAGTCATTTCTGATCTAGCCGTTCATAAACCCTTGGTCTCTTCCAATGTGATGTTATTGCTATCATAGGCGGATCCAGGATTTTTTAGGGGGGGGCTCAAGAGCGAGTTCATCCGGATTTGTACTGACTGCAGATCAGTGAAGACCCAACTGCTTAGGTCACTTTTTTAACAAACACGCTTGTTAACCGTACACATTTTGGCTAAATTGCATTCTTACCGTTACTCATGCTTACTGGGACGTTTACGGAGCAGAAGGGCCTCCAAAACAATTCAGAAATTGTTCTCAAACTTATCTAACCTTGAAAAAGTAACTTGTTGAATGTTGGAAAAGTTTTATTATTAGCAAAACAAGCACAGGTCCACGCCGAAAAACGCATGGAGCAGGCATAGAAGTGACACAAAACTACACGAAGAAACCTTAANTGCCGCCAGTAACCTTTGTGGGCAGTCTGTGCAAGATCCATGCCTTATTGNTTTCGAAAATTGCACATGTTCATCAGAAAATTTTCCGATTTTTATTGCATAATACCAGAGGCACAACGAGGGGTAAAAGGGGAACAATTCCCGGGCGCAGAATCACCGCGGGGGGCCAACAAGTCCCAACAATGTCATAAGCACTTTTTTTCAAAACAGTACATTCGCTTCCGAAAGACCTCAGATTCGAACATGGGGGCAGCAAACTTGTATCTTGCCCCATCATGCGTCATCTAACTTCGTTACGCTCTCTGCACTATGCACATCACGATTGTCTAGCCAAAATGGCGAAATTTGTTTACAAAAATACCTGCCCATCAGTGGCAAACTATCAATCATAAAATGCTTAAAACAA
>JGI24158J21664_10012325_pt1 | contig 11329 bp, 9 predicted proteins | sample Ectturendosymbi3_FD_21664 | JGI IMG/M metagenome (IMG submission 21664)
AACCACACATCTAGTCACCTCCCAGTGAACCATGCCAACCGATCTTGTAAATGCACAAATGAACTTCTAAAACCTTCTTTTAGATTTTGTTTTGTACGTTTTTATCCCTACGCTCATCAGCACGAGACACTTAAGGAGAACCAAGCCCAAACTTTGGTGTTAAAAAGCTAAATCGCATCTTCAAATACAATGCAAGTTGCGAAACGTGTTTAAACACACAACTTAAATACAATATATATGCTGGTCAATACGTTCAATCTATGGCGACGGACGTTAACTTCATTAAGCCCAACAACCTTTTTTAGTTTCTTTTCAACTCATTCTGAACAGATTTACTACCCTCACCGCTTCTGCCCGAAATCAACATGATCAGCTCCAACGCACTTGAACTTGTAAAAAAAACTTCTGATTATCCAATTCGAAAGAAAAGTTGTAAACTGAAGAGTGAAATAAAGATATCGTACATACGCCAGGAACGATGCTGCCATCTACAGCAGTTCAGGGTAAAACACTAAATTCTACTTACCGGAGAGAACCGATCACCTCCTGTGATAAATCGAGCAAGGCCTCCGCTTCCTGCATAAAGACACAGCGCCTAGAGTTACTTCTGTTACAGTTCACAGTCGAATTAGCATATTGTTTTACGTGATTTGCGTATTAGGTGAATCAACGCAACGAAATTTACAAAAATCATAATTCCGTTACCTATCGGGATATTTCCAGACTCTCCACCTCTTATGAACTCGCAATCAGTCCGATGCCACCTAGCGGATGCCTCGTCAGCTTCAGCTTGCCAGTTTTCCACACAACAACCACAACTACAACCAAAATAACAAGGTTAAGAACTCGATATTCTTTCAATAAACCCGTATTTATAAGAAGTGTTATCTCTTTAAACGATAATACCAAAATTGACTAAAAGCATAAAATCATAAACTTCTTTGCGCCCAGTAAAATAAACTACTATCTTCCCTTTATCGCTCCTCGATCACAAAACAAGAGCTTTACAAAGCTGTCAGGTTTTTATGTTTTAAATGGTCTTCGTTCCAATCCTGACCTATGGCTGCGAATCTTGAGCAATGACTGCACCGTACTATCGCAAGCACAAGCGGCAGAGGTGAGATTTTAGCCAAGGGTTTATGGCGTGGCTTACTGCAGCGAAGCTTGGTCCCTTCCTGGTGTGGGGCCTGCAAAAATATCTGAGATTGCTGTTGACTGTCCGCGGGGTATTTCAAGTCCTCGGGTTGCTAGCCCCACGACCCTCCCGAGAGAAGCAAGTGTGAAAATGTAATGAATACGTTCTTTGCAAAAACTTAGAAATGTCCCAATACGAATCACCACGAATGATACTCACCAAAAACATCACCACGAATGATACTCACCAAAAGCATTTCACTCGATCTCTACAACCAGTGTAGTAGAAGCCATTTGAGGCTAATAGCCTGGCGCTAACATGAGATTGTTGTGGGAAATTACGAAATGTGTTGAGGCGGTAACTTTCGCAGAAAGCATTGCATGGAGGCAGCCTGTAAATGCACACACGTCCAGGTGGATTTTGAGCAATGTAAAGAGTAACCTTTCTCAGTTAAATACGAGTAAACAAACATTGAGAACAACTGCTTTGTTGAAGCTTAAATGCAGCACAGCATTCACTAGATCGCAGCAATGCAGTCCATCTCAACACGAAAACTCAAAATCAATTTCTCCAATATATACCAAGCACAGTTTGTGTGAAAAAAAGCAACTAAAATCAAACCTGTGAAAAATTGCGCCATTTTTCAACATCGTTTGAATTTAAGATATTGTCCGACCAATGTTGATAAAGTCAACAACTTTGTCTGAAAACAGCAACCTTTTTGCTACACACCTGCAAAAAATCACAAACATTAAAGAAATCTAATAACAACAAGTCAAGCTGTTGTTTCTGGACGAGTCAGACAAGTAAAAAAGCAAGATATTCAAGAAATGATAGAAATCATCACAGATGCGATCAACCAACAGAAAAAAAATCATGTATGTGTGGCACACATTGTGTGCGTGTGGCAAGAATTCACTAAAGGCGATGGCCACTATAAAAAAATAACCAAGTGATATCAGGCAAGGGTTGTTTCTGAGATGCTTAGGAATCATTCCATCAACTGTAAAATTAACTATCTTCTGGATTGTTATAACCATGTATCTTAGATTTCTTTGGTTTAAAATATTTTGTACAGCTTTCAGAAATATATAAATTGAAAACATCACAAAAAGTGAGTTTTGACAGTTGGAAGTATTGGTCATCAGGGATGTTTCGGAGTTGTGAGTTCTGGTCACACTTCATGATTTTGTTTCATAACTTCATTTCTGAAGCTCGACTAATGGGTAAAAAATTGTTTTAATGGGGGCAGCAGCCCTAGGAGGACTTGGAATACCTCACGGTCTACAGCAATCTCAGGTAATTCTACTGGCTCCACACGAAGAGGGGCCAAGCAAGGTTGGAGGTGTAGTCACTCCACCTGGTCCTTGGACAACCTCTGGGTTGCTTTGCTGTAGATTTAGCCAGCAAGACGTGCCTCGCCAGTCTTTCGTGGGGCAGTCTGGATACATGGCTGAACCAACGTAGCTGGGATCTCTCGATTCAAAAAAGTGGTTCAACATTCAGGGCTCTGCGAATTTCACAGCTGCACACTTTGTCGCGAAGTGTCACACTGCGAACATTTTGCAAAAATCCCATCTCTGCCACTTGCACTTGAGGTAAGTTTGTTTTGGCCATTACCCAAGATTCATGGCCATAGGTGAGGATCGGAATTTAAAAACTGACAGCTTTGCGGTGTTTGAAAGCTCATGCACAACTGCGTTAGTATTACCAATCCACGTATCATTTGCTCGTTCCGCCTCCCATCATTCATAAATACCACCCCAAGGTATTTAAACTTCTCCACCTGCTGCAGTGTATTGCCGCTCACTTGCAGCATACACTTCCTTGGGTTTCTAGATAGAAATAATACCTCAGTCTTTTTAGTGCTGATTCTCATTCCAGCTCGGTCACATGCAGCAAAAAACTATCGAGTGCATGCTGAAGACCCTTGTTGAGAAGATGATACAAGTAGCAAAATCATCCACAAAAAGTAAACGGTTGATCCTGCAGCTCCCAACTGTGTGTGCTGTCACCACTCCACAAAAAGTAAACGATTGATCCTGCAGCTCCCAACTGTGATACCCTTGTGACTGTGTATCCACTTCATGCAGACTACAAAGAGGAGTGGTGACAGCACACACCCTTGTCGGAGTCCAACTGTGAAGTTTTTGGTTTTCACTCCTCAATTATTTGGTTCAATTATTTCGCGGCATCTTTTTCAAGGCACTTGGCATATACTTTTTTTGTGAAGGCTAAGGAGAGGAATGCTGTTTTGCTCCTGTCTCCCTTTTTGTGAAGGGGAATGATCACCCCAGTTTTCCCTTTTTTTGATACTCTTCCAGAACAACAGGCCAGCTGGCACACACAAGTCAGCCAAAGAACTCTTCAATTCAAGGCTTTGAGCATTTCAGGTCGGATTTCATCACTGCCTGCAGTGTTCAGCTGCAGTGGTGGTATTTTCTGCCCTCAAGTGTACCTTGTGTGTGTTCAGTGGTGTGATAGTGATGTGTTTAAAAGATCTATGAAATACTCTCCATCTATCATAGAAGTTCTCACTGCTCAGTAAGTCAACATTTATGGTCTTTGATGGATCTAGAAGTATACGATCTCTTGTTACTGTTGCAACCTCTCTAAAAATGACTACTTGTTAGGTGGCCACCCTCTATACATTAAATCAAAAAAATCTTACCGAAATCAAAAAAATCCAATTTTACATTTTAAAAAATCGTTTATTTTTATCAACCCTGGTTTGCACAAGCACAATGATCAACATACTTTTGACACTGTTAGTGTTAAACGACCTACAGATTACATTACATAGCTTTAAATGCTATACTGTATATCGACTGCATTTAAAACAAATTTTAGTCCGAAACTTCCTTGGTCACTATTGGGATTTCCAGGTGACCAAATAATAAAAAAATTCACTGGTAACACTCTAGCATGTGCTATTTTTGTGTCCTAAAAAATGGCTTTCACATGCACCAGCAGCCACAAATGTGTCTGCTGTATTTCATCATGCCTGGCAGGCACACATTTGTGCTGTGGACTGTAACTGAAAGCAATTACATCTTGGGATTGCTTGGCATCAACATCATCACAGAACCGTTGCCAGAAAGTCTTCAACAGGGGGGCCTGAAATTGTAAAAATTGACAAAGGTCCACTGATTTATGGTGCTTCAAATTTTAACTTGGGGGGTCGTAAAGCATTGTTTAGGAGGACTTAGCCCACCAAACTCCCCCCATGGCAACATGGAATGCATCACAATTGTTTTGCTTTAACTGTATGAAACTTGATTAACTTGGCAGCAGCTAAACAACCAAATTAAGATATGAAGTTTTTAAGTATGATGAAATAAGAGGTGTACAGCAGGTAGATCAGGCACCACTGAAGCTGGTAAGCTACATCAGTGTCTCAAAGCTAATAGAAGGGGATCTTTCTGTGAAAGACATCAGTGTTTTGCATATAGATTCTCTGCAAAGTCTGACAGCAACCCATGATCAGCTATCATCAAAAGGTTCTGTTCTAGATGAATCTGAGTTGAGATATATAGCCATCAACACTGGCTAAAGAACGCAATAAAACTCATCCCCAGGAACATATTTACATCAATGAAAGCTTCACCAAGATCAACCGCCAACGCTTCAACAAATGCTTGGAATACAGAAAGAACAATACATTCAAGTATATAGATCTGAAAGGAAAATGGAACTACCTATCTGCAACATAATGGGATCAGTAATACTATTGCCAAAAGGAAAGATTGGTGAGACATAAGATCATTCACCATTGGTTGTAGCAATTATTTCTGTTTTAGCTTTATGCGTTAAAAATGGAATGGTAGATTTATGTAAAATATGCAGCAAAGCTTTTCATCAGGCTGTTCCTGCAATCTTTTTGATATATAAATAAATAGTTACATCTGAAGTGTTCAAACTTGACTGATCATCAGTTCTCTGTATGGTCTTTTGGTAGCGCGCCCTACTTTTGTCACCTTGAATTTAGACTCCTTACTTGTTAACTGAGACTGTGATCATGGCACATCAGATGTTTCCTATAACTCTCTGCCACTACTTTCTGACCCTGGTGACACTGAGTGTAAATATTATGACATTAATATCTTTAACTCTCTATTGATTGGAAAAACAATCATTTAAACTTGCATATTTCATGTTAATAGTAAATGCTTAAAAAAGAACTTGGACAAACTTGTGAATTTTATCTCAGGCATTAAAAACTCTCCAGAGATAACAGCAATCTCTGAAACAAAATTAGCAAAAACTATGCCCCTTTTGTATCACATAAAAATTTGTGGATATAACTTAGTGCATGCTGATTCTGACCAAAAAGCTGGTGGTGTTGGAATATACATGAAAGATAATAGAATATTTTAAATGAAAAATGCTTGGATATATTTGAAAGATGCTGAATGCTTGTGAGTTGAAACGATTTTTGGTGGCATGCAATGTGTTCTTTGGATCATTTTTAGGCAACCTAAACATGATTGCAAAGGCATTATTATTCTACACTGTAAGTGATAAGAGGCTACTATATGTTATTTGTGGAGACATTAAGATAAATCTGTTGCAACACTAAAGCTCATCAACTATTTATAACTATGTTTAAGACATGAAAGTTATAATTGTTAAAAAATAATAGCCAGGTCAAGTAGAGTAACAGCAACCAATGCATCACTCATTGAATGCTTCTGCACTACTGTTGAATTGGAAAGAGTAATCCCTTGACCTACTTATTAACAACTTGTAAAACCATTTCCAGTTTTTATGCTGATCAGCTCAAATACTGTCAGAACACATAACAAGAAAACTATCCTATCATATAAGACATATAGTGCTATTTTACTAACTTTGATTTTAAATTTTATTTTGAGACAATTAATCACTATTTTCAACATTTACCTCAAATTGAAGGTGATCCTAAGGGCTTTGTTTGACAGTCTATACCAGTGGTTCTCAAAATGGGCAACATTGCCACCTTGGGGGCAATTTTAAAAGGGCAAGGGGGCAAAAACAAAACAAAGAGAGCAATAGGGGGGAAACAACACAAAGGGGGCAAAAACACTCAACCACTACCACTGATTGATCATTGCAGTTAACTTCAGTAGCAAGGAAACTGCTTATTGTTGATTCACAAGCGAGAGGTGATCTACGACTGCACCTCACTAAAATGTCTCTCAATATTTCAAAGCTTTGTTAAGGCTGCCAAGCTTGTCCATAACACTGAACTTGGGACCATGGTATGTATGTATCAGTTTCTTTACATAAAATTCTTTAAAAATATTACCTTGTCTTTGCTTGGGGGTCGACAATGACGTGCCAAGAGTAAAAAGGGTGTGATAAAACAAAGAAAGTTAGAGAAACCCTGGTCTAAACCGACAGGCTCCACAGATAAACCTCTTTAGACAAAAAAGAAATTGGTTCAAAAACGATGACAAACAATTGGTGTTCACAAGTCAATTAAAGAATAAAACAAAATGCATAGAACTCTGACTCTAACCAGATTTTCAATTGTATACAAGAGCCCATAACCATTAAATGAAAAATACAAAAATAAGTTTAATAACATCAAGTGAACAAGAAAAGGCAATTACTACCAATCACAAGTTGCTTCCAACAGTCATGATTCCCGCAAACCAGGGAAACTAATAAATTCCTCTACTAAAAGGATAAAGGTGAACTGATATAACCCACAAATCAACAACCATAGGTGATCTGACATANCCCAAAAATAAACAAGCTACCACTGACCCAGGCGTGGATTTACCGTTAGTCTGAAAAGGCTTAAGCCTAGGGCTCCCGATTTTGGGGGGCCCCAAAATTTAGGGAGTAAGGACAATTTCCAGCAATTGTGTAAGCAATCAAATATTTGTATTTTTGTTTTGGTTCAACACATGTTTTTTTACTATGCTGCTAAGACCTCTATAGAAGAATAAGCGTGAAAGATTAACGTGAATGACGATGAGCATTCTCTTTTTATGGCATTGAGAATTGGTTAATGTTACGTGTAATGTGTGGAACAAAACGCCTGAATCCATTTTTCAGATTACACGAGGCCAGTGAAGTACTTAATAAATATGTAATGTGAGTTTATGCATGGGCGCAATCAGGTGGGGGACATGGGGAGCGTCTCCTCCCACTTTTTCAGACAGTGGGGATACAATATGCCATGTCCCCCACATTTTACTGTTTAGGTTTTGTAATATATTGGTTTCACACCAAGCTGTCCCCCCCACATTTTATAACAAAATTGCGCTTATGAGTGTATGTACCGTAATGTGAATAAGTCCACCGCATTTTTTGTCAGTTTCATTGTGACTGTTTTTGTTCCTGATATTGACGGGAATTAAGAACATTGTAATATGTTTTTCAATTGGAACAACTTTTTCAGTGAATGTTACGAGCACGCGTATTGATAATTTGTATGACATCTGTCGTTGCAAGCCTTCCAGAAGGGCCCCCAATTTAAAATAGCTTAGCTTAGGGCCCTGAAAATGAAAATTCGCCTCTGCACTGACCCCAATCGCATTGCAAATATTTTTAATGATTATTAGCACAGGGAGTTCAAAGAAATTTAATTAATTGTTTGGAAACAGCAGATTCGCATCCAACATGGGGGGCAGCAGCCCTAGGCTGCTAACAAGAGCCACTCTAACAGCCCTAAAAAGAGCCACACTCTAAGTCTCTTTACAACTTCAACAACCATGCTATAAGAAAACTGACACCTTCATTTCTTTAATTTTCATTAGCAACAGTAATTCAAGTATTTTATTTTTCTTATCTTTGATTACTGTATCCTAATTACAGAGGTTTTATCATGACATAAGCCAACTATGTAAGACAAGTTAAGCAAAGGAAGGCAAACATTTGTAACCAAAAGCAAGCTGAAGCTGCCAAAAAATTGAAACTCACAACGCTTCTAACACACTGAAAAAGTACTACTGTAACTGTACTTGTACTGAAGGTTGCTTTCTTGCACCAGTGTACCATAAAACTATGAGCATACAACAACCCAGAACATCTGTCGCAAACTGATGTGAGCGATGGTTCTACCCTACACAGGCGGCTTGTGAAAAGAAAAAATAAGTTGCTGAAGTCCGGCCATTCCTACTATTCTCACCACGCACTGCTCACCGCCTCTCAGCGCCTCCACGCGCACTAAGAGTGCTCTCACAGAAAGAGCGCGTTGAAAGCGAAGGGCTCGCTGGGAGACGAACACTGCATTCTAAAGAGAAAAACGTTCTCGTAGAAAGAGCACATCGAAAGGAACCGCTCGGTTAGGCGACATTGCCCGAAAAGACTGCAACGTCGGCTACACAACTTACCATTTTAGCAGGATTATCACAATAAACCCTACTACTGTGACAATCAAAGAAACCCAGACTGCATACGTGCATATTTTAATAAGCTGCTGTACGTAACTACAGTATATTTTACCCAACCAGCATTCAATGCACTGAAATGCGAAGTTCGAAAGCTGTGGTATCTCGTCATTTGAAAACTTAGCAAACTGATCACAAAAACATGTACAATGGGTTGGAGATTAAAAACAATGTAGGCTGCAGTATGTACATATTTTTCACCTAACCAGCATTCCTGCACTGAAATACAAAGTTTGCAAGCTCTGGTATCTTGTTGTTTTGGTTATTGCTAATTTCCTGGAACACTGGCAATAACTTCTTTAAAACTGCTTCGCTGATCTTGTTGCAGCCTAGAAACAATGCAACGCAAATAGTTGCGGAAAGTTTTTTAATGAACCTTTTCGACAAACTCTTTGTCCTGTGCTACAAGTGCCTCATCTCAAAGTACGAAACAAATTTCGTGAGTGGCTTACTCCAGCCTCGTCTCGTTACCGCATTGAAACGAGACGTCCGAGCTTCATTATCAACCTCAAAATCTAATGCCTGTATATTTTTTTGGCGTAGCCTGACCTTGTTAAACAATCTCGTAAGTTGACTGCATGTGTCTATTCTCTATTGTCTTGTTAACCTTCGTGCTGCGAATCGTCAAAAACTCCGAATATTCATTGAAATGTTGCTCACTCGGGCCGGCCTCAAGCCGATGCAATGATGCAATTGCATTGGGCCCCACGCCTCTGGGGCTCCGCGCCATGGTGATTGTTCATTTTTGCCAGATACACCTAGCGCTTGAGAATTCAGTAGAAATGCAATATAAATTTCATTGTTAACAAAGAACGCTCTCGTCAGAAGCAGCGAATTTCCTCTATTGTTGAACGTTAGCAAACGTGCTCAATTCTCGTGTCCGTGCCTTACATCTGCGCTCTACCACAATCGTAACACGGTTGACTGAACACGATGACGTCATAAAATCACTGCTCAGAGGGGCCCCGCGCCCAGGTCTTGCACTGGGCCCCGCCAGGCCCCACGAGAGGCAGATGCAGCCGGCCCGGGGCCCATAAGTGTCTAGGGAGCCCATGAACTTCGAAATTGAAATGGGCAATTATGCACAACGTTTCTATTGTTATAACTTTATTCATACATCTTGTGCAAATTAATTGACTAAAGTTGTTGTTTAAGTCGATGTACAATGTATCGCCATTTCTTTTGGTGTGCGTTTGCGAATATCTCAGTTGCTGGTGTTTCATTGTTAGCCCAATGCGCTAAGTACTGCGTGATGTGAGGGAACAATCAAAAAATATTTTTATGACGTTACATAAGACTTTGATTATCAGCGCAATAGTGTTATACTGTAGAATGAAGCCAAATCTTTCTTATGCATGTAGATGAAAGCAAGGGTGAATATTAGGGGAGGCGAACTAGGCGGTCACCTCAGGCCCCCCTTTTTCCAGAGATGCCGTGGGGCCCTTTTTGAGAGTATCACACTTAGTTTTTGTATAGTTTTGTTTAAAAGCTGAATAACCAATCTACAGCCACGTTTAAGAAGTTCAAAATGGTGGCCCCCATTTTCAATTTACGCACTTTGAGGGGCCGCCATTTTAGTTCACTCGCTTCAAAAAAATTCTGGGATTTTTTTTATGATTGTATTTTTATTATAATGACTTAACAATAAAACTTAATTTGATTTGCTACATGTTATTATATTTGATGCATGCTGGAGTTCACGTATGCTCACGAACAAGTGCAACGTCGGCCACTGGAGGTTGGCAGAAAGGCTAAGAAACCGCTAACATAGCAGATTCTTACTCAAGAAATGAAAACAAAGAATTACAATATGCAAAAAATAAATATTGGACAGTAGAAGACTGAGAAAAAGTAATGTTTTCTGATGAAAATCGTTTTTTCGTTCAAGGGAAGCACAGCAGATTTTTCCGTATCAGGAAGGGTGAGCAGTATAGTCCTGCACATTTCAATGAGTTAGTAAAAGACCTTCAAAAGAAGATGTTCTCGGGCAGTTTTACCTTTTCAAGAGTAGGTTGGCCTATGCCAAGTGAAGGTATGACGCATTGATTGATACAAATACATTGATGTAACTGAAAAAAAGGCATTCTAGATATGAGAAGGGCATTTCCTGATGGAGGAAAATTCCAGTACGATCTTGCCCCGTGTCTTTCATCTGCAAAAGTGAAGACGATTTTCAGGAAACAAAATTGTTAGATTGGTCTAGAAACTCGCCAGATCTTAACCCCATTCAGAATTTGTGATCAACAACAAAATCTCGGCTGCAAATGTTGGAGTACACCACCATGAACAAGATAATAGGGGCCATCATTCAAGTATGGNATCGGNGCAGTAAATCAAGGAATACTGTCAAAAACTGTTNGAATCCATGCTAAAGCGACTAAATTCTTGTCCTNCAAAGTAACCAAATTCTTGCCCTTCAAAGTAACTAAATTCTTGTCCTTCTGTTATTGTATTACGTTTGCAGAATTATTAAACTTGCTTTGCTAGTGAGAATTGCTACTATAAATGTGAAATTTTATGTATAGTTGTGAAATTCGCAAAGCAATTGTGTTAACGAGCATTCTTGGAGATCAGCTTGTGGCTTTTTAAACCCAATTTCCAAGGGGGAAATGCCCGTTTTGCTCCCCCTGCGGACGCCCGTGTATATGCTTACTCCGAGTTTTGAGGGACTGAAACGATCTTCCAAAGTTTTCCATGACTTCAACGAGACTTCATAAAAAATCCGAGACCGAGACTTCAAATTTGTGGATTATGCCGAAATTTTTCTGAAAATTTTCCAACAAATGTCGTCACCACTTGTAGGTGAAAATAC
>JGI24158J21664_10012327_pt1 | contig 11327 bp, 7 predicted proteins | sample Ectturendosymbi3_FD_21664 | JGI IMG/M metagenome (IMG submission 21664)
GTAAAGCGTTTTGTTTACGTCCATTTGCATTGCATCGTCATAGGGTCACAACCAGCTGATATTTTCTTGTTGGGCTATTTTCGGGGGGGAAATGATTGTAACTTGGTGTAGTACCTAACAACTAAACAAGTTTTTGAAAATTTCGGGAGGGAAACTGCGCGGTTCCCCCGCCTGGTTGCGGACCAGATTGTCAGCATTAGCAACCTGAAAAAGATAAGCAAAATGTCGGCTTTGCCCCCCCCCCTGGAAAAATTCCTGCGGACGCCCATGATTCAGTCATGTTATGTCTGTGTTCAAGATGGGGAAAAGTTGTAATTTTGAATGTGTTTAAGACAGGTATCAATGTTCTGTCATTTTTGCCTGTTTTTATGCTGTGGTCTCGGTGTTTTTAACAGCCTAGTGGCAACTCCGGCGCACGGGCTCCTCGGCCTTTGTCCGAGTCTTTTATTACGATTTATGTCGGATACCGCAAGCTTGCTTGATTTGTATATTTGTTCCACCACCCACGGTCCCACTTCACTAACTTGTTAACTCGGGCTCTTTTCTCTGGACTTTGTCACTGTTCATGTATATTCGTTCCACGTCTGGCTTTTCGCGCCTTCATTTGCAAGTGACCTGAATAAAACAATATCGTTCGTAGTAGGCGTTCTCTCGATTTCGTTAGCACGCGCTTTACTCGGGCTCATCCATTAGTGTTTGAGCTGTCATATGCAATTAAGTATTTTTAAAAAAATTATTCGTATTGTACTGAATGTTTTCTGAGGCAATGGATTTGTATAGAGCATTGGATTTGAAGTCCAATCCAATGGACAGTTCCCATTTCGAGCCTGAAATTCGGGTTCCGGATCCACAGAGATGGTTTCTCGGGCAAGCGAACTGTACAAATAATACAATGTTTTTTTCTGATTTTTTGGACCAAATTGTTTCGGACCCTGAGCCAGAGGCTTCTAGATGTTGGAGCCGGAGCCAAAAAACTAGATGCCCGGAGCTGGCACCGGAGCCTGAAATTTGAGTACCGGCTCCACAGCCTTGGTACGCAGAGGACTTGCAGGCGTTATCATTGCTCTGTGACGTACGTTACTCAACAAGGAAGAAGTTATCATGCGACCTTTTCATTTATTGTTACTTAACCAACGTCACAGAGCAACAATAATGCCAGCCAGGATGAAAGCAAATGGAAATTTCAGTGACGCAACCTTCGAACGGTTTTATTCAGTCAATAGAAATTGTGTGATGAGCCTGAGGAATGACCATAAAAACAATATCATTGGCCCGAGTGGCGCTGTTGACCTGGGTCGCTCCTGTAACAGCCTCTTTGAATTTCAGGTGTTTCACCGATAAGTTTTCAGACTGGTGTAATTTTGTCCCAAATAGTGTAATTTAGACCTTCATATGGTGTATAGGTAATGACGTCATATTTCAATGCTTGTGACGTCACAGTTTCCAATTCAAACCAAAATTATCAATAGTTTTTTGACGTGCGCTTGTGCCCCCAACTTTGAAAAAGGTTCCGCCACCCATGGGAATACGTGCTTATCGTTAAGGTTTACTTCTGACTTCTTAGTGAGCACCAGAGATGTAGTGCTAACAACAAAGGTGTGGGAACGCATCAAAAAAATAGCCATTTTGAAACAGCTTCAAATGCATTTTAAACCAACACATGAAAAAGGTGTGGGAACGCCGTTCCCACGCGTTCCCGCCCCACTACACCCTGGTGAGCACCAGGCTCGTAATCAGCTTGGCACACCAGGCCGGGCGAAGAGTTTTCTGAGGGGCCCAAATTTTTAAACTATGTAAAATAGTTTTAAATTAAGTCCAACACGTTTTTCCAGGGCGGGAGAAAAAGTTTGCAGGGGGGCTTCGCCCGCCCTGGTTACGGGCCTGGTGAGCATTAAGTGCAAAGCTATATTTGCTGTGGAGAGTTTTTCACGTAATTCGTAATTCACATGCTCAGTTTTTTAAGCTTGCGTGGTGCTCTAAATTTAGTAAGTTATCTGACAGTCTTGTCAACATATATTTCTACTTTCTCATTGCTTGAAACAGTTTTGCGAGAGTGTACAATTTTCTTGTTTTTTCACCGTTCATGTTGTTCAGGCCGATGATTATTCTTAAATTATGACTTATTTGTAAAACGTGCTCGAAAAGTGGATGTAAGGCGGTTTATGAAAAGAAAAAACATTTGTGATAGCCGAAGTGTAGAAAAGATTTCAGATAAAAGATTGAGAATTGAGGTACAATCAGCACAGACTAAAGTAGTAGAAAGGGTATAGCATTTTGTGCACGTCCATTTGCACCAACGTCAGAAATTTGAAAAGGATAAGCAAAATTTCGACGTTGCTCCCCTGGAAAAATTTCTCCGGACGCCCATGAATGCACTGATTTTGATTTAATTCTCAGGTCATAAAGCGTGGTGCTGTTTGGTTCAATTATTTTAAGTCACTCAAATGCCAAAGTAGTTTCCTTAACCTATAAACTAAAAGCAGTAATCATAAAGCTCTACAATTTTGACGCGTGATAAACAGCCTAAAACATGAAACCCAGAAAAGTAGTGTTTTGAAATTCAAGCGTGAGGCCCCGGGCATTTGCCCAGTTTGCCCAATGGTTAATACGACCCTGGCGTAGAGTCATGAGAACGGAAGACGAGCAGCATGAAATATTTGACAAACTTCTAAACAGCATGTTGGGATCTAACTTCTTATAAAATGGAGCATGAGAATATTTGTAAAAGGTTCAGCAAGCCTAAAAAAATGTCGATGGGTTGCGTGTTTGAAACTCCTGCTGTATGTTTACCGACCCTTCGTGTGAAAGCTGAAAAACAAAATAAATATTTTGAAACTAAAGCTGGGCTTGCCAACATGTTGTATCTAGTTGTAAGCTACGGTAGTGACTTACGCAAGTGAATACATTGCAATTTATTTCACAGTGAAACTAGCTTCGTGTATTTAACACATCTTCAGTCGACTGCAAACAGTAAGAAGACTTAGTAGTGAAATGTTGACACTAGAGTTGAAAAAAAGACACACAAACTGCGGCTAGGAACACGAAGCAAGAGCAGAAAATATAGCTTTTTAATGCTGATCGTACTAGAGTAGAACCCTCAAAACTAACCGTACTACAGTAGAACCCTGCAAAATTCAACTGCTAACCAACCTAACGCAGTCCTGTCGCCACGGGAAGCTTTTGTGGACTTAGCTCCCCAAACAGAGGTCCAAGCCCCCAAGTTGAAATGTGAAACGCTATGAATAAGTGGTTTTCATCAAATTTTCAGAATGTTAAGCCCCTGCACAAACGTAAAGCTCCCCTATAGAACATTTTCTGGCGATGGTTCTGAACTAACGCATGACAACGGCTAGCAAGCACACTTTGAAGCCAGGATACACTCCTGTAAAGATAAACAGCAGCGCTGGCAACAAGCGGCGTGGTTTATGAGTCAGCGCGTCGCGTTTATTAAGTCGTATGTTGACGTTAAGTTTTTAGCCCCAATGCGAGCAGCTAAGCGAGCACCTGCCTCCAATAGGACTTTAGGCGCATGAAGGCCCCAGGGGTAAAGTCGTCCCATACTATGACCTAACAGCTGAATTGACGACATGAGGAAATGAACTACCAGATCAAAGTCAACACATTAATCAGAGCCAGCGGTTTTGACAGTTTCTCACTGCGCACGTATTATATTCGCTCGGGCGTCAAAAAACAATTAAAACGCACACAAAGACCAAAAGGAAACTTTTGATTGCGCAAACAGTCTTTCGAAACAAAATGACCTAAGAAACCACAAGTTTTAGTTTATTTCAGGGTTCATGTCCTTATTTTCTTTCGCCTGGCTAAGCCCTCAGAAGCAGAAACACAGCATTAAAAATATGACGATTGTTTTATAGAGTATTCTGAGATGACGGGACGAACTTTCGAACTTTCATGTGAATGCGATCCTGGTCCTTCGTCGACCACTTTGCCGTCCATAAATGCTTGCGGATCCCTCACCTCTCCTAGGCGAGGTTCCCGCCAAGCATCTATAATGAGTCCCTCAACATGTCTTTGCTCGTTCTGGGTCAAAAACACATCGAGTCTCGACGCTTTTGCCTTCAGCATCTCCAGTTTGTGGCCCCGAGAGTTTTGCTCAGGCCTCCCGAAACCAAAAGACACCAGAAAATCCGTTCCATTGCCACGGTTATCACCACAGTCTCGCTGCAAGTCGGAAACTCAGTCACAGCTTGCCCAGGCGAATCCGACTCCACTTGCAGCATGTAGCAATCAGTGACGTAACTGACGGGGGGCAGGAGGGCGAGCGGACTCCCGGCAAGCTAAATGTAAAAACTGGCCCCTTTAGCTGACATTTTGAAATTTTTTATATTTAGTTATCTTTTGTTTTTCAGTAAATTGCTGCTTTTTTGCGTTTTTCGGGGTGTTTTCGTTTTGTAGCTAGAATAGACATCCACGACATCCAGATTCACAATCATTTTTAACACTTATTCTGAGTGTTGACGAGTGGCCCCCCTTCCACTCGTTTTGACCACCTGGCTTAAACCTCTAATTACGCCACTGGTAGCAGTGGAAGACCTTCCGAATGCCGTCGAGAAACATGATCTCCGCCACCTCCGACTGTCAAGCCCAATCTGAAGCAAATCGCTCGGCACATCAGTTTTACGTTATAGCGGGCATTTTAGAAGAGTTAAGAATCGCGCTGATTTTCTGGAAAAGAAGCACGTGCACGGTCCTACAATTTCTCCTGGTGTCACAAGCAGAGTTCGTCGTCTGGGTTCCACCCATTTAGCGGTGGCTGTTGGTTTCTTCTTTGTAATTTGAATCGTCGACGATTGGTGGCGAATTCCTGGGGATAAAGTTATGTACAGATTCGCGCCATGTTTGATTATTCAAAATGGGCGATGATGAGACTTCAAGTGTTCTGATCGGTTGTTGGTACCTCGGGTGTTGTTGGCGTTCCTGTTTCGAATTGTGTTGTGTCATCATCTTTGCGTAGGAAGATATGCTGCATTGCCAGTTTCGAAGGGTCGGGTGGAGGTGAATCGTTTTTAAGTCAATGTAACAGAGCGGCAAGGTCACCGCCGGTTTTTGCCGCACTGGGATCTGAACTATGGTTGTTAGAATTTTCGGATTCCCCTTGGAATTCGGCGAGACACCAAATCCGCCTCAATACGTTTTACGAAGACTAAAGCACATGGCAACGCGGTAAACTTCGATAAATTTTTTTTGCTTGCTTAGATTAATATGAAGTTTCTCTCTTGCTTAAGTACGAATCAAACACTCCTGTAAAGCCGAACAATTAGATTAGGGCCGTAGCCTACAACGAAATATTGATTCTGTTTTTCCATTCTTTTGCCAACCACAGCTTTGTTTGTGCCACAGTTCGTGAGTTCTTTCTTGTTTGCTTTGTAGACCTAGTTCTTTTCCAAGATTTTCTCTTGCTTCAGTAAATCTCAACATTTGTGGAAAGCAGTAGCAGCAAGCATTACCTCCTCGGATCGGAAAAAAATAATAAAGCAAGCTTGTGACGAATCTGGCTTCTTGGCTCCGCTTTCAGCATTTTGCAACGATTCTAGCTTGCACACGTCTGTCTTTCAATAGTTGTAAGCCACAAGCAGTGTAGTGACGTACGGATGTGAATACACTGCAATTTATTTCACAATAGTTTCGTGTATTTAACACATCTTCAGTCCTTATTCATATAGAATGTTGCACCTAAATGCACATCTCCCTACCAATCAAGCAAGGAAAAGTGCAACGACGACCATAATACAAAATACATTTAGGAAAAACGTAACAAAAATTTGTGACTTTTGAAGTATTTAATCGAGCGAATTTTCATTTGCAGGAAGTTTCCTCCGTCCAGCTGCATTCAACTCTTGCTCCTACATCCTCAACTTCGCAAGATCACCTTTCTTTTCGAACAGATTTTCCACTTCATGGATTTTATGAAAATCCGCGACCGCGATTCAGTTTGGGAAGAATCCTGCCACATCCCAAAGTTGTTATAGGAATCTCTACAATAAAGGTGAGTGCTAGTGTGGCAGTTACGTACTCTACAGTATACTGATATGTATCGCAATGGTTTAAAAACATGTTTGGCAACATTGTTGATAGAACGTTGCTGGTTCAATAAGAGCTAAATTCAGAGTCAGACAAAATCATTTATCACGCTTTCGTAAAATGCCACAACCTATGTGCGTGGCATATCAACGTAGAAGCAATCTCCAACATTAGATTTACCAAATTTTAATAGCTCCATAAAATTGCTCTAATATGTCTTCATAAAGAATTAAGTTGATAACCCTTTTGACACAAAAGCAATATTTTCAAGATAGAAGGCGTCAAGTTTTGAATTAGGAAAATATTACATCACAATAATAATCTTTCTACAATGCAACCTTTGCACACAATGCCATACACACTTTTTAAATGATAAAAACTTATTAGCCACGAAGTTGCGATAGTTACCTTGTTCATCATTTTCAAACCCACTTTGCTTCTCGGGAGAGTCACTACTGGGGCAACAGCTCTAGGAGGACTCGAAATATCTCACGTTTTTCAGCAAGCTTTGATAGTTTTGCTGGCTCCACACCAAGACGGGACGAAGGCAGATTGGAAATCTAATCACACCCTCTGGTTCTTGGTCGACCTCTGGTCTGCTTTCCCATGCGTGTAGCCAGCAAAACTCGGCCCGCCAATCTTTCCTGGGGAAGTCTGGTGACGTGGCCGAACCATCGTAGATTAGTTGACGTAGTAATGTGGTATTTGTACTTTACACCGACTAGCAGTGGTTCTCAATATTTTTTTGTGTCAGAGCAAATTCGAATTCTCAAGTTTTTGAGGAACCGCATTAAAACAATACAAGTTATTTATAAAACATTAAAGAATAGCGACAAAGCAACAAAAGAACACAGCAAATACAGGCCTACACAAAAAATTTTTTATGTCAAAATTGGTATCGGTTTTCACTTTTAGTCGGCTTGTTAAAACGGGTTGGAATCATGGAAGATGCAGTAGGTATAAGATGATTGAGATGAAGTTCTGTCAATCCATTACGATTTTTCTTTTTGATTCTGACGATTTTGCTGAGAAGCGTTTTACATACATAAGTTGAAAAAATATAGAGACATTCCTTTGTGCATTGGCTGTCACGTTGGGATGCTTTCCCTCTGGGACTGGAACTCGACTCCAAAAGTTAAGACCACCACTCTTAAATGCTTGTATCAGCTCCAAATCAGACCACGGGTCTAGCATGCATCTCTGTTTGAACTTATCAGGAGCAATGGGCTGCGTCAATTGACACAGGTTCTGCCAACATTTTCATCATAAGCAAGAAAGAATTGATTTTATTAATGCCACGTTTAATTCATCCATTAATTTACTAACATGTTTGCGAATGATCCGTTGACTCGGTGGTTTGAAAGTGTTGTAAAGTGTATTGTGTCACCTCGTGCAAGTTCCCTCTTCCAAAGACAAAGATTTTTACTGACAGTAAACCAGTGGCGTAGCCAGCCCAAAATTTTTTTGGGGGGCCAAAATGTTTGAGTTTCGGCGAATAACACTATTTTGTTTGGAAAAACGCGTCTCAAGGCACAAAATGACTATATTTTCTAAAAATTTGGGAGGGGCATGGCCCCTTTGGCTCCCCCTGGCTACGCCTATGCAGCAAACACTGCGCTATATACTGTAAATCGTGGCAAAGCTTGTTGTTTCCTTGTAGGGTGCAATTTGTAGATGAAAGGAGTGCGATCATATCAACCTTGAACGCCATATCAGCAACCCATTCTTCGTTGTCCAGCTGAAGGATATGTTGCTTGCCTTCGGCAAGCGTTTTAATCTGCCGGAAGAAGCACGCAGAATCTTTTTAGACATGTAGCGTCTCTTAACCAGCATACAGCAGTGAGCACTAGCAGGGCTCCGTAGCCAGCATCAATGGCTACGAGAAACTGCTTGAACTTGAAATGGAGTGCATTTGCTCGGAAACTAATTTACAGTTGATATTACTGTTTCTGTAAAGTTAGACACCTTTCATGGCTTAGCAACGAAACTTTCTTGGTATATAATGCAGTGCTTGGTGCCATATCGCAGGGGCGAGATTATCTTCATCACGCCTTATGTTGACGAGTACTTGAAGGCCTTGATTCGTCCCAAGCGTGAAAGGACATCCACCTGTTGTCACTGAGAACATCTTTGACGGGTTCAAATGCGTTTCTAGAAGAGTTATGTATCTCCTTTTCGTTGAGCCATAGGTGGAATGCAAAATGAGAAATTCCTCACAAATCTTAAAGTCTGGCGTGACTCTTCAGATAAACATATATAATTCATCTGTATCGGTAATGTCTTTCATGCTGCGAAGAACGAACCAGTAGTAAAAAACATTTCTTGACTTAAAAAGTTTGGTCATGTTGGTCGTTTGGTATATACATATTCAACACGTCTAGTTATTGTGTCAGTGCTATGTTGTAATTTATTAGCTTTAAGCTGAACACTAGAAGAACAAGATCCTTAATTAAGCAAACATAACAATAGCCTGCTTCATAATTTCATCATTCAAATACGGTTTCAAATGGTGAGTGAGCAGACCACACTGGAACATATTCGTTTACTTGTTACATGCTGACTTTAATAATTCCAATTTCCTTGATTTTCCTCCGTAGCACTCACATTTTGCAAAATGAATTTTGTAGATCCTCTCAATATTAAAAGATTTTGCACTGCTTATCACCACAAGATAAGGCAATGTGTTTTGCCATATGTTTCAATTTGAAAATATTTCTCTTCCCAGTGACATCGAAAAACCCTATTTTATTGCGTAAGCGTGCGAGCTTTCTTTGAAGGTTTCTCTACATTATGGTTGTCTGATTGCTATATCTGCGAAATTAAAATCAGGGCAAAAATACGAGTACAAATCACTTCCTGAGACTAAGGATAAGGTTCAAAACACAACAGATCAGCTTTGATAACGAAAATAGACTACTGTATTTCAGGTCCGTAGCCACTGGGCGGCATTCCGGGGGTTGTGCCCCCCAAATTTGTTGTGACCCAGAATTTTTTTTATGTTTATTTTGTTGATACACATGTGGTTCAAACTCCACTAAAGTAACAAATTTTGCAAATGCTCGTTTTTAAATCAATACCGCACATTGCATAAAAGCTAATCGCTGCTAATTATGCTTGTTTCCGTTTAGCAACAATGTTAACCTCAAAAATAATAACAGAAATTATAGAAAACCCTTGTGAACTTTCTGCGTGCGCGAATAGCTGCAATAAATTTGTTTCAAGTTGATCTTGATAAACCATGGAATTAGTGTTATGAAAAAACACCTCTTCCCCCGTTGCTCCTCTTTCGAAAGGTCAGGGGAAGCAATACCTTCGTCATGCCCCCGCTCTGCGGCGTCCCTGATGGCAGGTGTGTGTGTAGAGTTTTTTTTTCTACTAGGGATAATTGATTCGTTTCAGAATGAAGTACTTAGCCACTACTGTCAGTTTCAGATTTGTGCCCACGTCGATTTCGGATTTGTGCCCAGCAGAATGAAGTATTTAGCCACTAGTCTCGCGGCAGGTGTTGAGTTGCCATTAAATTGTCTCATCGTCCAGAACCGTCAGGCCATGCAGTCCATTGGGAGGTCGATGGATCGGACATTGGAGGACAACATGGTCGACGGTTTGTTCTTCTGCGCCACACTCACAGGGAGCAGAGGAGGCCATATCCCATTTGTACAAGCAGGAGCGGAAACGTCCGACGCCGGTGCGGAGGCGGTTAAGCCGGAACCAGGCTCTTCTTGAGAGGGTCATTCCTGAGGCGTGGGTGCCGGTGTCGGTGATTAAAATGCGGAGTCTTGTGGAGCTGTCTGTCCACTCCGCATTCCATTGGTAATCCGCCCACTGCGCCGCACGTACGTTGTTGTTGGCAGATAAACTGATGAGATGTTGTGCGGTGGGTACCAATGGGTTTTTCGATTTTAGGCGCCGTGCGTTTGCACTCGATGGGCGGGTGAACTCTAAGTGGAGAAGATGTCCAGGCTCCATAGCACGGCGTACCAGAGACAGCGTGGCTCCAATGCGACGAAGCCCAGCAGGTTGGATGCCTGTGTGGGTTGGCAGGTTGTCCGCTGGTGTAGGACGCATGCATCCAGTCACAATTCGCAAGGCGTCGTTGATGGTGGGGCCGATGAGGCGTGTATGAGCACTGCGGCATCAAACAGGAACGAAGTGCTCTGCGATTGAGTGCACCAAGGCTAGGGTGGCTATTCGTAGAGTTATTGCTCCAGCACCCCATCCGGAGCCAGCAAGCCGCCTCAGGAGCGCGACACGTGATGTTAGCTTCTTGCGAAGTGACTCAAGGTGTCGGCGATACGTGAGCGACCTGTCCAACGTTACTCCGAGGTATTTGGGCTCGAAGCAGAAGGGCAGGATTTCGTTGTTGTATTTGACTTTGAGCTCACGTTTAGCTTCCTTGCTGTTGAGGTGGAAGGCTGCCGACACCATTTTTGGAGTGCTGAGCTTCAGCTTCCAAGTCTGGAGGTATTCATCTACAGTTGCCATGTCCTTGGTCAGCACCCCTTCCACTGGCTGCCCGTCTCCATCAGCATGCATGATTGCTAGGTCGGTGGTTGGCAGGTCAGAGATGTAGATGTTGAAGAGAAGGGGCGCCATGACAGATCCCTGTGGTACGCCGTTCTTGATGCGTCGTAACCTGCTTCTTTTGCTGTTTCCGGTGGTGAGGGTGAAGCTGCGATTGCTAACCATCTCCATGATCATGCGAACCATGTGTCTGTCAGGCAGCAATTGCAGCAGCTTGCAGGTGAGGCCGCGGTGCCATACAGTGTCGTAGGCTGCTCTGAGGTCGACAAACACAGCGCCAGCCTTCTTTTTAGCTGGAAAGCTATCCTACATGTCCTGTGTCTGCGGGGTGACTTGGTCTACGGCCGACCTCCCGTGTCGAAAGCCCGCCAGCTCCGAGGGAGCACTGGGTCGATGATTGGGTTGACACGAGCGTAGATGAGTCTCTCGAGGATTTTAAAGGGAACACACAGCAGGTATATGGAACAACAACTCTTTGGGGCCCCCAATGGCTTCTCTGGCTTAGGGATCGCAACTATTTGTGCTATTCTCCAGATCTTTGGAATTTTGAGTTGGCGCATGCAGGAAATGAGGAAGTCGCAAAACCAAGATTTGAGAGCTGAACCGGCGTGGAATATGAACTCCGGGAAGATGGAGTCCAATCCCGGAGACTTTCCTGGCTTCAGGCGTCTGAGAGCAGCAGCAAGCTCTTCGGGCCTAAAGGGTTCAGAGATACTGTGACCCTCAGGTGTTGGGATCTTCAATAGGTCGGACAGCTCCGT
>JGI24158J21664_10012329_pt1 | contig 11326 bp, 11 predicted proteins | sample Ectturendosymbi3_FD_21664 | JGI IMG/M metagenome (IMG submission 21664)
TTTTTCGAGTCTAATCTACTAGACTTGCCACGTTTTTTGAGATTTTCGCCGAGTTGCTAGAGCGAACAGGAGCGGAGATATTCATCCGCAAAGCCATGTTTGAATCAGCTGCTTTTTGCGAACCGCTTGAATTAACCCGGCAGCCAAAGTGTTAACAGCATTTTCAATGATTTGTTCAATGATTAATAGCACAATACACCTGGCAATACTCATTAGGCATGTGTCCAATAGTGCAACCACCAGCCATTACGTAATGGCAACAAAGGGATGTGCCTTGGATTCGTAGCTCAGAGAAGTGTATACTGTATTTATTCCATTGTTAGCTTCCCTTGATTGTAAGCCTCCTTTATTATAAGCCACATGAAATGGTCTTAAAATTAATGTAAGCCGCACTTGAACATAGGTGTCTTTAAGACTCTGAGATACACTCGCGTATTAGCACATTTTGCGTTTAATTGGCAATCCTGGTAATGATGCTTACATCACTACAACTGCTTTCTGTTCATCATAATCTCTCCTGTAATGGATGTGCACGTGATGCTGAAGATAACATAATGTGATAAAAGAGTTTGGTCGACAAAATGTAGCCAAGGAAAGACTGAGCGTCATCTGTACCTTTCGATAAGGTAAACAATTAAAAAATGTAAGCTGCCCTTGATTGTAAGCCACCCTCGATCATAAGTTACATGAAATGATGAAAAAAAAACTTTATCAGGATGGCTTACAATTGAATAAATATGGTATCATAACTGACCCCAGTTTGTATGTGATGTTGGAGTCTGTTCAAGCCTAAACCTATCTCATGTTTAAACTGGATGAGGTTGTGCGCTGCATTGTTACCTTGTTGCAGTTGAGGTTAATGCTGTAGCTCAGTGGTCCCCAAACATTTTGGATGCTGAGCCAAATTTGTGACCTTATCAATGTCCGCGGGCCAGACTCTTTTGTGCATTGAAAAAACAAAATAACAAACCACTCGCATAGCATCAGACACGTTTGTGCATTGCAATTTTTTTCTGTGTTTGATGACATGTTTGCAATGTGGTTTCTGCAACAGCTTCTTATGTTGCATGATATTTGGGATATTTGGTTTCACGCTTTATGCTGCTATACGTTAATTGCTTCTACGATTTTCAAGAACCCTGTATACCTCACCAATCACTGGCCAGACAGCAGAGACGTAGTCGAGATCTAAACTTAGAGACGGAGACTTCTTCAAAAAGTCCGAGACTCGAAAATTTGCAGAATATGCCAAAATGTTTCAACAAATCTTCAAAAAATTGTCATCGCCACTTCGAAGTTAAAATTTTGCGAATTTTTGGCATTTTTCTTGCTTGCTTATGTTATTCTTACCTGCAGATACAACAGACAAAAAGTACGTTGAATTGAAGAAGTTTCACTCAGCCATATTGTTCCAGTATTCAAAGTCTCAAGACAATAGGTTTGAGACCGATCCATAAGTGCAACATTTTAGAATTTTGACCATTTGTTGCAAAATTTTGCAACTTAATCTTGGCAATTTAAAGGTGGATAATGCTTAAATTTGATTTAGAATCAACAAAAATCAGAAGCGTTGGGGTAACAATCGATTATATTGACATACACAAAATCGCTCAAACTGTTAAAAAATTATGTAAAATTTTGCATAGTTTGAGACAGGATGCTTTGCGCCAGGTCTTAACACTTTGGCATCCGGCTGAAAAAGGGGATTTTCAAAAAAACACCGAAACGCACGTGGCTTTGCGTGGGAATTACTCCGCTCTTGTATGAGTTACAGACTTGGTCGAAGTGTCAAAAAATGCGGCAAGTCTTCTTGTTTGCACTCTGAAAAAAATTTTTGGCTGGGGGGTGTGGATTTTTTGTGAGTGATGTCATAAGTGCAGGACTTTTAGGCCACCTTGGCCCACTTTGCCTGGCCCTGGGTGCCAACAGTTAGATGGTAGTATTTCGCTGAAGTTTTTATAGGAAACTAGGCTCCAATCCCGAGTCTTTTGATGCTTCGGATAACCTGCTGGGGTTTCGGGTTCAAAATTTATGATCTAAACTAATAAAAATATTTGACTAATTAGCTAATTAGATAATTAATTAATTTCTTTATTTTAGATCATGTAACTTTTGAACCAGAAATGCTAGAAAGTCGATCAAAGGCTTTTTGAATGATCAAAGGCATTTTCTCTCAAACAGACAAATTAACTCTTTTGGCAATTATTTTATCAGTAACCAACTTTTTGCCCACCTATTCAAGCGGCCTTCCTCAGGGCAAGCCCTCTTGAATAGGTGAAAGAAATGTCGGCTACTAATAAAATAATCGCCAGAAGATCTAATTTATCTGTTTGATTTGAAACCTGGTGGCAAATGCTATGAAATAACAACATGAGTAGCAAAAGAACAGTCTCTCAAGTTGAATGTTAAGTTGTAGTCCAGTAGATCTGTACAAGCCTGGGTTGCGGGGTTGCAAGGAGTCAGAAGTTTTTGTGTGGAGTCAGAGTCAGATTCCGAAGAACACCAAGAGTCCAATTGAATCATTTTATGCATTGCACTCCTAAGTGAGGAATCCTAACTCATGCCTGTTGAAATGGTGCAATTTCTTTTGAAATATCTATTGAAACAGAGAATTCTTGCTGTGTACCATGATTTCCATTGATTGCTAGTTGATACAAAATTGTTGACAGCCAAACTTCATTCATGTTATGCTAAGGAGTCGAAAAGTTTGGCAAGGCAGATGTTGGAGTTGGAAATTTTAGAAAGATCAGAGTTGGAAATTTTGGAAAGGTTGAAGTCAGACATTTTACCTCTGACTCAATCCTGGTGCGAGTCATCCCAGACTTGGCATTATTCATTGTTCAACACTACAATCCATTGAAAACCAAAGCAAAAAAAAACGTTATTCTCATGTTATTGCTCCTTAGAAAAACTTCCAAATCCAGCTCCACTTTTAGGGTTTGGCTTAATATCAAATTCTCCAATTTGACCAACTGTTGAAAAAGTTATTTTACGCTGTAAATCAAAATGATAGAAGCAATAAAATTGGTATTGCAATTTTCTTCTCCATTTTCAATTTTTTGCCTTTGTTGATTTTGAGGGAACCTGAGTGCAGTTTGGATCATGACTGGTTTTACGTGCAACTTACCACTTTAGAGCAAAATTCCAATTGTATAAAACTATTTTGAGCTTTCATGCATAAGTGAAAAATATGTTTTACAAAGTTTTTTTTTTAATATCAAACTGGTGTTGTGTTGTTTAAGAAACCACTGCAGAAAATGTGGAACAACTACCATCTGCTGCAGAGACTGTGACCATTTCGGTTTCAGAAAATCAGCCTGCTCATAAAGTACCTGTTCCAGGCACACCAGTGGTTAGTAACTATGTGCTTTTCGCCTCGTAGGCTAAATTTCAAATTTGTTGTAGGTTGTGTGCCAACGTTTTCTATTTTCTTTTAAACGCTTCAAATGCTGTCATGAAATCAATCACACCCTTGCATTTGCACATGCACTGTTGTGAGTTGGTTGACTGAATGTATGAATGAGATTTGCCAGACAGTTAGCGAGTGCTCTTTTTAACTGCACTGACCCATTTGCGAGTCAACCCCACTCTGTTCTGTGTATTGAATAGATTTGTGCGAACTCCAAATAAATATGAGGGAGTGACTGCTAAGCCCTGCAGCATGGGTTGCTATTATTGAAACCTTTCATAAGCGAGCAGTATATCAGAACAGTTTTTACTTGAAGCGCAATAGCTGATAACGTTAGTAATCTGGTCGACTCGTAATAATAAATTGCCCGCTAGTTGTCTGGTACCTCCGTGTTGAAATCAGGGCCACGAAAACCAGTACCGTCTTTGTTGCGCAGCCGGCGTCAGTCCCCGTTCCTCCAGCTGCAGCCGCCCCGCTTGTGGGAAGCGTTGGGGTTTACGCGGGCGCTTACATACAGCAAGCCCCACTGCACACCAATCAGCCGGTAAGATGAGCTGCTTTGCTATGCCAACAATGATTGCTGAAGTTGCGTACTTTGAAAGTGCGATAGGCTCTTATGCCACTGTTGTGCCGACAACGCGCGCGTACCAGCGAAACAGCGTCGTCGTAAATTTTTCATTGCTGTATCGGAAAGCTGTTGCTGGAATATTTATATTTGGCGCTGGCCTGCTTTTTTATGTTGATATGAAGTACAGCTTTTACTTTAAGCGGAGGGTTTTGCTGAACGTGTTTCGCAAAAAGGTACCAAGAGTTACTGCAAGAAATGAGTTATATTCGATGCCGAGAATAATTTCATTGCTGGTCCCACCCAAGTTGAAGGGAGTGAACTGCGTACCTCAGCTGTTGACTGATAATAACTTTTTAGAGAAGTTTAGCAATGTTTACCATGTAACAATGTTACCTGTCGAAATTTTTCTTTCAAAACCCATCTTTAGAGAGCTTCTGTTTTGTACTGTCACTTGCTTCACGACCATTGACCGCGACAACCAAGGCACTTATGTATGCGTTATAAAATTAGCAAAAGAACATATATATATATATATATATATATATTGCTGTAAACATGTACTTCAAATACAGGCTATGACGGCTAAAATATTCCAGGCCTCTATTAGGCAGAGGTTAGTTTGTTTACATAAATATCTTAACTTGACATGGAAGCCCAACATTTGGAAACCTGTAGTCTTCCGGTCATCTCCCAGTTCGGACGGATTTTTTGCATTTCTGGCTAACTCATTTTCGCCGGATCAAAATTCACTGAGTGGTACATCCGTTGCCTTAAAAAGTCCCCAGATCTTTAGAAAATACCAGAGAATCATACTTTCTTTGACCAGGTTAACATTTCAATTGGTTTCTTTTTGCTAAACTTGATCTGTCGTATCTTTGCACCTTGACGTTTTTGTGCATTTAAGGCGAAAAAGAACCGCTGTACATCGCAACGAATTCACACGCACTTCTAACGTTTCAAAGCAGGTGCCTTCAAACAACTTCCAGTACATGCTACCCAACGCCGCCGGGGCGTATGGCCACCTCGCCACCGCGCAAGGCACCAAGGTGATGGTCCTCCCGCAGCACTACCCTCCTGCTGGCTTGGCACCGAACCCTTATGCTGGCGTTGCTCCCGCTGCTCAGCCCACGCTCTACACTGATGCCACTGGAAGAACGTACGTCGTCACTGGGGCGCATCAGCCCCAAGTGCAATATCATATTGCCCCACCGGGAGGGATGAAAGTAAGTGTGCAGCAGTGTATAATATTTGTCAGGAAGAAAACTTCGCCAATTTTTGTGTGGTTTAGCCAAATGCATCAGTACATGTCGCAAACAACAAACGTGTCGCCAGCAAATTTCTGCTGGTTTTTGTCATCGTGCCGCACACTAAGAATGCTCGCTGCTATATTCATGTGCAGGTGCTTGCCTGTTCAATAACCACGTGCAATTGATTAAACAGCGTATTTTCGGCTGTATTTTGTGAAAGTTCTTCCAAAGCACTTGACAGTGATCCTGCTGTCTCTTATTGCAGGCGGCGGCATCCGGCCAACCCGTCATGATGCTCAATCCGCAGTACTGCGTGCAAGCGCAAGCCTCCGCCTCGCTGCAACCTGTTTTTGCGCGTCAGGCCAACTTGGCAGCCGCGCAAGCTATTGGAGGTCATTACGCCGCTGCCAGCGCCGTGCACGGCGTCGCCGCGCCGAGCGCCGCCCACCACCCCACGTCCCCTTCTACTCCCGTCTACTACTACCAATACTGATCCGTGAGTTTTTAATCCCCGTGTTTGTTTCGTTTGACGTCGTGTGGGGTGTGACGTCGTGCGAGCGAAGGCTTTCGTTGTCGCCGTGTCGGTCAACTCGACGCGAAAAGTAAAACAACAACAACAACAACAGAGACATCTTCGCTTGCCAGCGTTTGTAGCTGGGCTGTGCGTTTTGTTTCCGTTTTAACCGCTTCTGACCTTCCGAGGGTCGTTTCTACCGTTTCGACTGTTGAAAATGCTCCAGCCGCCGCCGATGTGCGCGAGCTTCGTCCGCTGCTCACTGTGCTCTCGTAAGAAATGGGTGTCTTCGTTCGCTATCCGTTTTCACTGTCCCCGTTACGTCCTCGTTGCTCATGTTACTGCGCATGCGCGTAATCTTCACTGCTGCGGAGCTGGGTGTTTTGCTCCCAGTTGGGCTTCGACGACGCTCAGGACCGATTGGAGCCAAGCGCGAGGCCGCGGGCCCTAGGTGCCCTGTGAGCTCTCGAACAAGTTCTTGCGTTACTCTGATGCGGATCGACAACACCGTTTTTCCTCCCTAAGAGAGTGTTTCTATTTTAAAATCGTTTGGCCGGAAAACGACCGTGTTGTATTGTATATATTTCGTATTTTGAACTGCTGCATATTAGGCAGCTGTTGGTTGGCCCTTCGTCAATACAAGTTAAGTTTTCATCACACGGCATAGCTCAGTGATCCTTTCGGCCGTACGCTGTAAATGGCGCTCGTTGACTGTTTAGTGCTTCATGCAACGTGGTATCGCGCAGTAAATAGGGGTAAGTGCTCCCTGTAGTGCCCTGGACGGATCGTTTGTCCAGACATCCGCATTATGTAGGAAGCCAAGTTCGTCGATCAAGATCATCTTGTTGTTCCCTTCTGAGAGTGGCCAGCTTTTGCTGCGATTGCATTTTAAGATTTTCGGAAAGCTCCCAGCTCGTCGGTTTACAGCATTGTTGGAGTCGGCTTGTATTTCAACGACCCGATGGTTCATTTGGAGAGTTCGTTTAGAAAGGTTCATGTGTGTGACATTGCCGCAGTATTGCTTATCGGACGCCTGCTGCTGCTAAAAAAACGCTATGTTATTTAAAAAAAATTTCCTCGTTTCGTTTAGTTTTTTTTCTGATTTTGCTGCTTTCATTCTTGTGTCCATTCATCGTGCTGTTGTGCGTTCGACTGTGACGACGGTTGTTTCTTCGCTTTCGCACACGTTTCCTGACAAAAGGGTTGCTGTGCTCATGACACACGAGCGGGGGACGTTTGGCATACACTGCTTCAGTCACGGCGAAGCAGAAGGGTTACCTTGACTAACAAGCGTACTGAATTTGGTTAGTTTGGGTGGTGCAAAGGCGTCTAAAACAAAAAATGCGCTTTAAATAAGCTGTGTTGTGAAAAGGCCAAGGCTGCTGTTCTATACAGCTTTTCATAGAGTGGAAGCGCTTCAGAGCAAGAAGGGCTTTTGCATCACGTGTTCATTCAAAATTCAGCCATTTTTCTGCTTTTCCGAAGAAGAAGAAGACGATAGCAACGTTTGCGCCACCGTTCGTCCACGTGTGCTTTGCGGTAGTTTATTCGCGCACGCGCCGCGCTCGCCAACACATCACGCTTCGTCGTCAAGCGTCGCCTTTTTCTCTTCGGCGCTTTCGCCGCTTGTGGAGTCGCACGAGTGTGGCACGCGACGTACGGCAGCGCCCTGCAAGGTGGTGTCCGCACTTAGCGTGCTCTCGCTCTCTCTCTGCGAGACTCGATTGACCGGTGCTTTTATGTGGATCGACACGCTTTACCTGTTTACTGTGTTTGTTTTCTGTCGTCTTTGGCGACCGCTGTTGCACAAGAGCCCAGCGCACTTGGCGCGTCGATGGCTCGCGACACTTTGTATCTCTTTGTTCAAGTTCAAAGCTCTCTTTATCTGTGATGCGCGCATGAGCACAGGTTAGCTTGCGTTGGATCAGCGCGACACATACCCAACCGTCACGAAAATTGGTGGGATTACGTTCAGCTTATACTTGCTGGCCGCCCAGATGACGTGGAAAAGAGAAAGAGCATCATTATAGGAAGCTCTCCAGTCGTAGCAATCGGTCCAATCCGATGCAAAACAGTCCACGCATTTTATGACAACCCTGCGCATCGTCTCAGACCTGAATTGCCCTGCGTAGCGAATTCCCTTTGAATTGAACGCAGTTCTACAAATTGCCAAGCCAGGTCTTAAAATAAGCAGCAGGTCTGATGTTATTTCAGTGTGCCATTATGGAACACCACGACCTGTTGCTGCAGCAAGCACCTGCCGCTGGCGTTGCCGTATTGCATGCTGCAAAAGCCGGCTTGCCGCGCAGTCCGGTGTCGCGACCCTTGTGTTTGGCGATCGTTCGTTGTTCCTGCGACTCGCGATTGCCACGACAGCGGAAGCGCTTGGGCGCGCGCGATCAAGATCGAGGAGTTGCTGAGAAAATAGCCGAGATTGCTGGCGTGCGATGCAATGCATGATGGCGGTGCCTGTTTTAAATTGGGAAGTGTGCGTTTGTCTGTGGTAGGCGGAGCGTGAACCGACGCTGGTCGCGGCAGCAACCAGATTGCCGATGCTGTGCGCAGCTGCTGCTGCTGCGGCCGACGCTCAATCAAAGTTGTTCAAAGTGAAGCCGACCGCGTAACCGAAGTCAATGGTAATCGTTGCCTGAATCGATAAAGCTTAAATGGCTTAGCGTTCTTCGTCTGTCCCGGCCAGTCGTGTCGAACTTGAGCAGAAGTGTTTCCGTTCGTCAAACCCGGACATGAATATTTCAGCGCGTGCCCTTTCTCACGCGGCGCAGGTCGCGAGATGTGCAGCAAGAGCTCTCAAGCCGGTCCTGGACGCAGCTAAGCCTTCAGCTTTTTCCTCATACGTGCGGGTGTGAGAAGCAAAGACTGGTAAAATACCTTACAGTATTTGGGCAAATGGGTGCGCATGAATCTTATTGAAAACCGAGTTCGTTTGCGTGTCCTGTAATTGTGACGGCCTCGCGCCGTCCTGTGTCGAACCAATACCGGCTCAACGAAGCCTTACGAACAATCGTTCAACGTCTTATCGAATCCTTTACGATGTTTAAAGAAGTTCCTTGGCATGTTCATAAGTGTTGTATTTTATGCTGTCGCTGTGTAATTATAGTGCTGAGCTGATGACGGTGCTTCGTGCTTTTTAACTATTTATTGGCAAATAACAGCGGCTCGCGTACAAGCGGCTGTTACGGGTAGACATCGGATACCGCGCGGTGGCCTTGTAGGGCCTAATTTCCAGTGTCTTGTGCGCAAGAACAAGTACTGTTTTTATTTGATGCTCTACTTTCACTCGTCGGCATTACATTTCCATGACCGCAGCATAAAACATTTTGCGTTTGTTTCAAATGTTTTCTGCTGCAATTGAACGCCGCCTTGCGCTGACAAAGTGCTCGTCTGCGAGCCAGAAATTTTATACGAAAAACGTTTAAAGTTGCCTAACTGTCGAAACTGATAAGTTTAGGAACGCTCTTTTTTGCAGAACTTTTTCTTACGTTTTAACGTATTTTAAAAAAACTCGTACTTTTTCTGTTTGCTGCGAGCGTACGCGCGTGCCTGAGCACCTCTCATTCTCTGCCCTGTGCCCGACGCGTACTCACCTTGTGTCTTGATGCTGCGAAGACTAAAGGATAGGTTTCACTGGCAGGTTGTTGTAGCTGTTGCGTGTCGTTCATGGTCTCCGAGTCGCAGCGGTAGGAGGAACGTTTTTGCCAAATCATATCTTTTCATGTGCAGTAACAGTAACGGTGTTAAAAGTGAACTGGTCCCCCCTTGCGGTTCTTGGTAGGGGACATCTTGTCTATCAGCACCTTAGTCAAGAGTAAGTTGATATGACCAATTAAGTCATACTTCTACATCATGCGTTTTTTGGGTTTGATCAATGATTTCCTCCTGTTTTGCTAACTGCTGGCATTTATTTACATCTTTCACGTTCTTTCTTTGCCAACAAGTACAATTGTTTCTCATGTTTTGTATGGTGGGCGTTTCTTTTCGCGAATACAGCGATTCAATATTATCACCTTCTCGTGATCAGTGCTGGCGTTTCGCTGTGCATGTGCTCGAAAGAGTTCGATTTGATGAAAAGCGCTGCGCTTGATCTTTGGTACAATGAAGGTCGAACTTTAATGTGTACTTGAAAATCAAATAGCTGACCGTCATGGGACTTGTCTCACGTCCTGTTTTATAAACTGCAAAGGGATCGCCCAAATCACTTAAGGATTTATGCATAAAGATAGGGGTCTATTCAAATGAGGGGTCTGCATGTAGAATCGGCGGTGCTTCATTTAAAATGACTTTGATGTGTAATGTGTATGTTACGCGTGGGAACTGCAGTTCTAGACAAATTTTTAAAAATCGACTTCGAAGTGATATACTAGACCGGCGAAGTGATGCAGCTGGTTGAGCACGCACCAACAAAGCTGGTAGGTTGGCTTCAATTCTCGGTCAGGATCATACCCAAGATTTGAAATCGTTACTTGTGGCCTGTCCAGCCTCGTACTCGGCGTTAATCGGTGGGTGCAAGAAAACGCTTCACGCGTGGTGCTGTTTCATTGACTCACCACCAGTGCAACATTGTCTGCGAAAGCAGCCGCATGGCCCCTGATGGCGCAAGCAAGAGGAGGCGGGCGCCCACAGAGCAAATGATCAGGCCCGTAACCAGGGGGCCAAGCCCCCCTGCAAATTTTTTCTCCCCCCTGGAAAAATGTGTTGGACATAGTTAAAAAATTTGGGCCCCTAAATTATCTTTCGAATTTGCATAAACGTGCAGACATGTTTGTTTTCGAGAGAGAATTTGCTACTTTGTGATGTGCTTTAAATAGGAGTTCGAACTGATTGCAGGTCAAGTTTGATCTTGAGACCTCATAAAGGAAGTTTACCAAGGAACCTAACAGCAGAACTCAGAAATTTGGAAAGTTATAGTTATCAATTAAATTTCATTCAAATTTTGACTTGGTTTTTCGAAGATCATCTGTTGCCAGGGATAAAGCAAAATCAGTCATGCAGAAAGACATTGCAGAGACAAATGCTGCCATTGGTGATATTGTCAAAAGCAATCACGTGGAGAAGTCTATAAAATCTAACAATTTGTTCAAACGAAAAGGAAAGAAGAAAAGAAAATACCGCAAGATAAATTTTCCTTGTTACCTTGGCACACTTTCGTATTTTGATACAAGCAAAAATTGTCTTAGTCAAATCTATTATCAGCATGGGCGTCGGAAGGAGGGGCACTTCCCCCCCTGGATTTGAAAAATTTTAAGCAAAAAAGGTTGTTTTCTTAATTTCAAGTGGGAAAAAGAAATTTCACCACTTCCCCCCTGGAAAAATACCCTAGTGCCCACTCTGGAAAAAAATCCTTCCGTCGTCCATGATTATCAGTAGAAGCGTCGCCAGAAAGTTTTCAATAGGGGCACTTTGCAGTTCTGCGGGGGGGGCTTCACACTATAAAATTCACCCAAACTCCACTTATAGTGTTTCACGTTCCAATTTGGGGGGTCTTAGAGCTTTGCTTGGGGGTAAAAGCCCACCCGTGGCGACGGGACTGATTATCAGTAGTTGTTGCCTGCGACATTTGCTGCTGACTT
>JGI24158J21664_10012330_pt1 | contig 11326 bp, 9 predicted proteins | sample Ectturendosymbi3_FD_21664 | JGI IMG/M metagenome (IMG submission 21664)
AGACTAACTTCTGCTTGATCGTATTTTGCAAAAGTGAGAGATGAACGTGCATTTACATCGATTTGAAACAAGTTTCCGTATTCCTGGAAAGTGCAAGAAGGGTTTGTGAATTCATCAGAAAAGAATTATCACTTTAAGTAACTAATACAGCTGAACGTCGGAGTCGGATAAACGAAATTGCCAGGAGTCGGAGATGACGGAACTTCCGACTCCACAGCCCTGGTTTTAACAGCATATTTGATATGTAGAATACTACTCTGTGCATGCCACATGGCATGAAGTCAGAAATTTCGCTTGACACCGGCTCCACACCCCTAGTTCCGGCTGAAGCTGTTTCGTTTATGCCGCAGGAGCGTGGTGTGATTCACTGCCAAGTATCAACAGTTGGGGGGGATTGCTTCAACAAAGCGTTTGCGGGGTAATAAAACGCACACTGACTGGCGCTGCCTCAGTCCAGCGAGAGAGTGTCGTGTTTATTCTGAGGACCACGCAGGGGTGCAACGAGGGGGCACAGTTCCCTGGGCGCCGAAAAGTCCCAACAATGTCTCAAATACTTTGTTCAATACAGTCAATTTGTTTCCGAAAGGCCTGTTTCGGACATGTGGGCGCCAAACTTGCTTCTCGTCCCGGGCGCGAGTTTTACAGAAATAGGTATTTTTCATTATTGATTTTTTGTGCAATCGCTTTTGATGAAATATCGGAGAGGTTGTCGGGAATATCCCTTTGTATTCACAGAGATCAATGGTTGATGCTGCTGGAAATAAACGTAGGAATCCTGCTCGCAGGAAGTGTGAAGTTGAAATGCTCAGAGAAAACATGGGTTTACGGATTTCTGTTCATCATACGTGGGATTCATAACGCCTCGTAACAATGGTAGATGCTGACCTTGTGGACCACGCAGGGGGTTCAACGAGGGGGCACCATCTAACATCGGTGCGCCCCCTGGGACCGCGACCGAAAAGCCGGCGGATCCGTGTTGACCAGTGGTTACCCCCCTCATTGGTGAATATTACGTTGGTGCTTGTGGCAGGCAGGGTCCTTGGTGGAAGAGCTGTTTGCAATGGAGACAGCTGTGGGATGACAATCCTGGTCAACAGCAGGAACTATTTAGTAACAAACGTTGATGGACAACAAGATATCGAGCATAGATTTATTTCACAACATAAACAAACAACGGAGGGGAATTTACCTAAACAGACACCGAAACCGCGCAGCGAAGGTCACGTGACGACAGGCAGCCACGCACAGTACGAGGCGCAATGGGGCGACGGTTGCTAACAGCAACAACCGTTTGGTGGGAATCAAATTATTATTTTTACTTGATTAACTTCACAGATCAAACAAGAACGCCCGACCTCGATTGACGTTGACTTCAAACCAAGCATCAGCATCAAATGCTAGCGCTTATATTCACAACGACCGCTGCAACACGTCCCAGTCAAGCAAGTCATCGATTCACCAGCCAGTGTGAAGAAGCGGGGCGTGGCAAATCGACCAAAGCTTTACGATTCGAGTCATTTTTAATGAACCCAGCAATTTTTCGTCAAGCGTTTGAGGGTTTCAGAAAAACTTGGCAAACCTGGATTTTGCCCACCCCCCTCCCTTCCTGGGCGGTAGCACCAGCACATGTGAACACACGACACAGGAGAGATTAGTAAAAATACAGACATCGAGGTCACAATCAAAGTGAATCGTAAAAGTACCCGCTTCCCGTAAATCGTCTCACACAACTGCACAGCACTGGTGGCTGATGTCGCGTTGCATGACTTCGACAAATGACCTGGTCCTGACGCATGACAGCATCAAACAACGGAGGTAAGTTTGGCTGCTTACCGAACGTTGGGGGTAGATACCGCGTTTGCCACAAGCAATTGTCAAACGATGTCTTTGTTTAGTTCGTTACAGCCTGAAGAAAGCATAATAAAAATTCCGGAGCTTGGTTAATTTCCTCTTGAATAAACGTTTCGACATTTTCAATTTGAAATGAGCTTCGTAATCCAACAGTCATGAGTTCGACTCCCAGCCAATACATTGCTTCGGTCGCTGGATGATCAAAATCGACCCTGTCCTTGAAACTCCTAGTCTAAGAATAAGGTATGGTTCAAAGGACAAACAACGAAAGAGTTGGCAGTTTTCCAATTCACCTCGTGTGCCCAGCGAAGCATGTCGTGCGGAACAACCTCAACGTTTGTGACGTTGTTTGGAAGATTCAGTTTTGGCGACAAACCAATCAACCAACCAGCTTCAAAGTCAGTGTAAATATCAAAAGAACGGCACAGCCACGCGGTTAAACGTAATGACAGCGAGAAGCTGCACAAAAATCACAAGATTTGGTCTTAAAAACAAACAATAATAAATTTCGCGAAAATCGACCGACCAGGCAAGTTATTCGATGCACATCGGATACAAGAACATCAACCCACAGAGTCGAGCATTCGACGTCACTGCAGCATCTTTTCAACAATCCACTGCAAGGACACGCTTGACTTGCGACGCTGTGACGTCACAAACAAACGCGGTCCGACGCGTGAAGAGTTACTGGGCGAGTATGAATATTGATTTGCACTTTTGCGGGAAAGCGCGGCGAGAGAAGCTGAAGTGGTGGTCGGGGTCCACGTGACCACTCGCCATCCATTCTCACAGAGCTTGGGACACCTTTGCACAAACTGGGGCCCACACAGGCGTCAACCATCGGTGGGGTTCCCCTTGTAAATCATTGTCACCTCTGTGTTACCGTAGACGGCTGAGACGGAGGGGTAGAGGCGGGTTGGGGGAGTCCCCGGAAGGCAACACCCAGGAACTCGTAGTCCCTTTCGAAGGTCAGTGTGTTGTCCTCCATGTCCAGCACAACAGTGATCTTTTCACCGACCTGCGGTGGAAAAAACAAGGTTTAAGGCCTAGGTCAGAAAACATGGGCAACTGCACTCAACATTTCGAAAGTTCAAAACCGCGCAGACATCTTTGTTAAGTGGATGAAAAGAGTTAGATCACCATTGCGACTTAATATAAAACAAAGGGCTTAAAACCCGTTGAAATGGTTTATCAGGAAACAAGATATTTGAAAATTACAGCAGCGATAAACATCGAATCATTCGTTTCCACTCCCACTTTTCAGCACCCCTAGGGCGACTCGAAATACCTCGCGGTCAACAGCAACCCCCCCAGGTAGTTCTGCTGGCTCCACACCCAAGACGGGGTCAAGCAAGGTCAGAGATGCAGTCACTTGACTGCTGGGCCGCATTTCCGTGGGTGAAGCCAACAGCATTTGCGTCGACAGTCTATCGTTGGCCGAACAAACGGAAAGCTGAGATGTCTCGATTAAGAGCAGAAGTGGTTCCACATTCAGGGTTTTACGAATTCCACAGCTGCCCTTTTCAATGCGATATACATCGACTGATTTTTAAAACACGGAACAGTTTCCAGCACAATTAATGCCAGTCGTGTAAAAGTTGTTGAAACTTTAATACTTTGCGATTATATAATCGTCGGCGAACCACGTCATATGACGCATTAACCGCTTAAATTGTCATGGTGACACGCAACTAAGCGACACGGCATTGGAGCAATCATAAGCAACCGATCCCAAATCTGATACCATCGACAAGTTTCCAAATACGTTCCATGACAAGAGATTAATGTGAAGTCATTAGTTCTCAAGCGACATTCCTGATAAAGACACTTCTTCGCACTACTTTTTTTAACGCTCCTGCACGTAATAAGGAGCCAAGCAAATGCCATGCGATTTATGGAAAATTTCTAAGATGCCATTGTACAGTGAGTCAGAATTTTTCTGTCTAGTAAGTACTGACGGAAATAACACGGGCTGTCAAAATTCTAATCAATAATAAATTTGCGCTGTTCAATTGCTGCAAATCTACGTGGCAAGGTCCCACACGGCATTGACATGCAGTGATGCTGCAGCAATCATTAGTTTTTGTGCGTCTAGCGTTCTTACACTTCTGTGAATAAAGATAAGACGCACAAAAACACACCATTCACTTGCAGCCCCGCGATGATGATACGTGCCAAGCACGCATAAGGTCAGCAGTACATGACCCCAAGCAACCCTAAGCGTAGTACTACATCCACGAGGAATAAACAAGAAGGTTACTATAGGTCAAACACGCCTGCTGGGTGGGGCTTGCACAACGGAGAACTGCGAACCAGAGTTAACACATTCGTAGGTTCAGACACATATATAATATGTCAGGGTGCAATACACAACCATCTTGCGATATTTTTGCAGACTATTTTCGTCCAGACCAGGTATATTCAACCAGCGGCCGAGTCGTTTCCAGTGGCCCACGAAACAATTATCTCCAAAAGTAAAAAAATTCAGCCATACAAATAAAAAATCCGAGCCAAGCAACATTGAATGATTTTCGTATCGGAATATCTTCGGTGACGTTAGACGGGAATGGTTGCAAGGGTTCTTTTTTACGTAGGTAATTATCACAATATATCAGCCATTGATATGACAATAGCTGTGTTACCGAAGAACTAGCTCAGTTTATATTTATTTTTGAACTTTGTACACGTGTTGTGTGTGGCAGCATTCACAGCTTGTACAACTTAATCAGAGATAAAGGTAACATCCGAATTGTTTTGAGCGCAGACACTGTTTTAATAAAGTTCCTTTCAATAATGGCAACGGAAAGTAAAAGCTAATACTGCTTTGTTGTCGTCACATTGCTCATCGCGCCACTTGAGCAACAAGAACTTTGTTTTTTTGTTCGCGTGCGCAACTAACTGGTTCCACTAGGTTTGAAACAAACCACTATTCGCTTCTTGTTTAAACAGGAATTCCACAACAACGGGGAGCTGGGTTGTGATAAAAGTTTACGGCAGCAGCTCCGATGGACGAGTAGCAACTGAAAGGTGGGTTATGTTGTTCGCAATAAAGTGTGAATTTACATTACTGCGCATTTCATACGTTGGCGCATACACCTTGCAAGGTTAAAACTATAAAGCAGCTATTTCTTCAACGCGGAAATACATGGATCCGTCGTTTTCTGCCATAAATTCTCAATTTTATAAAACAAAGGACATCCTCATTTCATGCTTAATGGCAAAAAACGCTTCGATTAGATTTTTCGAAGTCTTTGTTGACAAGAGAATGAAAAAACTACAATACTGTCCACATACAAAGCAACTCTTCCCTTGTTACGACCTTTCAAACAAGCCAAGGACTGACACTCGCGCTACAGCTCCCTCTAGCGTTGGATCGAGATAAATTACTGTTCTCACGCTATATATTTTTTACAAAACTTCACAAAAAATGGAGCTTAAAGAACGAGAGTTCTGTGCTTCGAGGCATTTCCAGTTTGTAGTAGCCTGCTCCCCGCTGGGTCAGGTCAGACAGGGAAGGGTTTCCCAAACCGAGGTCCGTGACGACTCCACGTTAAGGCATGGCAAGAAATGAAAAATGTCGAAAATCTACATTGCCACAAATTCCACAAATTAACTTCCACCACGAATCGTAATTGAAAGTTTTGCAGTCATAAATCTTCGTTGTAGCGCCATTCAAAATTTCGCAGTCAAGAAGTTGTTCACAATGATTCTCACGTTCACCGTCTATGACGTAACAATTATACCTGGCGGACATTAATAACCAACTGAACTTTTCACTTTAAGGCAAAGATGCGAACGTCTTACCTGGTCAAAAAATTAACAGTGCTCATAAAGAAATTTGAAACGCGAGAACTAGAATAAAGATAATACTGTGGATATGCTTCCTGCTCTGAGTGATTAAATTTATAGCCAACAACAAGCCTTAAGCAATACAATGTGGATTTATTTCACTTTTTCGAATTCGGGCCAAAATTTCATAACTCGTGTTTCGTGCAGCTTGGGGAAAACCTTGGGGTCTTACCTGGTTTCGAGAAAAATGCGGTTTTGAAAGATATGAAAATCGAAGCGTGACTTTACGAGAAGTTATTTTTCAAAAACACCCTACTGTGATGAAATGAAACAATCATTGACGAAACAGTGAGTACAGCTAAACAAAAATTTTGATATTTTTTAATACAACAGATTTTCTAGATTTTGTCAAAAAACCCGAGTTGGTGGATTCCAAAACCTGGGTTTCGTGTTCGGGAAACCCCCTGGCTGAAAACACTAGTTACTTTCTCTGACGTTCAACAATATCTGCAGTTTCTTTCTGGACATTTTAGAAAGCACTTGCATAAAACATACGAAAACTTTTATAAAATTTTAAAACATTTTCTTAAAAAAAAAAACTGTTTCAATAACTAGTTTCAATTAAACAGCTTTTTCATCTTTTTAATTAAGTGTTGAGGACCAATATCCATTGCTCTCACAAAAGATAACTAAAATTTTATTACCTTTTGCGACTCCCTACATGTGTGAGACACAATATGAAGAAAAACTACAAGTCCAGAGTTGCCGTGAACTCTGATTTACGACTTGCTTGTCGAAAATATATCTCCCAGAATTGAGAAATTATGCAGCAAGAAATAAACTCCACCAGTCGCATTGATGTTGTCAGGTTTGCAGAACAACAAAAATATTATTCATGTCATTTACTTTTCGTTTTGCATTCTTCTTCCTCGCTGGTTGGAAATATCGATGCGACATATAATTTGGGTCCGAAGAGAAAACGGTTCATAAATGGGGGTCCATGGCCAAAATGTTGAGGAAACCCCGGTTTGGGCGAGCGCTACGATCTTGCTGGACAGAATTCAAAACTGGGTACAAGAAGTATCTGCGAGAATTGACACACGTCGTGTCATGTCCGGTGTTGCCCGATGCGATGTCAGGGAAGTCAGGTCGGGTCGCGGTGGGGATTTGAACTAAAGACCTCGGGTATCACTCGCAAGTTTACTCGAGTCTGTGCGGGTTTGCTCAAGATTGGGACCAAACTAATGTTCTCTCCTCGCACATGGAGGCCATTCTCTACCAAAAGTGCACGTACCTCTGTTGCCTAGTGACCACTTACTAGAGATGAGTAATTTTCGTCATTGAAAAGCTGTATTTTGTGAATCTTTCTGGACTTTATTTGGACTTGGATTTTAACTTTTTTGACTTTTTGGACTATGTTTGGACTTGGACAGAGTTTTCAAAATTCAGGACTGGATCTGGATCGAAAAATATGACAGGTCGCTCATCTCTGCCACTCACTGCCGGTAGCGAGCACCAGTGATGCATAAACCTTCGTTTACACCGGAAAAAAGTTCCGTGACTCAGTCGAAACTTGACAAACCTCGCATTCGGCCTCAAACTGCTAGCACGGTGAGGCGTTAACTCTTGAACCGCTGACTCAACAAAAACGATCTTTACCTGGTACTTGGGTGGGTTATTGCACTTGGGATAAGGGTCGCGCCTGGCACCGCCATGGAATAAATAATTGTCAACTAAGTTCCACGCCCAGCTCTGATCTGTTGACCCGAGCAATGGTTTGTAGCCTTTCATCCTCATCGGAGCTTCCTTGGTGGCGACTCCGACCATGGCCACCGTCCCCAACGGGCCGCGCCAGAGAACGTCCCAGGAATGGCGTCCGGACTCGAACCCGATCTTGCCCCGGGCGGCGTCCGTGTACTGGGCCTCGGGCCTGTGGACGGTGACAAGATAAATGACACCTGACTGAAGTGCCAAACACACAATGACGTCAGCGCCGAAGCACGACGCAAAAACAAAAAACTGTTATGCACGGGTTGATTGTGACGTGAAAAAAATTTTGAAAGCTACGCTTTTCAAAATTCGTTGCGAATTTCAGTAAAAATTAAGTATGAATCACAAACGCGACGTTTTACCGGCCAGATACGCAAATCTTTTGTTCCTTGCATCAACTACGCGTTGGCAGAAAAGACGCACCTGCGATGTAAAGTGAAACCGTCCGATTTAACAAAAATATTTCTAGAACAGTCATTTGCATTCCAGGAATAGTAGAATGCACGTAGTTTGTCCTTATATGTAGGAAGAGAAGAAAGAAGATCGGATTCCACCGCTTCGTGCGTTAATGTGTTCAAGTACAACAACCTGTAATCGAGAAACTCTGAGACAATTATAACACATTAACAACTCTGAAGCAAAAAGAGTCTGGCGGTGCTGCAAGTACAGGTTACTAAAGGTGACTTTGTTGTAATAGTCTTTACTACGCAAGCAATGAATGCAGCGAAAGACATTCGATAAAATCCAATTAAACAGGCTCTTGTTCTTTGCTGCAATCTCAAAGCCGGGTACGCCATGATGCAACTGTAACGACAAATTTGTAAGAGGTCTCTTTTCGATCTAGCCGAGGTTTTAATCATCCAACTACGAACCCGGGCTGCGACCAATACGCTAAACCATCGAAGCGGTTGAACTACATGCGCGAGCGTAAATGAAGTCACTACTAAGAAAGTGCAATGCAAGCCTGACAACATTGAGATTTCACTGGTACTGAAAAATTACACGAATTATGTCAGTGTAATTACGGTTTCAGAAAAAATATATCCAAAAAGATTGCCAGAAACTATTTAAACAACTCCTTCGCAACCAGCAACAAAACGCAGTTCACACTACTTCTTTGCAAATATTGCATCATTCCTATGTAATACATAATTGTAACAAAAAAATAATGCAACTAGCAGAAGTCTTTCCATTTCGAATAGAGTATTTTACGCCACAACGAGATCATGACAGAAGGTGTGGGAATAACATGCCAGGTCGTGGGATGTTCTTGCTGAAGAGCTATTGGTTTTGAAACGCAAATAAAGAATCTAAAAATGTAATTGTTGTTTTTTAAACCTTGTATGAAAAATACTTTATATTAGAAGCAAACAACTCTACCATTGCTAATGTGAGCAAAATGGTCGTTTCCCAGCAACTGCTGTTGATACGAGGACAATTAAAAAAGGTAACTACCAAAAAACGTTGTTTTTAACACAACAACGCCACAGAAATACAAGTTGTCACAACCTGAGAATTGTGATACCAACCTCCAAACATCACTATTCCCATCATTCAAGTAATTACACCATGACTTGCATACAAGTGAACAAGAACGCAAGTCATCCAGTGACAAGAAAGAGAAAATAGTCTCAAGAACTTCTTTGGGGAACTTGCCAGCTGAAACAGAGCAACTGGTGGCAGGTCGATGACTGTTGTCAACCATCTCTTTCTCCTGCATTAAATGCACTTATATGAAGTTAATACACAGTAACAAAATATTGTGTCTTTCTCCTAATTAGTTCCTTCTTGCAAACCCTCATCTCTTGATCATAGTTGTTTCATGATCAGGTCAATAATGACACTGATAGGAGCAGAGGCAATTTCCCATTTCAGTTTAAAAATAATTGTGCATTTACTGAGTGCACAATTGAGTATATTCAACAGGTAAAATAACCTGTGAAATATATGCAATAAGTATAATAAATGCACAGTTGGTGTAAACACTAACCTTTACAGTAAATAACCTGACCGTAGGCATTTTCCCATCACAATTTCTAGTACACTGTCAGTAGATGTAGTAGAAACATGGACAACTTGCTGTAATGATCAACAATTTCAAAACATGATTACTTCCTAACATGAGAACTACCACAAATCTGTATTTAATCTAGAACTATCAGATAGCATGCAAGTGCTTTAGCAAATGTCTTGGTAATACAGTTGTTTTCCAAACACTGGAACAACACCAATACAATTATACATTGCAGTTACGAGCAACAAATAAGATTTCTCACTTTCTGGCACTTCTTCATTGGCTTCATGAGTAGAAAGGCTGTATACTCAAACTTGAGCCAAATTCGAGTTCAGACACAGCACTAGCAAACACAAAAATCACTAGAACACAATGAACTACAGAAACAACAACACTGCATTTTAAGCATTTGCCAAGCAACTAATTTTATTAACATAACGCCATTACAAAACTTAAAGATTTAAATTGTGACATGAAGAATCAATTGAGTTGATTGTCAGAAAACACGCTTCTGTGGATAGGTATTTCCTCTATTGCCTTGTACAGTTTAAAAAATAACTGCTTTGCTCATTTTCAAGTTGAACAAAAATAACTTCCTTTCAATTGTGGAGTTGATCGTGTGCTTGTTATCAACAAATAAAATGAGATAACTTACAAACATGTGAAGCAATCTGTTCAAAATTTCATGAGAAATTATATTATCAAATTTCAGCAAAACGCAGGTACCGTATTGATCAGTAATAGCAACAATGCTTTCTTCATAGATAAAAGTACAGCACACACTGTTAATTGATCCTCATAAATAACACTGGTCATTGCAATAAGTACCCCTAAAAGTATTTTTCACGCTAATTTAAAAAACGTCATTATTTTTTTTGTAGCACATCTAGTTTTTGAGATATCTGTATGTTTTGGATACCAGTTACCTAGCCTACTACAGGCCTATGAACAACAGAAGGTAGCATTGTTTTGCATTATGACATAACATAGAATAATAATCGACGTAGCAGACATACCATTTGCGAAAGTAAAGCAAGTTTACCAACCGTAACTGAGTGATTTAAATGCTAGAACCTGTTTTATTGAGTGACATATTGATATCTCTGTGCACACAGACAATTTAACATATTAAATCCCCATTGCACATTCCGTTAATTTGAATGAATCGTATGATAACAATCAGATTGTTTTGAAAGCTTCTTAGTTGACTATACTGACTGCCAGTGGAGCCTGCATGGAACTCTGAAGGTCATAAGCATATTAATGGGAATGCACATAGGAGTTACCAAGTACTGCTGTTTTTCATGTTTATGGGACAACCACTCTAGGTACTACTGCGGATCAGTATGAAAAGCAACATTCGTCCACAAGAAACTCATATGTTCCTGGAGTGAATAGTGTTCAGGAGTTCAGCATCCTCCATTAGCAAATCATGATAAGTCCTGATGTCACCTCTACATATGAAATTGGGCTTGATGAAAAATTTTGTGAAACCAATTGCCAAATGCAATTCCAGTAGCTTTAATTTTAGCTATTTGTGTGACAAGTTTCCTGATCTCAGGAAAGCTAAATTGAAAGAAGGAATTTTGTAGGCCTGTAGATTTGTAGAGGTTTTGACAGATCGGAATTTCAAGATAACAATGTCCAGTTAAAAATGCACTGGAGTTACAAGCTCAAGAAGACATTCAGGTAGATATGCTCAATCTTTATAAGAACTATTAAGGCTCATTTTTTTGGCAGACATTGAAGAATTGCTGTAGCTTACATGGAGATGAGCTTGCATACATCTGTAAAGATATATTTTCTTCATTCACACCAATGTTTTTTGGAAAACCTTGATGCCATGAGTGACTACCAGGGTGAATAATATTCAAGCTATGGAAGCAAGATACCAGGGGTTCT
>JGI24158J21664_10012331_pt1 | contig 11326 bp, 7 predicted proteins | sample Ectturendosymbi3_FD_21664 | JGI IMG/M metagenome (IMG submission 21664)
TCAAGCTGATAGTGACGTGACTTGTTCCAGATCGTGCGATCAAGGAAAAGCAACAAAAAAGGATTGAAAGACAGGGACGCCAGAGCAACGGCAAAGCAGTGGGGCAGACGAAAAGTTGAGGGCAATTTAAGCGTATAAAAAACAAAACGTCGTTACCAATTATATTTGTTTTTGTTTCAGAAACGATGTTAACTCAAAAATAATAGCCGAATTTGTAGAAAACCATTTTCAATTTTTTGGGTGCGAGAATAACTACAATGATTTTGTTTCAAAACTTTCTTGATAAAAAATGAAATTACCTATGATAGTGTCATCAAAAAGGCACCACCACCCTCGTTGCCTTTCTTTTTTAAGGGCAGGGGCCAATGCTTCGTCATGCTCAGTCTTTTCGGCGTCCCTGTTGAAAAGTAATTATGGACGTTTAATTGATTTTCTGAACAAAATTAAAAAACTTCCTACTTCAATTTGCTTGATTAAGCTGACTTTTTGATNCGTGCATGCATCACTAGTTTTCCGTTNCGTTGTTTGATGTGACGACCCTGGGTGTGCGCTAATANATTTCCAGCTTTGTCATTCATTGGCAATTCAGGCGGATTGATCATAACGGCTCACACAAGCNCATATCTGTTCTGTCCCCCCAGTAGTTGTAGGCCTACATATAACAGACGAAATGTTTCTTGCGTACTTCATGCGCATTCTCAATACTTGTGTAGTTTAGCAAGTTTCAAACTGTCAACCTCGGTGTCCGCCATCTCAGCCTCATACATTCTATGCTCGATTGTTATTTAGGAGACATTTGAGCGGCCTGATGTTTTCGCAGTTTTGAACTGTCCTGTCGTGGTGTTGAGTGTGCTTTGCTCCACTGTTATAATGCGCAGCCTTATACTCAGAGGTGTTGTGGGACGGGAACGCATGGGAACGGCGTTCCCACACCTTTTTCACGTTTTGTTTGAAGATGTCTTTGAAGCTGCTTTAAAAATGGCTATTTTTTGGATGCGTTCTCACACCTTTTTTGCTAGAACTACGTCCCTGCTTATACTGTGTTTTTGCAGTTGTGAACTTCGCTGACGCAATACTGAGTGTGTTCTACTCCCTTGTTTTAATGCGTTGCCGGATATTTTTGCAGTTATGAACTTCTCTGTCATGGCGTTGAGTGCTGTTGTGTTTTGCTCCGGTCTCATAACTTGGAGCGCTGTTAATTTATGCTCATTACAGTAACACATTGTACAACGAGTAAGGAGAGTGTGTAGAGAATAGTATGCATGCTTTGTCAACAAACTTCGCCAAAACGTTGGTTTGCAAACGTGAATATGACGTCATATTGTGACGTCACGAACAGTGTATATGCAGTAACAATGACCACCATACGCCACTGCTCAATGTGAGAATTTGGTTATGGGGNATACAATCACGAAGTCGCCCCGGGCATTACCAGACCTCTGCACAGGGGCGGACCCAATGGGGGGCGATTGGGGCGATTGCCCCACCTAAAACCTACAAAAGTAAGTTTTTTCACCACAATTTTTTACAATTCGGAAAAAAAACATTCGCGATATAAGGCCATTTTGCCGTCTATTTTATTGTCACAGCAGTATTGTGAAGTAAAAATCATCTCTCTTACAGTAGCAAAGCCATTATGAAGCTTGACTAACAAATGTTACTGAAATCGTCCCCCCTAACCTTACTGTCTGGATCCGCCCCTGCCTCTGCACGCCACTGGACAGTGGTGCCCACAATCTATTCGTTAACACAGCACACCAAAAAGTCCACGTTTTTCATCTTTCTGCAATCTCAGGACTGCTGCATCACAATGCTGAATTACCTGCATTGCAAATGCATCTCAAGCCTGTAGCAGGTCAGGAAAATCTAAAAGACAGTCAAGCGCAGAATTTATAGTGGTCAGTAGTACACTATATGCTAGCAACCAGCTACTAGCGCTCAAGCTTGAAAAAGAAAAAGCATCCGGATTATTAGAAATATCAGATCTTGTGGAAACACAAAAACAATAATTTAGAATAGTTGTTTTTCCTCTCATGAGCAAATTTCAAACCAGGATTTAAAAATTTCTCCCTCATTGAGCCAGGTGGCTCTCAGCCTAGCTATATTTATTTCTGGTAATTTCGTTTATGACAAAAATAGTATTTGCTTCCTTTGACTTTGTTTAGTGAACGCTTGAAAAGACAAATATGAATTGCTGCTGTTAGTGCTCTTTTTCCCATTTTATTGTCACTGCTGTTGATATTGCTTCACAGGCCACAGAATCTTTCTCAAAACTTAATTCAGTTACTTCATCTTTGAACACTTTCTCTTCCACTGTTTACATTATTTAGAAACAAATTCTGCAGACGTGGCGATAAATTAAATACTCAATATAAAGAGATTATCTCAGGCATGGAAATATCGAGCTTGGTATCGTGTGACTAAACTTCAGTACAAAAACGGTAAAATCATTTGTGTGCGCCAAGTGTACTATANGCGGATGGAGGCATCTTTAAATACACCNACAAAGATCATATTAGGCTAAAGCTTGGAAACTCATGTGACTCATCAGTTAATTATTTGAAATTAAAAATACCGCCTATACCTCAGTGAATATAGATATTCATGTCAAACAGGCATTGTTTTTCGTTGAAGGCGGCTGCGTAGCTAAATAGCCTGACCAGCGAATGTTAAATCCCACCAGTCTGCTATTGCACAGCATTTGACAACCACTGCGAACATGTGTCATTCTTAGAGCAAATACTAATACGTGGTAGCCCTCAAAGAAACTTGCCGTGTTCTGCCTCTCTCTCCATTTGCAGCATTAGTCACACAAACACTTTCAACAGAACTAAGTTTGCAGACCAGTTTGACCAGCATATTTTTGCAAATCCACAGCACTGTGAGTTCTATATTGTTAAACCGTATCATCAACTGTCGCGGCAGTGACTAAAGAGTGGCAACTTCCGAGCAGAATTCATTTAACTAAGTGATGGTCTATCTCTGGTCGTTTGACAGAAAAGCGTTTACCTTTAAAAAATCTCTCAGCTTTTAAGCTCTTACCGATGAGGTCTGTGCAAGCACGAAGAGAAACATTCTAAGGCTAGCTTTTTGTTTTCTGCTTAAACATCAGGAGGGCCTTCGCTGTTTCAGCAGTCAAACTTTTACTAGAGCACTCTGATTTTACTGTAGGAATTCCATAAACCTTTATTTTTCCTCGACCATGTTCTTAAAATGCAGCCCTATGCTTTATTGGTGGTTCGAGGTATTTTTATACATAATTTTTATACGTTGCAAAAGCAGTTGTATCACAAACATTTTCTGAAAAAGCATTTTCTCAACAACCTCGAGCGTGTAGTAACACTATTTCTTTTCGAGTATAGATGCAAAACAAAATGTCATCGAGCTATTTTCATGTTGTTGTTTTTTTGCAAAGCAGAGCTGTGCATATTTTGACTGCTTACGGTTGCTAAAGGAATTTTTAACAATTTTTTGATATGACAAGGTTTGGACACATATAGCACGACAAGAAGCCTTCATCATCCTGTAAATAACAGATTTTCATCGGACTGTTTTGAGATAGGGAATGCCTACATCGATCCACGCCAGCCAGTAGACCCGTGCAATTGCGTCCGAGGCGTATCTAGCAGTAGAAAAAGAACAAATAAAGTGAGACCTGTAAATATTTTGGATAGTTTTTGCGTCGCTCAGCAGCGATCAGGTAAAATTCCAATTAAGACACTTTTTCTAAAAAACGTCTTGGGCAAACGATCGTCTTTAACTTTCTGCGAAACTTTTCTAAATTGGAATGAAACAATGTCTTTTGGGGAAGCAACTTGAATTGTCTTTACTATGTCTGCTATGCTGTACCCTTGGTAAGGTTAGGCCATGTTCAAACAAAATTTGAAACATCCCACAGTCACTTGTTTGTGATGTTGAAATTAAAGTTTTTGCGTGTTTTCATGCCTTCGTATTTTCAATTAAAACGTAAAATAGTTTAATCTCAAAAATAGACCCAGCTTTTCCATCGGAAGCTACCAACTGGGAAATTATTTTTTCAAAAACCAAACAACGAGGTAATTCGTGCCAGAAGATTTTTGCAATTTTGTCTTAAAAAGATGGCTAGTGTATCACGCTCAAACCCATTTTTGGACATATAAACTGTTTGTCGAAGATGTCGTAAACATTTTCAGCACGGAACGTGCTTTGCGTTCCACAAAGGTTGACTGACGATGATTGGTTATTATCGGTGAGAGAGGAAAGTAATAGTCTTGGAGCAATGGACAGGGATTCACACGTCCAAAAAAACAATGACTTTGAAACCTAGCAAGTTCACACTATGCAAAAAGCCGATATCGTCTCGACGAAAGAGCCGAGTCTTTCACCATACAGGCTACTTTGAAAAACATTCGCCTTCTTGGCAATCGAAAGTCACGTGGTGGAGGGGAATTCCGACGCTCGCGAACCGCAGACAAACCTGACGGAATTACCGGAGCCACTCCCCTCGCGGCAGCTCCACCTGGCGAGGTCACACATTCCGGTAACAACCGGTACCAAGACTGAAAAATAGCATTCGGTCAATCCTACTGTCTGATACTATCACATGCTGTTAGCAACCTGCGCACACCTGCTATAATGCGTTCCGACAGGACATATTCACCTGACAAGCATTTTTACTGAGATACGACTGGGCTATTTTGAGCTTTGGCTGCCATGAAATTTCCGCTTGAATTTAATTTTCAAAAAATCTCAAAAATTCGTATGCAATACCTGACTCGCCATTGAAATTCTAGACTTACGGAACTTTTCAGTGCTGCTTGAAATTTGAAACTGAAAAGACTAGAGTAATTTATGTGAGAGCAATTCTTGTGTGTTTAGAACATCCGTTTTAAATGAAACGTGTGGCATTTTTTCTTCCTTGGTGTTATTCATATGGCGATTCGCACATTTATTGCGAAAAAAGTTTAGTAGAATGTGATCTTATAGTTATTACGGCATTATGGCCCACCTTACTCAGTATAGCTATACCATACAAAATATGAATCGTTGCGATTGCCCAGAAAGATTAAATAAATGTTTGACAAATCATTTTTCATAGACAAACCAGACTAATGCGTCTGTTTAAGCAAGTGTTTCTCACTCCTTTTCAGTTTCACAACGATTTTTAAAACCTTGTATTTTAGTAAGGTCTATGCAAAAGAAAGTAAAGCAGTAACTGGTCTTACAGTTCAATCAACTGTCGTGGCCATGACTGCGGGTGTAGGAGTCGAGGCACGTGATTTCGAATTGACGTTACAGTGAGTGCTGTAAAATTTCAATAAAATCTGTACTAAGTAATTGGAAGCAATCAACAAAAACAGAGCGTAACACAACCGCAAAACTCACAATTTAAAATTTTTTAATAATGTAGGAACTTTTCTGATTATATCTTCCCGCATTTTTGTAAGTACAAAGATCTCTAGAACAATGCTCATAGAGCTCCATATGGTTCGGAAAGTCATTGATTAGCGTCACATGTTTAAACTCTAGAGTGGGATCTTCACTGTATTTGCTGGCCAGCGAGGGCGTTGGCAGATCGCTTTGTCGATTTTAGCGCCACCGTAATGGAACCCAGCATTTCTGTGCAGGCTTGACCTACTTTCTCGATATTTTCTCGCGCTTCCTGACCAATGACTAAAAACAATCTCTGTCCAACGCTTCAGCAAGTTTGCCCTCATCGTTAATGTTTTATTCGATATTTTCTTTTGTAGGTTATTGGGGGTTATTGTCCAACTAGCTTTTTTCACCAGATTCGTTTTGTATGTTAGTTTTTTCATGAAACACAAATGCTTTTTGTTTGTTGTGGATGATAGTGCTTGTGGCCCTTGGATACTAAAGGCGAAGGCAAAAGAAGCTTTAACTGATCTTCTAATTGAATGTTTGATTGATCTTCAACGAATAAACGAATGAATGAAGTGATATTCATAAGAACAATGTTTGTACATTTGTACACCACGTTATTTTAAAATGCACTGTGTTTTCCTTTTTTTCAGAGAGGTCGATCATCTCCCATAACTTTTATGTACTGGCTGTATATTCTTAATTTATAACTTGTTTCGAAAATCGCTTGTTTCACTCATCTTATCCGAGGCTCACTGAAAACGCTGTTTAGGTCATGCCAAAATTAAACGAATTAACGACATAAGGAAACGCTTAAAACATCTCATTTGACAATCGCCAAAGAGCCATTTTCGAAACCGTCGTTTTTTTTCTCGGACACTCTGTTTGCTGAACCACGCTGTAAACAAGTTCCTGCTCTTGGACCTTAGTAACTACAGTTGGAGCTGGTATTATGATGAGTAGTGCATGTGTGACTGTGCCATGATATTTAGTGCATCGCTGCATTATGCATTATGCATGGGGCCTCAATGACATGGTTTTAATATTTTGTTCTTGTTCACGTGATAGGATAAAAGAACAAATGGAGCAACAATCAGGTCTTTACGAATACGATTAGCAAACACTTAAAATACCATAATAAATACTTATCCATGCGCCCGGCATGAAAAACGTCCGAAGCAACTGCTGTGGTATGAAAATGAAGAAGTGCTGCAATACCAGCCAGAGGGCCTCGTTCAGAGGTGCTCGCATTCGCACCGTCTGGGGGGTATGATAACTTTGTCTGTTTAATCAAACACCTTTCTTTAAATGAACTCCTTGGTCCATTTTGAAGTCTTTGATTAATTTTTGGTCTGTTTAAAAGAATTTAATTGAACTTGTTTGTCAACTTTTTGTTTCCATGACAAACACATTACTTTTTTGCACAACGCCGACGAGACATTTTTGTGTTGAAAAATTTACCCCATATCCTCCAAGATGTTCACGCCTTGGACGCTTGTCCATGCTTCCGGAATTTTACGTCAATGTTCTACACACATTTATGCAAGAGACTACTGCTGCTAGTGGCCAAAAGTGATTATTTCATATGGAGGGGGTGCAGCCTACAAGACGAACCGCAGGTAGCGTTAAAACTTCCGCTATCGTTGCATCCCGTCGTAGTCAGTCATGGGCTTTCATGTTCGAGAAACAGACAGATTTTGTTAGTTACATCCTTTTGTGACAGTCCAGCGTTCACTCCAATCCTACAACGAGAAGATAATATTATCCCGTTAAATTTCGTACGTCTTTGTTCTAATGTGCCTTTATAGATCAAGAGTGGCCAATCCCGCTCTGTGTCAGAGCCGCATACGATGAAACTGAGATTTTTGAAGTCGAAACGGACGGAAAATATTGTAAGCTTATATTTCACGCATTGTGAAACTTTATCGAACAAAAATTAATGCCACGTAACGATTTTGTAGGTCTCCATATCGGCTGTAAGTTGTTTAAAATTACACTGATTTGATTTCAAAGCTGTTTGAAATAGCTACGCTTTAAGTTTTGTTCCCTCCTACTTATCTAAATTTCAGTTGGTTTGTCTTTTTGAAGAAGTGACGTGAGGTGAGGTTTTGGACTGAAGCGTACATTGGCAAACACTGAAACGATTATTATGGAACAAGGCTATTAGCATACTATGTTCAAAGGAGCAAACTGCGTCAAGTGAAGCCCAAAATGCTGTTACCTTACTTCTAAAAGCTGCGTGCCTTACTTCCAGACCGATTTAGCTGTACCAGGCTGAGGTGATAACTGCAGAATCCTCACATCAGCCGTTTGCAAGAAGGTAATGATTTAAAAATTCGCAGACATGATCTTTCTAGCGCGATGATTAGGGCCTGTTTGGACTTTGGAATATGAACAAGTAGTCACTGTCTGAAAAGCCGATTTGAATGCATTGACTGTTGTGACAAAATAACTAAGTCAACATAGTTCGAGAAGCTTAAAGAGCAGCACAAGAAAGTCAAAATAGTCGCGTCCGTCTCAGGAGCCGAGGTCTGACCACCCCTGTTGTCGTACTTTTCTCCATCAAAAACTAAGATTTACACGAACATACAAGCACTTATTGTTGATAGGAATGCATAACCGTACCATACCCCCAAAATGTTACGGAGGATAGAATTTTTTTGGCCAGCACAGAAACGTTTTTCTCATCATATAAAGTTTTTTTGTCCGAAACAAGGTTTGTAATCAGAAACGAACGAATTACTTTCAAATGGCAGTTAATTTTGTCCAAAAATTGACAGTTATTGATGAAATTGCTCTTTGCTTCCGTGAAAAGTTACGGGTTTCATATCATTCTGCAAAATTTTGCCTGAAAAGCAGTTGACTTCAAGTATCTTTAAATGACAGTAGGTGTCAGTCCCTCGTTTACTACGTCTGTTAATTGACCCCTGGTAAATTGGTCAATGGCCAGCATTCTACAGGGGCTTCTTGAAGATTGGTTTTCTGCTCAGTAGTAAGACGGATTTAGGCTGACTGTAATGTAACAATGAAAGAAAGAAAAAGCAAAAGTCACCACGTCACTCTCATAGCAAGCTTTGTCGTTGTACGTTTTACATAATGGTTAACATTACAGACAAGCGATTGATTGTCAGATTGTCTTTTTAATCTCCTTATCCGAGCAATGAACACTGAAATACATGTGGAAACGTCGGTAAAACATCCTTCCCGAACCAAACGTAATTGCTGTTAATGTCGCATCAGTCAACCGTTTTTGAATTGCTCGAATAATATCATGATTCTAGAATCTAGATTAGAACAATGGCGCATTCACACGACGCCTTTTTCCGTAACAATTTAAACAAGCCACAATTATTCAGATTCACTTTAATTTTCACATGGCACTGGAGGCCAAATTCTGAGACGCTTGAAGTGGAGGGCGTGATTCATCAACTGAAGAATATAGTTAACTATTTTTCTGCAGCGGCATACCGTGAGCTTTCTCACCAAATTCCGAGCTTTGTTTTGACCACGCTACTTACTGTATTTTCTGACCTCAATGACTTTGCGCACTGCAACGCAGAAAGGCGACTGCTGAATACATATATCTTCAGCCTTGCCTATGGCAATGCATCAACGGAGACGGAGCACCACACATTACGTTTGGAAAAGAGCAGGTTTTGATAAAGTGCTCGCGTTCTCGGTGACAACAACCTGTGCAATCATCGTTTTTTTGAATGCCATGTTTGACGAGATTCATATCGCCAGTCAACATGCAACATCAAGGAAACGGTTGGGGTTTGATAACAACTGTTGCATCGAAAAATCATTGCACACGATCCCCTCCCACCCGAAAAGGTTTCTGCCCATTGTTACGTAGCTGCATCACGGCCTGACCTGTTTTAAACTTTGCAGGTTGGTCTATTTGAAGTGCACATATAGCGTTGTTTGTGTGTACACAAGCGCAACTACGGTCAAGCCGATCAACTGCCCGGCTTCAAAACCTTTGCATATATTTTTTGACTGGGACGGATTTTCTCAACTTTCGTTAGATTCTTGGCATGTTTCAAAAGTTTACCCGCTCATTTTCAAACAATCGTTATCCCTCTCGTTCTGTTTGTAACATGACTTGCCATTTTAAGTCACATCAAAATGAGAAAAAACTTGAGGAATGTTTCCAAACATATTTCACCCAATCAATTCCAGGCGCGTGTCGGGTCATTTCGTGTATACATCGCGCCGACTTATCGCTCACCTTGAATAACGTCATTTTTCTATAAAAGTGAGTGACGAGAAGATTTGCTTGAGCCACTGGAACGTTTTATTTAATTGCTCTCGTTTCTGGCTCGCCTGTTGCACTTCGTACCGTACTTTCATAATTGGCAACCGGTTATAAGTAGTTACCTAGACTTCACAACCGCTGTGTAAGCCAAATCCCAACTTGGCCGCAGGGGATGGACGTTGTTTGAAAGTGCAAGTGATTTTACAGACAGCGGACTGTATTATATCCATTAACGCAGCTGGACTTTGGTAGTTACACAACTAGCAAAATCACTGAATGGTCATCATCTGTAATCACAGCCCGGGGCCATACTGAGACTGAATAAAATTAATCAATTCGGCTGATTCCTCGAATGATTACAGCAAGCTTAAGAGCTTTTATTAGTCAATTCGGTTTATTGCAAGAGCATTTTTAGCCACATTTTTGGTGTATTTTCCTCTGGCATTGGTTCCCAGGTATATTTTGACGGTTTCGCCGTTTCGCCCAGGGATTTGTTTGTTTGGGTACGACTCAGGCGCGGATTTGCCATTAGGCTAAAAAGGCTTAAGCCTAGGACCCCCGATTTCGGGAGGCCCCAAAATGTTGGGAGTAAGGACAATTTCCAGAATTTTTGTAAACAATTATATTAGTATTTTTGTTTCGGTTAAACGCACGTTTTTTACTATGTTGTTGACAAAAGATCTCTGCAGGACAGGCCTGCACAACCAGATAACTCGAAGGGCCAAATTATCAACATTAATTTGTCGCGGGCCGCAAAAGTTTATTTCATTTCGATGTGGAGATTTCGTTGTAGTATAAAAGAAATTCTGGAACAACAATTGCTTATTCGAGTTCCTGTTTTTGCTACATTTTCTACAATTGAGAAAGCTCTCGCGGGCCGCAAGAAAAACTTTTGCGGGCCGTATGTTGTGCGTGTCTGCTATAAAAGAATGAGGGCGAAGGATTGAAGTGAATGATGATGAGCGTTCTCATTTTATGGCGTTGAGAATTGGTTATTGTTATGTACAATCTGTGGAATAAAACGCCTGAATCCATTTTTCAGATAATAGGAGGCCATTGAGGTACTCAAGAATTATGTAATGTGAGTGTGATCACTGATCAGATAACTTCACCGCTGTTTTTCGTTAGTTTCATTGTGACTGTTTTTGTTCCTGATAATTGCAACAGCATTGCACGCTGTTGCAATGGAAATAATTGAATCATGAAGTATCGCTGTTATGTCTTACTTGGTTTGGCTTCTGGTGTGTCCACTAAACTTGGTCGCATCAAACCGTTGTGTGAAGCGGTGGGATGCCTTTAGTCCACGAGAGTAACGCGAACTATGCTTACTAAATTGCAATCGAATTTCCGTTCTCACTCGTGACACGCGACGTTGACTGTCAAGTCTTTTCCGCAATGTATGTTTGCACGCCTAGCTCTCAACCTGCTTCAATTCCGTGACACCATTGTATTGCTGCACTATTTTATAACTTTTGACGCATTTCCTTTTTAGCTTTCATCCATATTTGAAAAATGTGGTAACATTAAATATTCAGTGTAACAACGATAAACCATTTTCCTCTCGTGGCTTGTTTTGCCAACATTGCATCTTGCTTCAATAAACCATATAACCGCTCAAGTATGTACTTTCCACAATGGGTGTAAGCAAGGAATCGATCAGCAAATTTTTAATAGGAAATCGATTTCACGTAAAATTACGCATCCTCAGTC
>JGI24158J21664_10012332_pt1 | contig 11326 bp, 6 predicted proteins | sample Ectturendosymbi3_FD_21664 | JGI IMG/M metagenome (IMG submission 21664)
AGACACTTTTCCTCTGGAGATAACACACGTGCGCGATGACGAATGCCAGAGAGAAGCCACGCGATAAACAGAGCGTAACAGTTCACGAAAAATCAAGAAAGGACCGAGCCTTTCAACGTACATTGGAAGCGTGCAATGAAGCTAATTTTTAGTTATTCCTTGTTCCAAACACAACTTCTTTGATGGTGGGACAGTTCGTCAATTCTTCCTTTCCTGTCTCATAGTTCTGGCCTTTTCAGTTACGCTAGATTTAATACATACGTTCAAGAAACTCTGTTGATACACATCGAGCACTCTACCGCAACAGCTTCTTATGTACCAGCCAAGTTAAAACCTTCGATAAAAGCAAACAAACTCCAAGCTTTCAGCTCTGAAAGTCTGTATTACATGCACAACACTCATGAAACAACAATTAAGCTGTTCTTATTTACGAGAGAAAATAAGGTTATGCTGCATTGCAACAAATTACGAAGGAATTTTGCCGCAAGTTTTCCGAACGTAGTGACATGCAATACCACTGGCATGCACGTGATGACGTCGTTCGTGCAAGCCTACGATGACCCTTTGTGCATGTCGTGTCACAGGTCAAAGTTTGACGTGAATAATAATTCAAATGAAAGCATAATAATTCAAATGAAAAATGCTTTGTACAACTACGAAACAAATTCTTGCGAATTCTTCCTTCGGGAAATTGTCGAGTTGCAATTCCGTTTTAGGAAAATACATTTGTTTTCATTAACTTATTAAACATGATTAAAAGTTGTTATTGCAATTTATTTTTCCTAGATATGAAAGGCGTATTATTGACGAAATAGCAGAAGTTCATTTTCCAAATTATTCTAAACGGGTTTTAAGTTGATTCTATTTGACAAAGATTAAAAGTCTGAAGATGCGTACACTTATGCGAAATTAATTTCCTTTTTTAAAAATTTGCCTGTTTGAGGTGACTGCGTGACCTTTGCTGAGACTAAATACGTCAACAGATTTAGATTGCAGTATATTTCAGAGTAGGGATGTTGACCACGTTTCTTTTTACTTTGAATCGAACCTTGACGGTCTTTCGCCTGTGTGTGAATCCAGCGTTTGCTGCACAAGTAATAGGCTACACCAAAATGTAATTTACTTTTGAAATAAAATACAGGAATGGTTTAGTAGAGTGACCTTTGTTGCATTGTTTAGGAATGCCTGTGCTTTCTAAGATTCAAAAGTTAAGGTTTGAAAGCAACTTTTCCTAAAATTTCAGGATTTCTTGCTTTTTCCACTTTCAGTTCGCATTTGATACAACTTTCTTGGTAAAGTTGATCAAACATCATGCACACGTCAGAAGAACTTTCCTTACCAGTAGATATCTAAATACTTCGCAACACTTTACACTGTGCATGCTTTAACCATAATTTCGTGATGCCATGAAGCGGCTGATGTGGTTTGGAAAAAAGTATCCTCATTTATGAAGATCTCAACAAATGAAAAATAAATTAGTTTGTTCTTTAAAGTTACAGTATTGGATCGACATTTCATAATAAGGAACAGCAAACACGTTACCTGGAACTGAATTTATGGTTGCTGGCTTTTGAAATGTGAAAAGCTATAAACTATATACAATATATGCAGTACCACATACTGTGGGCCTATAGGCCTAATACCGTCTGCTGCAATTATTACATAGAGAAACGATATAACTGTAGTGGTAGAAGGTTTGTAAGTGATGTGTAAGACATTCCGGTATATGGCGCAGTTCGTGTGGGCCTTGAAAAAGCCTACGCAACGAAGCGTTCATGGCAGCTGAGCATTTATGCCATGTCGAATAACATTCACCTCCGGCTCCGGATAAATTCTGTGAAGCGCCGTCATTTATCATTTGGAGGAGAAATTCTCCTGGCCGTTGGTGTAAGCAAGACATTTGTCCTTCAAGAGAAAGCATGCGATGCGGTGTATATTGCTGTGTCTTCAATGTCTACAATTTCATCTTCTCGATGCGAACACTAGACGGAGACTTGAGATTTGCCACTTTAGCTATCACAGGCCAGTACCCGATAGATCAGTCTGTAACAACATTCTTCATACAACAATCATTTGCAAGAAAACCGTGCGTAGAGCTGCTCGGTAATTCGTTGATCTATGGACAACCAGTCTGTGACAGGTGGTGGCCCAGTTGGTCCAGTAGGACCAACAGCTCCGCCAAACCCTTGCAGATATGTCCTTGTGTTCAACGGTTTGCACTGTTGTTTCTTGGATGGGTCTAAGGAAAGATACATTCACAGCTTTACTAATTGGTGTCTTGAACTTCGGTGACGAAGGTCATATTTCGAAGCAAAGATTTTAACCATTATAGGAAACTTCAACATGTTGTCCAAAACAAAATGAACCGTGGCTAAAGCGAAAATACGAAAATGTTTGTGATTTGGCATTTTGTTTACACCTTTATATAAATATGTGTTGACTTCAACATACTGTGCAAATGCCATTACGGGAGAGATGTTTGCAAGCACGCTATTTATCACTGGTTCGAACTGCTTGCAAAGATTGAAGGTAAGACCAAACAGAAGAGTCAGGAAGCGTTGTCGAAAATATGTCAAACCATTTTCATAGCAAAATTGAAAAAGCCATTTACAAAAAGAAACAGCTGAAGCATCGGCTCCGCTGGAATTGCATTTTCTCTCCGGCCCCGAATCCCAGCGGACAATTGTAAAATTTGCTTGTGACAAGGGTAAAGGTTTTGTCAAACATAATCTATTATATCATTTTGAACATGACTTTTTTCTGTCATCACTTTTGTTTTCTTCATCATTTGCACGAGCTCCTATTCGTTGCTACGCAGCACTAGATCTCTGGACAGGTGTTCAGCAGTCATCGGGTTGTCTCCTCATCCATGACCGTCAGGCCATTCGCTCCATACCGACTGCGTTCATAAGACAACGTAAATCGCTTGAAAACTTGCGCGTGTGTTCCTTTTGACACCAAGGACACTCATCGTCGTTTGCTTTTTTCTCCTCATAAGAACTTCTTGACAAACTTTCACACAGTTATCCTTCAAAAAAGTCACACTTTCTAGCAGTACGTCAGTGACTAAACTGCGCAATACGGTTATTGGTGGCTGATCGGCGAAACAGCTTTAAATTAGCCTAAAAGTTTCAAACTGTACCATTTGCGTTAGTGGGCAGCAGACTTGCATTTATAAACAATGTAAGTATAAACAGCAGTTGAGGTGACGTAAAAATTGAAATAGAAAGTCAGAATGTCTAAGTTGCATGTGACTAATATTTTACTGGAAGACACTGTCGGCATTTAAAAACTATCAGTTTCAGTTGAATATTTACTAAAAGAGTGATTAGATCAGAGCCGCGAGATAGCTAAAATACGACACTTTGCAAAGCCATTGAGTGTTGACAGTGTGACTTGCAGTGAACTGATCTCGAATCGCTTGCGCAAGATTTATACAGCGTAGTGCAAAAGCTGTGGACCCTTGGAATTTCAAATGATAGCGAGCTGCTGCCCACTGACCGGATGAATATTTTTACTTTTGTCAATGTAACATTTCCAAGGTTTCTGTCAAACAAGCCACTGCTGCACAAAACCAAACTTTTTACGAAATTGCATTTCCCCAGACTCAGGTCAGGTTTGACCCCCGATTGTTATTTATTTTTTGTTTTCTTCATTTCTTTATCTTACGGCAAACGCCGACAGACCGGAGGCTGGAATGCCATCTGCCGGTACCAGCAGCAATACGACAATACGATAATAGAATTTGCTTTATGACACAAGTTCTTTGTTTGTGCCCCAGTTTTCCAATGGCATCAACTACTGGTTGAGAGAAGTCAACAAAGTTTTCACAAACGTCGTTCAAACTTTTGTTACGCACAACCGCGTTGCCTTTTAGATTCTATACTAATATCTTGTGTGAATAAGACAGACCATGTTTAGTTTGAAAGAAAAATGTCTACTTTTTGAAACTTGTCCGGTGAACATTTGTTCGAAGGGGTTGTTGTGGTGATGAATTTACTGTTTTCACTGAATATTGTGTTTTTTATCGTATTGATAAAATCTTGAGAGACTTGTGCAAAAGCGTTTTGCTTTTGGTTTATCACGAAGCCAATAAAGAAAGTTGAATGCATTGCAACTGAAGTAGCAAAAACTTTAAAAAGCAAAATATTTTTAACCTAAGGCGTCAGTATGCATTCAGATTCAGAAATGTGTGTTTGAAATCGTGTTTGTCCCGGTTAACCTCACTGTTTGTTGAAGTTGAACACTGATTCCGTCACACAGAGATTTTTTGTACCATATGCTTCAAACATCGCTTTTTTAGAGCCTGCAGCTTCACTTTGCTCCATTACATTTAATCCAAGACTGAAATTCATGCGTTTGCTAGTTTCCGCAAAACCACTAATTCCTGTAACCTCAGGGTTAACCCTTCAGCTTTCAACGAAAACGGCGAATTGATTTGTGGGCACTGCAGCTGTAAGAAATGTTTGGTATTGGTAGGTCAAATAGACTGTCATGAAAATGGCGTTCTGTTTTTTCACCAACTCAATTGGTGAAGCTGTAAAATTATCATCCCAAGAAAAAAGCTATTCGGTACACAAGTAGATTGCTTTTTCTGCGTTCATTGCAAACGAATCATCAGATCAACAATGAGAAATTTATTCTATCGTTTGTTTTGTAGCATCATCAGTTGCAACAGTGTTAAGATGAAATGCGTTAGTGTTACGCAAAACACAATGTTAACAAATCAAAACAACAGTTCCACAGAAAAACTTTGTAGAGAGAAGCCGCACCACTTTGACAAATCACCAAACTAATGTGCTATCAACAACAAAGGCACCACTAATAGCTGCAAATATATCAACGACCATCACTTTCAAACGTATGAAAACCTCAGGTATACAGCAAGTGGAAAGAAATCGTTGTAAGCATTCACCCAGGTTTGGGGTGTTCGTCACCATACTTTTTATCACCAGAGGAAGTTGCTTGATTCAAAGAACTGAGCGCCCATTGGTTACAGCTGGATTAAACATAAATGTTGCGGACCATTTTGCTGCCATATCGTCAAATGGCAGGTTAAACTTTTATACAAAATGAAGTACACTAGCGAGCTGCTACAAAGGTATGATGCTGCGACAAAGCGGCACGGCAGAAGTAAAGCTTTCCAACTGAGTGACCAATCCAGTAAGTTTCACGCTTCGCGATGATCTTGTTGCAACAACGAAATAAACAGCAGAACCGCTTCTGGGAAAACCAACATGCCATCTTGCGTAGCTCAATGCGGCGCCTGATGACTTTCGAAGAACTCCGTTCACGTGTGATGAGCTCAACCAAACTTCAATATAATCACGCTTGGTAATTGCTAACATTTCGCGTAGGCAGTACGCGTACAGTGCATTGTACATTTCTTCGTCCTCGATATCCACCAGTTCGCCTCCGGATTGCGCACATTGTGCAGCTGCTTGAGTTCTTCCACCTTGGACACCGTAAGAATCTGCTCGTAAGATCAGTTTGTAGCAACGTTCCCTGAACCACAATCCACTGCAAGTAAATCGTGTAATGATTTGAGATGTGATGCGTTGATCGATGGCGTTCCAGTCAATATTCGGTGAGGGTCCAACTGGCCCTGGTGGCCCTGCAGGTCCAGGTAGACCTCGTGGTCCTCGTTTACCCGGTGACCCTGGTGGGCNACNGCTGGCATTATTGTTCATTGTTATTTCAGGTTGGAAAACCTCTGACACTGATTTGCAAACAAAATAATTGTCTTGACTTTTGGTTTTGCATGTGAATGCAGCAAATAAGACAAACAGTTTTTTCAAAATTGACAGCTCCATGATGGTTTTCCTTAAGGCAATAGTTCTACAAAAAGCATAAATAAACCTAGTTGTTGAAAGCTACGAACATCTTGTTTAAAGGCAAGGAAGCTAAATTTCAGTTAAAAAAGTATGGGTCATTGCCGAGTCGAATATTTCACGCTTGTGCTGGGTGTTTCAACACAAAGCAATAAGCACAAGAAAAGAAATGTCTACTGATTGCAAAAAGGTTCAAACACTGCTGCATGGTGTAACATATAGAAAGGAATTCATATGTTTAATGTAAGAATCAGGGCCGGCCCTAGCAGGTGCGGGGCCCAGTGTAAGACCTAGGCGCGTGGCTCCTCTGAGCAGTGGTGTTGTTACGTCATCTTTCTCATTCAAGCGTGCTATGACCTTTTTGATGAAGACATTTTATCAGAATAACTATATGAATATCAGACAAGACGGAAAATTATTAACGCAGATGATCTGTGTGTAGGCTACATGATAAAACAACATTTTATGGGGCGTAGGCATAGCTCAGGTGTCCCCCAGCTACGCCCATGTTTATGATGACTAATGGCATGCTGCTTTGGTGTACATTAGACAGTGAACCGCTCGTAATCAAGCCGCAATTGTAATGGAGGCTCTGCAATGGAGCTCCGAGCGACGAGCGCAAGTGCAAAGTTACGTCAGTCAAACCAAAATAATAAGCGAATTGAAATTAAAATGCAATTACTTCGCTCTTGTTGAGAGGCATTTTCGTTCGACGAACAACTGACTTGGAGAAAACTGTTAACAAATTACTTATCTCGCTTCCGGTAACCACAATCTCAGACGCGTTCTTGCTTAAAGGTAATGCCTGCGCGCATGATCAGCTATCCGTTTTATGACAAAATACACGAAAAAAACAGACTTCACAAGAGAGTAACCCATGCATCAGCCCAAGGTTCCCCAAACCCCAATTTTATAGTTGCTCATTATTATGCTTCATTATGCATGGACTTGGAATGCAAACTGTGTTTTATGAATTAGAAATGTAATGCAGAAAGATTTTACAATTACCACTTCACAGATGGAGAAACACTTATCAAACGCAATATATAATGCGCATAGTAGTTGATTGATGAAATAGAAGCATATAGCCGCCGAATAACTTGACAAACAGAAACGAGTATGCTGGATGACATTTCACAATTTTTGCCTTGCCGAGTTAAGCTGCAGAGCAGCTTCATGTGTCCTTTGCGCTTATGAACCTGGACTTTGAAGTGGTGGTTTTTCTACCGATTTACTCTCGCAAATAAGCAAATCAAAATAAGAGTTTGGTGGGGCTACAAATGATAAAAGTACTTGCACAACCGACAAATAACGCGGAACAATTTCGTGGACAAAGACAAGGAGGGAAATTTAAGTGCGAACACTTCACAAAATTTTGCCTTGGTTTGGATGAGAATTTTGGCCTCCACAGGATCAACATCTCAGCTTTTGCCGTTTGTTTCAATGTGGTACAATCAATTTTATTTTGGCAAAATATTAAAATATCTAGTCCAGTGGTTCTAAACCGGGAGACGCGCCTCCCCAGGGGGGTGTCAATAAATTTCCATTGGGGCACGAGCCCTTATACGCACTCTACAACAACATGGAAAGCTCTTGAACAAGAAAGTGTTCCTCCAATTACATATTTAAAGTCAGGGGAGCTTGAAATACAGGACAATGACTTAAGGGAAGTGTGGTAGAGAAAAGGTTAAGAACCACTGATCTGGTCTATGTCAAAATCTTCCATGAAGCAAAACAGCAAGCCTTTGTTAAAATGCAGATGACCCGTAACCAACTAAAAAGTTTCAAAAAAAGGAAGAATCTTTGGAGAACTGAACAACGTTACGTAAGCAGAACTGCCATCAATGTCAATACGACAGACACTAGTTTTGACCTGTTCATTGCGAGTTGAATCAATACGCACCTTGTTTAAAATAGCTGCAGGTCTACTGTGGTTTTAACCGGCACTAGTAACAACTGAATTATATCCATAAGATTGGGACATAGCGGAACGCAGATAGAACGCCATAACATGAGAATTGAGCACGTTAGATAACGTTCGATATTTATCGCATTAGAGGAAATTAATCGTTCGTCTAAACGAGATAATCATTTGGTAACAATGACGTTTAAAAGTCTTTCTACAATTCTCGAGCGCAAGGAGTATCAGGCAAAAATGAACAACCTGCCCAACCACCATGGCGCGGGCCCCCCTGAGGCGCGGGGCCCAATGCAGCTGCATCGGTTCCATTGGTTTAAGGTCCGCCCTGGTAAGATTACGGCATACTCTTTCAAATGGATTTCAGAGATATCATTCAGAAGCCGGTATGCTTTTGTGGCATACTGCATTTTTTTGTGATCAAAACTCGTGAAAAAAACTTGATGTAGTTCCTCAACATATCTTTTTCCCTCTTTAACTCGCGACTGATAGCTTTGCATAGCCTTGCACTGACTGTTGAAAATTCGTGACATAATGCTGTGCCTCGTTGACGCAAGCAGTTAAAGTCTGATATGTTGCAAACGCAAGGCATATAAAAGATATTGCTGTTTTCATCGGAAAAGCCTCTGAATTAGCATTTGTTTGCCTGGATTTTTAATTTTTCGCTAAACAAGAAGGTATGAATCTGTAACCATATGCGCGGCGTTTGTCGAGTTACCAAGATTCGAAGAAAAGTTCATTTGCAAAATATTGGGATTTTCTGCCTGAAGGTACATTTCCGAAAAAGCTCGTTTTTAGCAACGAGCAGTAAATGGGAAAGATTTTTTCTACATTTGAAGTGCTTGTTTGCAGCCGCTTTCAGAGCTAAAGTGTTGTTGTTGTTCATTGATGTACTTTGTCTGCAATTCATCTTCGAAAGGCATGACTGCATGAGTGAAACCTGAAAACTGCGTTCACTAGCTGCATATGAAATTCTGAACGAGGTATTTGTAATGCTGATGTTGTAGTGAAAATAACGCCTGCTTCTATTTTGCGAATTGTGAACCTAGGAATATAATTAACTTACATAAACTAAAAACATTGTTTAATTGAACGTTTCTGAAACGAACTATTGGAAAGCAAAATTATTGCATTCATATGATGAGATGGTGTGCCCTAAACCTATATCACTGTAAAGCAAACAGCATAATCACTGAGTTGTCTAATCTTTCTTCGGAATTTTGATGGACTTGTCAGCCACTCAAAGTTTGTTGCATCAATACACCCAATGCAAGTCTGATCGATCCGTTTACATCTGTCGTCCGTTGCTTGAAGTGGCAGTGAAGTGCCTGTACTTACCGGCACTGATAAATCCCTGCAAAGTTCGCAACTTACAGAGTGAAATGTTAACCATGATAAACAGTTCTTCTTACAACGTACGAATGTCACCCTGTGAAACCGAATGGACAGATTTGCTGGAATTTTCTTACTAAATTGGCTTGTGCCTACTGAAATGAAGTGCATGCATTAGTAATGATCAACATCGAGAACGAAATTAGACTTTGTTGAGTTATTGCTAAAAAAGCTAGGAAGTGTGGTTAGGATGTTGAAAAGTGACTTTTTGCATCTTATTTTCCACATTTATTTAGATGGCCATCGCCTCACAAGTGCAATCTAATTTGTATCATGCTGCAACGTACGTTGATTTTTGGAAACTTGAGACATACGACATACGTAAGGAAGTTCGCATAGTTTTCTTAACAAAAAACTTACAATCTTGTTTCAGCAATGTCACTGTAAGACTTATTTATTGATAAGGTGAAAAATATTTGCCCTTATTTTACCCTATCACTACACTAAAACATTCACAGTGTATTTAAGAAAACTTATAAGAAGTGGGGGAAGAACACACATTTATCGTTTTAGTTTGGAACATACGCTCTGTGTATCCTTTCTAGTCTGCACCAAACCAGATTTTTATTGAACACTGACGTCGTTGTACTTCAAGGTGGCTGTTGCTACTACTTCCACGACGTGTTGTACATTTTGTGCTACCATAACCAGCAAGGGCGTAACGAGGTGGGTACAATTCCCCGGGCGACAAATCGCTATGGGGGGGGGCGAATCACTACGGGGGCGCGGAAAAGTCCCAACAATGTCACAACTACTTTATTCAATACAGCACATTTGCTTCCGAAATACCTCAGATTCGAACATTGGGGAGCCAAACTTGCTTCTTTCCCCGGGCGCCATCTAACCTCGTTACCCCCTTGACCACCATTCATGTTATATCACTTGATGAAGAATGCTGCTTGAGTTTAATGATAAAGTTGTTCACAAAAGAACTGTGCCAAAGTTTCAGAATGCCTTTCTAGTTGTTTATGTAAGGACCGCTAAATCGTTTAGGCTACCAACTAACGGTGCAAAATGGATTTGTCGACAAACATCTAAACAACTTTGTAATTTGTCAACGTATTTTTTACGCCATCACAAAGCAGCAACAGACGTCATAATTTTATGAACTTACGGTTCAGAGACGTGGATCTGTTTTAAGCAACACTATGATCATTACAACTTAGCGACATGTCATTTATGGAATAACGTATTTCAAACTAGATATGTTATTGTTTAAAGACTTATACTCATTGCCGTGCCAACAAACTGAGTCTGCCTTTAGGAAAAGTGATTGGTTTTTGAGCATACTTGCCCCATGTCAGCAAAATTTCTGACACAAATTTGTCACACAGACATGCGCTACTGTTAGGGATTTACATTCGCATACGGTTTTTACCAGAAAACGTTCTTGAGGTGTGATGCTCAAATTAGTAACCAATACCGTGGTCCAGACTTGGACAAATAAATAATTCTAGTTTTCTAATTCGGTGAATTAGAGCGAAATGACGGTAATTCTAATTTTAATCTAATTCACTAAAAGCGTCAGTGCTCTAATTTTAGTTCTAATCTAATTTCCGATTTTGCCAAAAATGCTAATTTGTCCAACGGTATTTTTAAAGATGAAACGTGAATTCACCCTCGTGCAAGGAAACTGCGACAAAATGGCTACAAGTGCCATGCCGCCATCCCATCGCTTGAAAAGCGAAAATAGTAAAAACAGCTCCCCCAAACAAAGCTCCAATCCCCCCAAATTGAAATATAAAACACTACAAATCAGTCTTTTTATAAAATTTAGAATGTCAAGCGTCCCTGCACAGACGTAAAGCCACCCTACTGAAGACTTCTGGCAACGGTTCTGAGTAAAAACTCGATGCATTTCTGTTCCCATTCACAGCTGCAGTACAAACTATGTGATCTTATTAATTTATTATTATTACGTCACACTGCCTATCCACTCACATGCAGAAGTCATAATAGTCACCTGGCACTTGCGACAGTCAGTCAGCTGTGATGTTATAGAGCATGGGTTCTCAAAGTGCTCCGTACGGAGCACCAGGGCTCCGCGAGAGAAACCGCGGGGCTCCGCGAGCTATTCGTTTACTTATAAGAATACTGACTTGGCTGCTTTTGCAACTGTCCAAAGAAGCAATAACGGCATTAATAACATTTGACAACGGTAGCGTCGAAATGTGGCAACATGGCG
>JGI24158J21664_10012333_pt1 | contig 11325 bp, 12 predicted proteins | sample Ectturendosymbi3_FD_21664 | JGI IMG/M metagenome (IMG submission 21664)
CAAACTGTAGCGATCTTTCAACTAGACTATATGAAATTGGAACTTCACCAGGTAGTTAGACTTTACCTCCTATACAGCAGCTGTTGATTTGACAAAGATAAGACACTATCTCCTCCTCGCTGGCTTGAACTGCGTCCATCAGATCGGACAGTGTGTACTAAAAAAAACGATCTTCAAACTTTAGAAATCGAAAGCTTTGCTCAGAAATTAGATTAAGTGCACACTTTCCACACTTACGCAAACGTCCTGAACAAAATACGAAAAACCTCATGCGGCGTTGCCAATTTGAGGACACATTCAATAAAATCTTTTTAGAGCAGGGTTGCGGTGTCGGAGATTTTTGGGTGGGGTCGGATTCCTAACAACACTGGGAGTCGGAGTCGGATTTTTTTGTCCGACTCTGGATGTCCAGTTGGATCATGTTTTACATCACACTCCTAAATTGGAACTCCTGTTGAAATGGTACAATTTCTTTTAAAACTTTCGTTGAAACAAAGATTTCTTGCTGTATCACAATTTCCATTGATTTTAACAGACAAATTTCATTCCTTTTATGTTAAGGAGTCGGAAATTTTGGAAAGGTCGGAGTCGGATCTTGTGCCTCCGACTCCGCAACCCTGGTTTCGAGGCGAGCTTGCATGAGACGTTAATTTACAACTACACACGCTACTTTAAGTTACATCAAACTACACCTCAAGTTTAGCTGTAAACAAAGGTTTATGGCAAAATACGTAGGGACGGTCATCCTTTGCCTTTTTATGCGGAAGAGGGAAATCAAAGGCATTTATATGTGAAAAGGTAGAAGTACTTGGAAGCCATCTTAAGATTTAGCCATGCAGCAGTAATTTCAATACAGAAAAACGTGGTCTTGGTCATTGTTTAAACCAATAGAAAATGTGCGCATAGGCTAACGCCACAAAAATAACATAAACCCAGTTCGAGACGTGTGAATGCGCAAGAGCTACTGTAGTACGCATAGGAAGACACCAAATTGCTGCTTCTGCTAGTTATTAGGAAATATTGAAACTGGTGCTAGCACATAGCTTTACAACAACACAAGGAATTGAACATCTTTACGTTCTTCAAGGATATCATGGTTACTAAGCAGAACTTAAAAATTGCTGTCGGGAGCTATCCCAGTATGGATCACACCTCACACGGAACAGGGTTTACATGCGAGAGGGTTTAAATGTATCTTTTAGTTTGCTGATGTTTTTTTTATATACAAAACATTAACTGAGAAGCTCAGGATCGTAGCACTCCAGATGTCAGCGAAGAATGCAGCTTTGCACAACAGCACTAACCAACTTTGAAGCATCAATATCGTTTTCATGAGCCGGTCCTCTGTACAGCGACTGTTGCAGCAACTTATACAGACGACCTGTGTTTGGATAAATTCGCTTCAGTTCCAAGTAACTTGAGCAGTAACCTAAAGCCTGTGACAGATTTAACAATGAGCATGTTAACAACAGTTTGTCCGCTGAAGAAAACAGCAACATTGTTGAAATGTTTTTTGATGTCAACATACGTCAGTTCTAGGATCAGCAATAATAAAAAGTTTCGTGTTCTCTGCATAAGACCTCGTCAGAAAATACTGGCCATAGCATCGAACCCAGGCGATGTTGGTCATCATATTGCGATTACTAGCAACACTGATCTTCACCCATTATGAAGTCAGGATGCAGTTTGTACGGAGCAAGGGCTTGCAATTTTAGACAGCAATTAAAATGTGTCCCAACACAGCAAGATTTAACAAAGGAATAATCGGACGATGGTAGCTACAGCACTGGGTTAAGAAAGTAATTACTTAATAAAGCAATTTTATCATTACTTGATATTTCAAGTAATGTGCTTTTAGAAAAGTTAAGACTTTAGAAGCAACACTTGAAGTTTTCATGAGAACTCGTCCATCGTTGCGTAGCGCACGTCACAGAGCAATGATAGCCCTCTTCTTACTAAGCCCCATTCATATTAGTCCCAGTTGCTGGACAATTGACTTCGTTCGTTTGAAAGTACTCTCGAATGGGAACTGTCCATTGGATTAGTATTCAAGCCCAATGTTCTATGCAAATCTATTGCATCAAAAAAACATTCAATCTTATAGGAATTATATTTTTTTTAATTCTTAATTGCCGAGGGCGGCTCGGGCTTTAACGAATGCGCCCAAGTAAAGCGCGAGCAAACGAAGTCGAGAGAACGAGAGATATTGTTTTATTCTGGTCACCTGCAACATGAACGCGAAAGACCAAACATGTAAAGAAAATATATGAACAGTGACAAGGCCCAATGAAAAAAGCCCGAGTTAATAAACTTAATCAGTAAAGTGGGTGGTGGCACATATGCACAAAGCAAGTGAGCTAGCGTTCTACAATGTAAATCGTAATCGAAGACTCGGGAGCCCGAGTCGCCACTGATTGCATTGGTGTTTGGGAAACTTCCGAAGTACCGTTCTGCAAGCCTTTGGTATGACCCGTCCACGAATTGAACCTGATTGACCAGTTCCCGAGGTGTGAGCTAAACCCACTGTGCCGCTTAGCCAGTGTAAAATTCAGTACAACAAAAATTATACCAAAAACAGAAAACACAACTGATTACATTTCGAAGAAGGACGTTAGCATGCTGCTTTTCATCTATGTCGGTAGCACTGTACGGCTCAAGCTCTTCAACATTGGTTGAGCAGTCTTCCAGTAAAATCATTGTATTTGATGACATTGCCTTCTTAATGCTGTATGTTGCATCTTCGGTGCATAAAACTGCTGCATCATCTTCATGACCTCGAATCATCAGCCTAAAATGGATTTTGCTTTAGACTTATCTAAAAATTGCCAGCTAAAATGCACTACATCATTGCTATACTATTAAAGATAAAAGAAGATAAACACTATCACGTAGATAAACCTATATCCAACAAGATAAACGCAATCATATCCACGCAGCACAGTACGGTTAAATTTGATTTTACTTGGACCATTTTGCTGTGGCATAATAATGACTGTCTGGGAATTACCTTGCTTCTAAAAACCAATATGCTACTACCAGAATCGCACGTCTTGCAAATGGTGGAGCAGTAAAAATGATAAAGCATGGAACCAAATTAAAGAAAAAATTAATGTCAAAGCTTTCAAAAGCACTACCGTCAGCCAGACCTTGTCCGAAAAAAGCCAGATAGCCAAAAAAAGCCAGATCGTGTCCCGAAAAAGCCAGATAGTAAGTTTTACGACATATACACATAAAACGTGCAGAACTAAACACAAAATAGACATTAAAACTCCTCAGAAACATCGCTATAACACAAATCCAACTTTTAGAAGCATTTTCTTTCCCCGAAATTACACTGTCGTAATTTGTTTCTTATTGATAGCATCGATCATTTTTAGGGCAACAGTAAAATCTTTGCAATATTCTGTGCACCCTGCACAGTCGCAGTCTCGTCAGAAAAGATTTGTAATGAATATATGCAGCTCACACAATGTTTTGCCAGAGACAAGCCTTTCCGGTTGAAAAAAGCCAGATTTTGTCTGGCTTTTTTATTTCCAAAAAAGCCAAGTGTTTAAAAACATGGGAATTGAAAAATCTGCCTTCAAAAAACCCAAATTGGCAACCCTGGCGCATTATCCGATAGTACGTCATGCGGATGGAAGACAGAATTCTTCAAATGTTTTAGGTTTACACTCAAAAGTGAGAGTGGAGTTGTCAAAAACAGCTGACGAAGGCGCCAGTGACGAAATCACTGCATCGTGTACTCTCGAAGTGGAAGAATGTTTATCGAAGGATACCTGTGAGCGGAATGATGTCACACATATTCACCGGGACTTTGGCCAGTTGCCTCCTAACGGTGAAGCTTCTGCGCCGTTACAACTTCCAAATCGACAACGTAGACCCCTAATCCATGGGTGGCCAACTCGCGGTTCGCGAGCCGCATGCGGCTCTTACGTAATCCTACCACAAGTCCCACAAAATAACATGCGAAACAACAAATGGCTTGTAAGTTCTGTCGTAGTCATGTTGATGTGTGATATTTACAATAAATGTACCTGAGCAATGGCGTGTGTTTGAAAAAGAGATGGTGTGATATTCATGTGTGCCCGTGTGTATGATGTGGCACTTTGCGGTAACACAGTAAGAAATGTGGCTATTGGTCTCCTGCTGGTTGGCCACATCTGCCGTAATCGATTTGGTGGTTGAAATGCCTGGTAGCGACATTAGGCCGTCCTACGTGATGGGGAGATTGCAGTCTGTATTGGCAGATTGATTGTTGCCATTGTCTGGAGCCCTCGCGTGTACTAAAAGGACGTTTTTCGTTGATTAGGGTGTGTGGAAGTACCGTACTTTGAAAAGACATCAGTGTTTAAGCCGCCCGTGCTGTTCAGTCGTGTTGCTGGCGCCGTTACAATGACTGCTTCTGCCGTTACCTTCATCGTCATGTTTGCTTTCTATTTGTATGTGGAAACTCAATTCCTTAAGGCCTAGCAAAGATTACTCTGTTGCACCAATGGGTCATTTTGTTACAAAATCAATCTATATGCTTATTTCCACATAATTTCGTTATAGACAATTTTTTAAATCGGCACTAAGAAATAATATTTTCATGCTAAGACTCACTTCTTCCCTACTTCAATGCTTTCAACCAGGTCCTTATCCAGTTGAAGTAACATGACGTTTTGGGCGGATGCATCCTGGGTAAACTTCAACATCTGAACAGGTTGAAGGAAATCATTGACATCAAGCTTTGCAAGCAACAATCTGGAATGAACATCCTCCGCATCAGAGCTGATGTCATTTGTTTCCATAGCTTTCTCGAACAGTTAACTCAACCAAATTTTAACGGTCTATTCTGAAATATATAAAGTCAAAATTTTTCGTTCAAAAAAATGTCAACAAATATTATTAACACCTTCAACACTGAGCGGTTCAGTGTGCCGCCAACCGTTCGGCACTGGCCTGTTTTCGAAATTGTCGCATAACTGCTGAAGTCTTCAATGTCGCGAAGTGCGAATGCTGTTCGTCTAATCCAGGGGTCTCCAAACTACGACCCGCGGGCCAAATCTGGCCCTTGAGGCCATTCCATCCGACCCGCGAAGCCTTTTCATCCGGCCGCAAAAGCATTTTCTCAATAATGAAAAAACAATAAATCTATGAAAGATTTGTGATTTGGTAGAATGCAACATATCCCAAAGCAATCACATTACGTAAGATGTCCGGCCCTCAAATCGTTGAGTGATAGCATATGCGTCCTTCTGACAAAAAAAAGGTTGGAGACCTGATCTGATTCAAGACCTGTTGCCTCGTTAAGTCTAAGAATCCAGCAGATGTTTCTTTTATTGCAATGTGTGTTGCTGCTTGCGAGGTTCTAGCCTGCCAAAGGTCTCGTTCGTGCTGTATTTTAGTGGCATGTTTCCTTGTTATAGCAAATTTTCTAACCAAAGAACGGCACCATTGATGCAGTTTTTCATAATCAAACAACACGAAAATGAAAAGAAAAAAAATTTGACACAAACTAATAATACTGCTTCGAATGGTAATCGTTGAAGCAGGGCACAGCGCACAAGGCCACACCGCAATGCACACAGCAATAACGTGTATCATGCCGGCGTCCTCGCTTTCGGCAGACCCTGCACGCCTTGCTCGGCGATTGCTTTGCTGGGCTTGGTGGAAAAATTGCGATCTTATGCCGCTTTAAGCCGCCAGCCAAACGATCTGCAGGGTCGTGCCGTGGCTGCTTTGATGCTATTGGTGTGTCTGTGTGGTCACTGTCGCCCTCCGCAGCATTCGACTCTTTGTGCTCTGTCAACTGACTGATGATTTGGAGCACGAATTTGTACAAAGTATTGTACTTCTTTCTGCTGCTCTTTGCCTTGTGCAACACAAAGGCATTGTGAACACTGATCTCCATCATGTACAACAAAACCTTTTTGGTCCACTTGAGGGTCTTTCTGGTGAAGGGATAGTATAAAATCATTTGATCCAGCAAATCGACGCCAGACATATGCTTGTTGTAATCAACAATGCATGTAGGCTTGCTGACTTCTTCCAACGCTCCGCCACCTCGCCTTTTCCTTCTGGAGATTGTTGTTACGGAGGCATCGTGTTTTGTAGAAATTACTTTGACCACTTGCCTATCTTTCCAGGCCAGAACAAGTACCTTGCCGTTGTCCCTGGCAACGACATCGCCGGTCCTCATTCTGGATGCATCACGAATTTCTTGAGGTTCGCCACGTTGGCTTTTGGGCGTGCCGACAGTGTGTACCTGGCGTTCGAGCAGATGGCAACGCTATTGTAAAAGTTGTCCATGTACAGCGTATGCCAACGTGACATGCACTGTGGAGTGAGCAATCCGGTGACAGTTTCAATAAGAGGTTTCGACACGCCGTGATACATGTCGATGTTCCAACAATATCTGGAATGCGAATCGGCCAGAATATACGATTTGATACCATACTTCATGGGTTTATCCTTGTTATACACCCTGAACGATAACTCTCCACTTCAACATGCCCTCGTCGATAGAAATAAACTCGCCGAGGTTATACAAACAGCGCCAGCGTTCTACAATCAAGTTGTACACCGATCGGACCTTGTACAACTTGTCCTCCCGACTTGCTGGCATATGTTCGTTCTCGTTGAAGTGGAGATATTTCATGATTCGTTGAAACCGACGCCTACTCATTAACTCCGAGAAAGCCGGTGTTGCTAGAAGTGTGTTTCGGCTCCAATACGAATCCACTTTGTTCTTCTTGGTGAACCCCATAAGCATCACTAAGCCCAAAAATTTTTTCAGGTCCTTGTCATCAAGTGGCTGCCACGGCCTCATCTTAGACATTGATAGAGGAGGATGGGCTTTAAGGTATTGGGCAGCATAACGGTTTGTCTCCAAGACAAACACAGCTGCAGTAAGGAACGACCGGGGCTCCAGCTCTGACCGGGGATTGAATTTTTTCCCTAGCCCCAGCCAGGGTAATCAAAATAATTAGCCGGGGCCAGGATCCACAGATTGCTCTTTTTGTGTTAGTTTCGCAACACAATTTCATTTTCTTGCATGGTTTTTGCCATTTTGAACACACTTGGTCCATGGCAAGCACCAACATTTAAGGAAGTTTGGAACAAGGTATACTATCACAACTAAACAACATTGCTTTTGACAGCAAGCACTGTTTAGCCTTGTTAAGCTAAGTTTTTTTTCATCTAGTGCTTTTTCTGTGGTTCGCTTCACGGTTGAGCTGATTTCTAGTGTCTGTTAGTCCATAACAAGGTCTCATGGGATCCATGATTCATAATAAAAGGACTCGCTATTTACACGAATCAACATCCAGCTACAGTACACAATGGGATTAAAGTCTAAGTACCAGATTGAAAAGCAGTGATAATCACATTTCTGCAACTTGCTGTTGTTTTGGGAGACTTCGAAAACTGAGCATTTTTTTCTTGGAAGCAGTTCAGAATGTGATTGATGTTTCTCCAAGTTTCAAGGAAATTTTTTGAGATTTTCAGTGTGGGGTGACAATCGCCCAATTAGTTACAAAATGCGTCAGGTTTTGGCTATTGTCCCACCTGTCATGTTCATTTACAATGGCAACAGGTTTGTTATTCAAAAAATATACAAAACATGATATAAACGAATCCCAAAACACGAAATACACACAACCATCCAAACAAACATTTTGAATAATTTGGGGTTTTCTAAATGGCTTGCATCTTATTGTTACAAATAGCCTGAACAAGCAGAAATCAGTGGCAATGTTGCTTATAAAAATGCGAAGCATTGTCTGTATGTTTTGCCACAGTACCAAAGCCAAATCTATGTTAATGAGAGCCAAAGAAAGAGACGGAATTCCATGGCATGCTTCGATTATGGATCAAGAAACATGCTGGAGCAGCACACATGCAATGCTGGAAAGTTTTCTGTTGCAAAAAGGCAATTATTCAGGCCTACATAGAATTTGAAAAGTTTGGCATTCAAATACTCAAAACCCGTGAATGGGAAATTTTGCCAATCGTTGTGGCATTACTAAAAATCTTTGCTGATGTCGTAAATTTCCATGAAAAAGAGAATTCTTACATTTCTGTAGCAATGTCAAGTGCAAAGTTCATTATGATTACTTTGGAAGATAATGATTGCAAAGGGGGGTTGAACTAAAAAGGCACTTCTGCACAGCACGAAATATTTTTACAGAGGGTATGTTTGACAACATTTCAATTCCATCGAAAAAGCCAGCTACATGTGGTTGCAACTCTGCTAGATCCATGATTTTAAAAATGGAATTCTTTCACGAAGAGAAGCTGATTAGGAGGAGTTATTGCTGGTTTATTTACATCAGCATGAACCAAAACAATTCAAAACAAGAGCCAAAAAAGGAAAGAATCTCCTATGGAAGGTTCACGCGAAGAAGCTGCTGATAGACAAAATTAAAACACAGACGGTGGTTCTACCAAGGCTAAATACTTCAGTATTTGGATGAGGAAAGCAGCTGCTCCACTGACAATTCATCTCAATCAGAAGAAGATCCATATGTCATAGTAAAACAGATGGTGGCCACATACTTGAATGGGCCAAAGTGTGAAAGCAAACAAGTGTGTTGTTTTTTCGCAACGAAATAATGGTTCACACAATCAATAGATCACATACAGCACTGCGTAGAATAGAGGCTAATGCAGAAAGGTAGTGTCTATTTTACTGGCGATATTCTGGTGGCAACAGATTGGCTGGAGCTATTGTGCCGACAGTTGAAGATTCGGTCTTGTGGCATGACGCAAGACAAAAAAGTTCGCTTTGTCAAGGAAACGCTGTCCTGGTCGTGGTGTAACGGTTAGGTGTTATGGCTGCTATGCTAATGGTTTTCAGTTCGACTCTCACCTTACGGACTTCCCTTTTGTTTTTTTTTCTTTGCTTTTCTTCAGGCTCCGCTTAGGTGTTACGTTTTGGGGTTGGTTTTGTTAGCTTAGGGTCAGGTTAGGATTAGGTTACAATTAGGGTTAGGTTACGATTAGTGTTAGCTTAGTGTTAGGTTAGTGTTACTGTAGCATTAGGTTAGCTTAGTAGTGTTAGGTTAGGGCTATGTTAGGGTTAGGTTGGAGGTTTATCTTTTAGTTACATTTACTTCCTTTCTACCAAGCCTTTTGCTGCTGCCATCCTGGCAGCAAAATAGACACTGCCATGCAAAAAGTACAACATAACTCAAAGCAAATTCCTACACAAGCACGTCCTTTGTCAGAAAGGATTGGTAAAAGACCATGTGCTCACCTAGTCTACCAACCCTGCAAACAGGGTTACCAGATCTACTTTTGGCCAAGGGGCTAAATCTAGTCCAGAAAAAAGCCAAAAAAGAGCCAAACTTCAACATAAGGGACCAAAAAAAGGACCAAGCATTTTTTCTAATTTTAACAGCAATTACAAAGTCATATGAATCCATAAAGATGAGAGATGCTTAGCAATTTATTGAATGGCAATCATGTTCCTCAATAACAATTGCAGGTACTGTAGTTCAACAGCAAAACAAGTGATGATAAAAGATCGTAGCAGAACAACTTAATTTCCATGTGTGGCCATCAACTGAGATAAATTTATCATCCTCAATAAATACTAAAGCGATCAGCAACAATCTGAACAAAGCCAACAAACACGTGTGTCACCTATAATAATAATAGTTAGTTAGGTGATATGACAGTTCTCACTGCTACCTCCACAACTGCAGCAGCAAGTAACAGGTATTCTGATGAACATACTTTCACATTAAATCAGAAAACCCAAGGATCCTAACAAAATTTTGCAGGCTAATTGAAAACTTTCAAAATATAGGAATATGGTGAAAATCTGCAACAAATTAGTTAAAAAAAAGAAAAAAATGTTTTTTTTCCTCAGACATGAACCAGGGTGGTCAGACAATGAGACATCCATCCAGGAAAAGAGCTAAAAAGCCAAACGAAAATTTTGGGGCCAGCAAGTGTTATTTGGGACCAAATTTCTAAAATTTGGCCCAAAAGGGCCAACCTGGCAACCCTGCCTGCAACACAACCAAGTACTTGTACATGAAAAATTAAGGTAAAATGCATTTTATTTGCAACAAATTTTCAACAAGTTCAAGTCCATTTTCAAACATACAGACAATATGGCAAGTCAGTGCATCTGTAAAACATTATGATTAGATTTCAAACAATTGAATTTGGTTAAGTCTAGCCCTACTCAGCTGCACTGGCTGCTGACTCTACACACCACGCCTATGAAACCACTGTATTCTTCAACAAAAAATCTAAAATTTGACCAGAGTCAAAAAACTCAGATTTTCAATAAAAACCCCAGAACCCCAGATAAAACAGAAAAATCCCACATCTAGTGAAAAACAACAGCAGTGGCAACACTGACCACAACTAAAGTGTGGTCACCAAACGGAGAAATCATTCGTGCGTAACAAAAAATGTTGTTCTCAACGCAGCGCTTGTAGCGTCTTCAGTCCGGTGTCAAGCGAAATTTCTGACTTGCGATATTTCTGACTTCACGCCATGTGCGCATGCACAGAATAATTAATTTAATTTTTAATTAATTTGTTTGTGAGCAGACACGAAGTTCATAGTATGAACACACACACTCTGCAGAACGCATGTTGATAAAAACAGACAATACAGCACGTAGTACAAGGTAATGAAGCCGGCGGAATCACAGGCTTACAGACACTTTTTGAACTGCATTGAAGACAGAACCATGGGGTTACGGACACATTCTTAACACTAAAGTTAGCTAACACGTAACACTTGTTACAAAACTACTGCAGAGTGGGGCGCCAATTCCTAAATTGGTCGAGGTCTCGGTGAAATGCGAAAGCATTGTGGCATGACACGCCATCGATCAAACGGATACAGCAAAGTTCGATCACTCATTCACAGAGTAAAATGCGATTATATTGTTCAAAGAACAGAGACGAATACAAACAATCTGACTGCATCAAAGCACGTAACCATATGTTGTTAGATTTTCTACATCTTTCGAGAAACAGGTACTTGTATTTTCGTAACAGAGCCTCAAGGTAGGAATGTTACATTGAACCTGGTGGCTACTAACACTCGCTCTCCAGAGCAGGTTGTATAGAGCTCTGCATCCAAAATTATATGCCACCCGCAATCTCTGCATGCATGACTTCCTGAAATTACACCATAGTTGTGATGCATACATGGGCGTACAAAAGGAACGAAAAAGTACGTTTTTAACTGCATTTGAACATCGGGAAAACGAGGTTCGCAGCTTGTTTGCTGCACAATATTGATATCGCAGTTGTCACTGAATGTCTTTGTCATCTGAGAGCTCAGTATCCAATAAAATCCCCAGATATTTGTATT